>Ga0209253_10002137_pt1 | contig 17469 bp, 23 predicted proteins | sample FrelakmetBRP12BR_FD_187145 | JGI IMG/M metagenome (GOLD analysis project Ga0209253, IMG submission 187145) | Freshwater lake sediment microbial communities from the University of Notre Dame, USA, for methane emissions studies - BRP12 BR (SPAdes)... | ecosystem: Environmental > Aquatic >...
CTCTTCCGCGGAAGCGATCAAGCTTCCGCTCTTCCGTCTTCAAAAGGAACCCTTAAGACTAACCAGAGTTTTCTCTTGATAGAAAACTCTGGTTTAATTTACAGTGCATTTAACTCTTAATAATAATATATTACAAGTAAACTTACCCCCCCGCTGTTACGTTTGGCCGGCTCTTCCCGATATGTGCCGACCTTCCGTAACGATGGCTTGGAAATCGATTCTCCTTGACATAGGGTCTGATTCGTGATATACTCTAGTGGAATGAGAAAGCTGTAGCCCTGTCATGGGCAACGGAGAGTGAAATGCCTATTCCCAAGATTGGCGCTCAGGACCCTGCAACGGGTGACCTGGACCAAGACGACCGGACGGCAGAAGACAAGCTCGTGGACCTCGAGGCCGATGCGGCCAAGGCCGCGGGCGCGGTTGACGGTGAAGGCGAGAAGACCGGTGACGCAGATCCCGACGCCGGCGTGGACGACGACGCTTCCGTTGCGAAGGTCAAAGCGTTCATGCTGAAGAAGGGCATCAACGATCTCGGCAAGCTCGTCGACATCGCCTCCGAACTCGAGACCCGAAACACGAAACTTGACCAAGACGTGCGACGGCTCTCGGCAGTTTCCAGGCCTCTTCCCGTTGGCGGGGGGTCGGTTCAGCCCGGAGGCAAGGGCCTAACGGCGGCCGGCGATCTAGATGAGATCGAGCTCGAGCTTCCCGATAACCCGATCGACCTGGTGATGGACAAGGCGAAACTGAAGAAGTTCGCCCTTGACCTCATCAAGATCGGGGAAGGTCGCCAGGCAAAGCGGGACGAGGCGCGAAACCTTTCCAGTGTCCAGGCGAGGGTCCAGGCCAAGATGGAGGCCAACCCGGAGGAGTTCGAGGAGCTCAGGTCGGACATGCTCGACCTCTCGAAGCTGTATCCGGACGCCGACATCGACCAGCTGTACGAGGGCGCCAAGGCCCAGCGGGAGCGGAGCATGAAGAGTGTCACCGCTTACGTCAAGAAAGAGCTGGGGCTGGACGCCGGCCAGACCGAGCGACTGAAGGCGATCGCCACGCGACTGCGGACGACGCCGATCTCGGGAGGCACGGGCGTTCAGGTGGCGCGGCCGGCCGCGACGGCTGAGGAAAAGGATAACCGGGAACTGCTGGAGGCCATCCGCAACGCGGACAGGTATTAAGCCCAAAGGAGGGCTATCATGGCCAACGTCAGAACCGCAACCACCTCCGCCCTTTTCGGCACCGAGGTTTCCAAGAAACTCGATGTCAGGGACTTCATCTTCCTCCTCGAGCCCGACGAGGCTCCCTTCATCACGCTCCTCAGCAAGGTCCGCAAGGAATCCGCTAAGGACGTTGCGTTCTCCTGGTTCGAGGACGTTTCGATCGGCAAGTGGACCCAGATCAACAACGCCGGCGCCCCGTACACCGACGCCACGACCGAGCTCGTGGTCGACGACGCCGACATCTTCAAAATCGCCGACCTCGTCAAGTGCGTGGCCACCGGAGAAGTTCTCCGGGTCACCGACGTCGACCCCACCGGCGGCGCCGCCCAGCACATTCACGTCACCCGCGCTTTCGGCACGACCGCGGCCCACGCCGACGCCGTCGCCAACAACGCCTACCTCGTTCGGATCGGTCAGTCCATGGCCGAGGGCTACACGGTCGGCGAACAGCTCGTCACGACCAAGGCCAAGAAGGACAACTACATTCAGATCTTCTCCCGCCCCGTCCAGCTGACGGAGACCGCCGACGCCATCGCCACCTACGGCGGGAAGCGGCGCGCGTTCGAGCGGAAGAAGGTCATGATGGACATCAAGAGGGACATCGAGGCCCAGTTCCTCTTCGGCGAGCCCAAGCTCGACGCGACCGGCCCGAAGTACGCCACCGGCGGACTGAAGTATTTCATGGGCTCGACCTCTCCCGCCCTCAACGCCGCCGGCGCACTCCACAAGGACGACTTCGACGGCTGGCTCCGTGACGCCATGGCCTACGGCTCCTCGACCAAGTTCCTGTTCTGCTCGCCCCTCATCCTCTCCTACATCAACGCCTGGGCCGAAGGCTACGTCTACGCGGATCCCGGCTCGCTCAAGACCTGGGGAGTCAAGTTCACGACCTACACCTCACCCTTCGGTCAGATCAACTTCATCCTCAACCGGAACTTCCTCGGCCCCTACGCCGGAGAAGCCCTTCTCGTCGACATCAAGGATGTCGTCTACCGGTACCTCGAGGGTCTCGATCTTACCATGAAGACGGACCTTCAGCCCAAGAACGCGCACTACCTCCTGGACGAAATCGCTGGCCACATCGGCATGGAGCTCCACAACCCGCTCGATCAGGCGCGCATTTACGGCGTCAGCTAAGTAGCAGTCTCGCGTCCCCTGCGGGGGGCCTTGACTAACCGGTCGCCCCGGGGGCCCGAAAGGGCTCCCGGGCCCTCCGGCATCTCACTCCTGTTATGGAGGATCTTCAACATGTTCTTTTTCAACTCGAGGTCAGACACGCTTACAGTCGTCCTGCGGCCCACTCGGAAGGTGGTCGTCGGGACTCAGGTGATCGTCGAGGAGGGCATCAAGGCACGGTTCGAGCAGGGGATCTTCACCACGGAAAGTGAAGAGGTCGCCCAGCTCTTGCGCGACAAGATCAAGAAGACAAACGACCGGGACATCGTAGAGATCGGCAACGAGGAAGAGACCGCGTTCGAGCGGGCCAAGAAGCTCCTGAATCAGCGCGCGCCGTCATCGGCCGCGTCGATGAGCAAGACCCTCAACCCCTCCATCGTGGAGCGGGAGCCTGCAGAGAAGATCGTCTGCCCCATCTGCGATCCGGCACGCGAGTTCAAGACTCAGCGAGACCTGAACCTGCACCTGATGGGGCACCGCCCCGGCATGACCCCTCCCCCCGCGGTCAAGATGGCCGAGGCCCCCGCCGAGACGCCGCCCGCCGACTTCCTAGAGGATGCGTGACCTCGTGAAGCGAGGTCCTCATGGTTCTCAATGACATCGTAACTCTCGTAGAGCAGAAGTGCGATGGGCGAAGCCTCGGCATAGCTAACCACAAGCTGTGGGCCGACATCGTTCGCAAGGAGGCCGCCCAGACGGCCCTCGCCGGGGGGTTCCACGGCCTGTACTTCCTGTATAAGGAAGCCGTCGTCACCGGCGGAAGCATCGCCGCGCAAGCTCGTTACGAGCTCCCTGACGACTTCGTAACCGACCTCTCTGTGTGGTACGACGGCGAACTGCTCGAGAAGTCGTCGGGGAAGTCCCTGGACGTGACGGCTCAGGCTGACATCGCCGGCGGATACCTCCCGTCGTGGTACAGTATGCGCGGGCTCGAAATCGAGATCGCCCCTCCGACCCCAGTGGCAGGCAAAGAGATCAAGATGTTCTACTGCGCCCTTCCCGAGGCGATCGTCACCGCCACAGATCCCGCCGCCTTCCACGACTATTTCATGGACTTCTGGCCCATGCTCCACGTTTACGGCATGGCCGAGCACGCCTTGGACTCCGTCGGTGCCTACGCCGCGGCCAAGAACTTCCGAGACAGGTTCGACCGAGAGGTCGGACGGCTGGCGATGAAAAACCGCCAGTTTTGGCTCCAGGGGATCAAGATCCGTTACCAGAACTGGGACGAGTTCGAGTCTCAGTTGCGGCACGTCTTCCCCCAGTTCGGTAATGTCTTCAGACAAGAGGAGAGCGCATCATGAACAAGGACATAATCCAGGCCGTCATCGACTTCCCTGCCGTCGCCGGCATCAAGGGCTGGCTGGAGATCCGCGACAACAAGACCAAGGAGCTCCTGCGGGTCGAGCCGAACCTCATCACCAACGGCGGGCTGGCCCAGGTGGCCCTCCTGCTCGAGGACGCCGCCGCGGAGCCGTTCCTGGACGCCTGCATCGGCGAGGGCACGACCGCCGCGGCCAACGGCGACACCGCCCTCGAGGACGAGGTCGACGTTGTGTTGCCGACCGTATCTCGCGTTCAGACCTCCGTGGCCAACGACACGGCTCAGTTCGTGTCGGTCCACACAGCGCCCGGCGGCGGGTGGGCAATCACGGAGTACGGCATCAAGACGGCCACTGGCCACGTCCTCCTAAACCACGTCGTTTTCGCCGCGATCAACCTGAGCGAGGGGAACGAGCTAGAGTTTACCTACAAGGTCCAGGTTCAGCGCGTAGCGTAGGGTAATCTGGGGAGGGGCCTGGGGGCACGGCGGCGGCCCGGGCCGCTTCTGGGTTCGACTCCCAGTCCCCTAACTCCTCCCCGATTCTATACGGAGACCAGATGGCCGAAAAGCTGACCACGTTCGAGGTCACGAACTGGACGAACTTTGGGATGTACTCCTATGTATTCAATGGCGGCATCGCCGACGCCGCGTCGGACACGATGCACGCGTCCCCGTGCCCCCATAAGGCCCGCCAATACTTCTCGATTAGCGGAACCGTGCAGGCGGCCGTGCTCAACATGGCCATCTGGTGGGACCTCCTGAGTAAGGTTGGGGGGTACGGCGAGGCTGTTTTCGTCGTGTACCTCAGAAAGCCTGATGATACCCTGGTACAGCTCGCCACCCAAAGCGAGGACGCGTCGGTCGGTAACAACAGTGGGTCGACCTACCTTTGCGATGACCAGGACATCTCCGCCAACCTAGACCAGGTCGGCGAGTATTCGATAGAGGTCTGGTGCACGGTGACTTCGGCGTGGGACACGCCCATCGACGATCCCGTGTACTACGAGAGCCTTGGGGCCTTCTACGACCCCAGCCTCCAGGTCACGGAGCGGTTCACGAAGACCGTCCTGGAGAAGATTGGCCAATCCGAGCCGGCCGACAAGAAGATGGCCTCGCTGGGCGCGCTCGAAGGCGCCGGCCTGACCGAGTCGTACTCCGTTATCCCGACCGGGACCGGGACAGGCGCGAAGTTCGAGAAGTTCGGCGTTCACGAGTTCCTCCTCGCCGCCGCCTCGGTCGTAAAGGGCGAGATCGCCGGGCTGGCCGAGACGCTGACAAGGACGTACGGGTATCGTCAACACGACATCCCCGGGATACCGTTCATAGCCGGCCTCCGCGAGTCCCTTGTGGCTCGATGGGAAGAGGGGAATGTAACGCTCGTGCGCGACATCACCCCCGGGCCTGACATCTGGGAAGACATACCTCCTGCCGAGACGAACTGGGAGATGGAGTAATGGACCACTTTCAACCCCTGGCCGAGCTTATCGGGTTCAAGGGGATCAACGCGGACTTCCTGGAAGAGATGCTCCCGTCTCCGGACAGCCCGATCTACCTGACCGGAGGGGACAACATCCTTATCCGCAACGGAAGGATTGAAAAGCTCCGCGGGTCCAAGTACCTGAACGACATCACGGCCCAGCGCGGCGTCGGCGCCAGCCGCAGGATCCTGTCGCTCCCAGTCTACGAGAATTACGACCGGCAGAAGTGGCTCATGGCCGTCACTCCGGAGCAGGTCGAATACCTTTCGAGCGACACCGGGTACTCCGACATCGGGGCCATCGACGGGTCGAACGACTCCGTTGTCAGCCACGCCAATATCGACAACAAGATCGTATTCACACTGAACGACGACCCGATCGTCAGATATTGGAACGGGACCACGTTCGCCGAGCTCGTCGACTCCGACCTGATCCGGTCCAGGTACCTGATGAAGCACAAGACCTGGCTCTTCCTCGCCAGGCCGCTCCAGTACGTTGACGGGGAGTGGGTCGAGAGGTACCAGGATATATGGCCGTCCTTCCCTGGGAACCCGACGATCTTCGACGACGAGGACCGGCTTCAGATCGACGCCAACGCCGGCATCAACGGGTGCCGCGAGCTCGAGGAAGCTCCGATCGTCTACTTCCCGGAGGCCATCCACCGGGTATACCTCATCAGCGACACCGCGGGGTTCGGGTCGATCCCCATCACCGAGGACGAGGGCCTGATGGGCGCCAAGACGCTCTGCGGCGGATCCGGCGTTCACTACTTCCTGTCGAAGCGCGGCATGGTCGGGATGAAACTCGGAGGTACGCCGGTCGCCCTGTCGTGGTCGAAGTTCAATAAGCTGATTATCGACGGCATTGACCCGCTGTACTACAACCGCGCGATCGCTAGGTTCTTCCAGGACATCGGGCTCTTGTACGTGGCCTTTCCTCCGGCCGGCCAGTCCGACAACGGGACGATGCTCATCTACGACACGAACGAGAACGAGCTGGTCGGGAAGAGGGAGCTCACGCCGCTTGCCTTCTCGGCCTTCGGCACGTTCGAGAAAGATCTGGCCTCGCTCACTCCGGACGAGCGGAGGTCTTACGGCGTCGGCGGGATCCCGCTCATAGGGACGAGCGACGGGCTTGTTCTCGAGGAGACTTACACAGGGTACCAGCAGTTCAACGACGCCTACGAGTCCAGGATGGAGTTCCCCCCTATCTTCTGTGGAGACAGACACAAGAACAAGAGGATCATGGGGGCCGACATCATAGTCGAAAAGCTCGGCGGCCAGGACATCACGTTCGTAATCAAGATCTCGAACGAAGCCAACATCACGGCCACCACCGAGTACACGATTAGCGGGACTGGCGCGGCCGGGATCCGGATCTACCGCGTCCCCATCGACATCTTCGGGCAGGTTTTCCGGATGGTCATCAAGGACAGCAACAACGCCTATGGATTCAGGTTCCACGGCGTCACTCTTCGCGGGTACGTAAGTACCCTAAAGTAAGGAGATCGCCATGAAAAAGGACATCACGCTTTTCGCCTCGGCGGCCCGCACCAGCGCAAGCTATACCGGGGATTGGGTCGATGTCAGCTACTACACCGAGCTCCTGCTCGCCCTGGCCGTAACGGCCCAGGGGACCTACACGGACGAGACTCTGGATGTCATCATCCAGGGCAAGGACCCGCTCGGAAACGTCTTCACGCTGGCCAGCTTTACGCAGGTCGTAAACGTAACCGCGTCCCTGCCGTACGTCGAGCCGCTGAAGCTCTCGAACTTCGGAGGGCAGATCCGGGCCAAGGCCACGCTCGCCGGCACGACCAAGAACTACACCTTCAGCGTCACCGGCGCGGCCAAGCGCGAGCTGTAAGATGAAGCGCGCCGCCGCCCTCGTCCTTGTCGTCCTGATCGTGGCTCTGCCGGCCATGTCGCAGTCCGCGCCTCCGGCCGAGCAGAGGAAGATCGAGGTTCCGTGGACGTTTCGGGCCATGCAGGTAAACTTCACCGCTATGTCGTGGGGCGATTACCTCATGACCTCGTGGGCTCTTCGGTCTGGAGGTTACGCGGAGGCTAACCCGCTCGCAAAGTGGTACGTGGATAAGCCTCAGCTTGCAATACCTATCCTGGCTGGCATCGACCTTTTGGTGAACTGGCAGACTGATGCTCTTTACCGCGACGGTCATAAGACCGCGGCCTGGATCCTAGTCATCGGTCTCAACGTCGTGCGCGGATACATCCTGTACCACAACCTGAAACTTTCGAGGTAGGCCATGAACATCGCAGAGCGCATCAGGTCTATCCTTCCAACCGGAATCGTCTCCTGCTGGCTCCCTGGGTCCAGGGCCCAAGCGCCGGGCTACGCGACCGGGGAAGAGGTTCTTACGGACGGAGGGATGGAGGTCTGGACGAGCGCGACGAACCTGACCAACTGGAACGAACAGCTTGCCGGCACGTCCACCGTAAACAGGGAGGCGACAATCAAGATGGGCGGGAGCTATTCCTGCCGCATGGACATCGACGCCGACAACAACTACGCCGTCGTTTCCCAGATCGTCACCGTTGTCCCAGGATCTAGATACAGGGCCTCGTTCTGGTGCAGGGCGTCGGCGGCGGACAAGGTTCTGCGTGCTGAGATAGCAGTAAACACGGCCGCCGGTATGCTGTATCTTCAGACAGACGGAACATTCGACAACTACTCGAATCCCGGAAGGGGTACGTATTGGGTTGAGGCCACCGTCGGGACAACGTGGACCCAGAGGCAAATCGACCTTGTCGTTCCAGAAGATTCCGATACGACGCTTGTTTTTACAGTTACAAGGTCAACCGCCGCGAGCGCGTCCCTGTACATCGACAACGCCTCGTTGGCACCCCTGACGGAGGTTGGCCAGGGGGGGGCCCCCGGGCGCGCCACCGACATCATCCGCGACAACCATGGCCAGGCGCACGGTCTGGTGATCCCAGAGGTTCCGGCGCATGGGTACTGCAAGGAGATCCTGGCAGACGGTGGGCTCGAGGTGTGGACCAGCTCTGTAGACCTGACTCATTGGATAGAGGGGCTTACCGGAAGCTCAACAGTTACCCAAGAGTCAGTTGTTACCAGGAAGGGGACCGGTCTTTCTGCTAGGATGGACATCGACTCCAGTAATAATTATGCCTATATCTACCAGGTGGTAGCGATACAGGATGGAAAGAGATACCGGTTGTCGTTCTGGTACAAGACAGATGTGAATAAATCTACTTGCGTCTGGTTAAGTGACGGGACCGGGTCTGTCTATCTCGGCAAGGATGGATCGTTTTCTGCCGGGTGGAAGTCTTTGGCCTCCCACGCCGGAATCGCCGGAGGCGGGACGTGGGTAAAGGGAAGCGTAGATTTTACCGTTCCGTCAGGATACACCGGATGGAACCTGTTTCTTAACTCCGGGGGTTATTATGACGCTTCATCGTCGGCTGTGTACTTCGACGACATCTCCATCCTCGAGTTCCAGGAAACGCTGGGGCCAGAGCTTCTTACCGATGGTGGTCTCGAGGACTGGTCCAGCGCGACTAATCTGACTAACTGGCTTGAGTCTCTCTATGGTACCGCCACAGTAAACCGGGAGGCCTCCGTTATTCATAGCGGCACATACGCGGCAAGAATCGACGCTCCAGCTGTTGATGACTACGGGCAGTTCTACCAATCAATAAATCCGTCTTCTACTGAGCGAAGACTTCGTATCTCCTTCTGGTATCGTGTCTCCTCTCAAGGTAACCTAAAAACATACATATTTACTGACATCGGCGGCGTTACCTACTTCTTACAACACAACGGAACGTGGGCAACAAGCCCATCGTACTACGAGGACGGTACTCTCATTAGCGTCACTTGGGCCTACTACACTAGAGACTTTACGTTAGACCCACGCATTACAGGTGCGATTAGTGTCGGCTTCTTCAACTCCGAAGACTCCACCAGTGCCTACATCGACGACGCCTCCATAAAAGAAATCTTCATCCCCCCAATCGAGACCGATCTGGGGTGGACGTTCGACGGGCGCGACGCGTATATTCAAGTGCCTACAAAGCCCATCTTCCAGCAAGCGCAAATGACCCTCGGCTGTTGGATACAGGACCTTAGCCAGGTCGGGGCGTATTCGGCCCTTCTCCTGGTTGGCAACGGTGGAAGTGCCAGTCAGTATTCCTATATGCTGGCGGCAAACGCTAGCTCGCTGGCTCTCTTAATCTCCGACGGCAGTAACGAACAACTAATCTCTTCTGTGTTTACATGGGGCTCGAAAAAGTGGCATTTTGCTTGCGGAAGAGCAGATGGACAATATCTCCGTTTGTTCATAGACGGTGTAGAAGCTTCCCCAGTCGCTCAAACAGTAACTCCTGGCGGGACGAATCTTCCCGTAACGATCGGGCGTGAGCTCAACTCTTCTGGATTTAGCGGTGCCATCGCGTTGCCATTTATTATCAATCGCGCGCTTTCGTCCCAGGAGATCGCCAATATCTACAACGCCACCAAGGGGTTCTTCTCCCCAAGAGGATAGCACGTGGCCTACGTCAGGAAACCGGTCAGCGCGAATACCAAGGACCCCGAGGTCCAGCGGGCCCTCGCCAAGATCGACGAGGAGTTCCGCAAGCTCGGGATCCTCTTGATCGCGGAGAGGACCAGATACATCTATATTTCAGACACACTGCTCGACGACTCCATCGGGGAAGATGGGGACGTCCTGCTGGTGTACTGAGGAGGGCACATGGCCATCAAAGGAAAGAAGTCGGCCGAGGTTGTCAGCGTGTACGATCCGGCCAGGCAGGCCTACCACGAGGTAGCGGTCGAGGACCTTGAAAAGTCGTTGGCGTCCCTCGGATTTTCAAGGGAAGAAATCGACGCGAAGATCAAGGCCCTCTCGGCCCCGAAGGAGGAGTAGCATGAAGACCATGAAGGACGTTATCCACTACAAGACAGAGTGGGGCATCAGCCGGTACGCCAACGAGGCCGACCGGAAGGCCAAGCGGGTCTACTCCGACGAGGAGGCCGTGCGGCTGTTCGGGATCAAGCAGTTCACAAAAGTCAAGGGCAACCTTCTCCTTAACGAGGGCATGAACGAGCTGTTCACCCTGATCTGCTCCAGCTCCGGAACGAAGTACGACAACACCAATGCCCAGCTCGGCACTGGCACCTCGGCCACGGCGGCCGACCCGACGGACTCGTCCCTCACGGCCGCCGTCTGGAAGGCCATGGAGGTCTCCTATCCGACCTACGGTACGAGCAATCAGGCGGTGTGGAAGTCGAGCTTCGGTTCGTCCGACGCCAACCAGGCCTGGAACGAGTTCAGCGTCCGCAACGGCTCAGGCGCCGACAAGATGCTGAACCGGAAGGTTTCGGCGCAGGGTACGAAGACCGCCGGGCAGACCTGGGAGCTGACGCTCACCATCACCCTCAGCTAGGAGTAGACATGCTCGGAACGATGGCGCAGTGCGGGTTCGGCTGGTGGTACTCTCTTACCACCGTCCCCGCAACTTCGCCAGGAGTGTCGGTCACGCCTGGCTCAGGGTCGAAGGGGAGCTATTATCAGCTCGCCTCGGGAGCAAACCTCGCCAACGACGTCTACGGAATCCGCCTCTGGTTCACAACTGGAAGCACGACATCGACAATCCGCGACATCCTGGCCGACATCGGTATCGATCCGGCCGGAGGAACGTCCTATTCGCAGACCGGTGGCATCAATAACATCTTCGTCCCGCAGGCATCGAGCGCGGTCAACTCAGGGAGATGGTTCTACTTCCCGCTGTTCATCAAGGCTGGGTCGAGCGTCGGTGTTCGCGGTCAGGCCAACAACACCTCGACGTTTCGGTGTGCCGCGTGGTTTTTCGGGAAGCCTACCAGCCCGCACTCAATTGACGTTGCTACTTATTCGGAGACGCTTGGTGTCAGCGGAAACGGCGGCACTCCGTTCACGTGCGGCAACACGGCGACGTGGGGCTCGTGGACGTCTCTCGGATCTTTGACACGGGCCTGCTGGTACTTCGCGCTCGCCTTCGGCCACAACGTCGGAACGACGTCGTCTCAGATGTACTTCGCAGAACTCGCCTATGGAGACGGAACGAACATGATAACGATCATCCCGTGTAAGCCGATGTTCAACCCCGGCTCGGCTGAGGCGTCTGGGAGCCCTATGCTCGATGGCGTCTGGAAAGTCCCCGCTGGGGGGACTCTCTACGTTCGCGGGTCGGCCAGCGGGACGGCGGAGACCACAGAGGCTGTAGTCGTGGCGCTAGGGGGATAGCATGGCCATAACTTTCACGAACGACAGTGCGTCGATCTCGACCACAGAATACTATCTGGCTTCTGATTCCACGACTCCGACCTATCAGACCGATGACGGAGTGTACCAGCTGTTCCTGGACATGTCGGCCATGGCCGCCGGGGATCAGTACAAGGTTGTGCTGTACGAGAAATATGCCTCCGCAGGCACGGCCAGGAAGGTCAAGGACTGGATACTAACCGGGGCACAGGCCGATCCCGGATGGATAAGCCCGGCCTTCACGCTCGGCGAGGGATGGGAGTGGAGCGTGACGAAGCTCGCCGGGACTGACCGTACGATTTATTGGAGCATAAGGAAGATAGCGTAATGTTCATCTGGGGCCCGATTCCTTCAGGAGCCGCCGCCGGAGGTGGGATCACCTACATCGTTGTGTCGGACTCCGGGTCCGGGGCCGATGCGGTAGTCGCGGCCATGACAGCCGCGTCCCTGGCCGACTCCGGGGTCGGCGTTGACGGCGTCGTCATGTTCGTGTCTTTCCTTCCGATCGGAGTGAGCGACCTGGGATCCGGAGCTGACAGCCTCGCAGTAAAACTCGGCAAGGTCATCTCGGACGCTGGGTTCGGCATCGAGGCCCACACCACTGAGGCCGTTGAGGAGTTCGCCGAGATAACCATCCCCGTCGGGATGGACCAGCTTGTAATCGAATCCTGGGGCAAGGGCGGGGGCGGCGGCATAAACTATGGCGGGGGTGGCGGAGGCGGAGCGTACGGCAAGAAAACGATCTTTGTGTCTCCCGGGCAAAGGTACTACGGTGTTGACGAGGGCTATTCAGAGAGCCCGTCCATCGTGTATCTCGAGACCGATGGTGATGATGAGCAGATCACTCTTGTCCCCGCTGGCGGAGACGCCAACTGGACAACTCCAGGAGTTGGCGGACTTTCCGCGGACAGCGAGGGTTGCGATGTCTCATATTCCGGAGGTGACGGCGCCGCAGGAAACGGAACCGACCAGCCCGGCGGAGGCGGGTCTTCGGCCGGGACCGCGTCGAACGGAACCGACGCCAGCGGACCAAACGGAGGCACCGCACCATCCGGAGGTGGAGACGGTGGAGACGCGGATGAGGCCGGGACCACACCCGGGGGCGGGGGAGGAGGATCGTCATCCTCGTCACCCTTCGGCAAAGGAGCGGCCCAGTTCCGGTTCTCCGGAACAAAGAGGACCGGCGGGATCCAGGTCTACATCCTGGCCACAAAGGATGTCAGCGACACAGGAGCCGGGTCGGACCAGGCGTCCGTTGCGGCCGACATCCCGGTCTCGGATGTCGGATCCGGCGTGGATCAGGACTCCGTAATGGGCGTGGCCACGATCGCCGACACCGGGTCTGGGGCTGACGATCTGGCCGGCATCGTCGCCGCCATTCTTCAGTCCGACTCGGGCGTCGGTGCTGACGCCATCGGGAGCATACAGGCCATCCTGCTCCTGGCTGATGTCGGATCCGGAGCGGACATCATCGCCGTCTCCGGGAACGTCAGCTACGTGAACCTCAGCGACCTCGGGCTTGGGGATGACACCGTGGGCATACACGCCGCCATCGTGATCGGGGACGCTGGAGTTGGCGGATACGTTCACATCGGTGGGGCGTGGGTCGGGTGTCACGTTTACGTGAAGGTTGGGGGAGCATGGGTACCGACAGCATAGGCGGGAAACATGATCCTTCAGTGCGCCCTGTACTTCCTGGTTGGGGTCGTGGTAGACGCCGCGGTCGCGGCGTACTACCTTGCGATCTCGCGCAGGAAGGCTGGCGTTGCCGCCTCTGTCGGTGCGTTGCTGACGTTGTTCAGCGTCTCGATCTACGGAGCTCTTATCCGGGTCTGGTCTCCGGAGCTGATAGCCGCTTTCTCCCTCGGTACGGGAGCCGGCACGTATTTGATAGTTAAACTCAGTAAGGAGGGCTAAAATGACGCCCATGATTACCAACGGAAACTTCGACGCGGTCACGGCGTTCACGCCGATCGCGGTCACGGCCGAGTCCGACACAGACGTCTTTGCCGCTGTCGGCCATGGACTCCTCGACGGTCAGGAGGTCTATTTATACGGCCTAACTGGTGGGACCGGAATCTCTGCTGGAATCTTCTACGTCGTCAACAAGAACGCCAACGACTTCCAGCTCTCGCTCATCCGCGGCGGTGCGGCCAAGACGTTCACCACGGACATTACGGCTGGATACGTCGTCCGCACCGGGGCCGGCGTACCGACGGGGTGGACCATCGTTAAGTCTGGATCGTCCGAGCTCGTGGCTGTCAATGATCCGAGCCTGAGCCCCAGCGATATGCCAGTCGGGACATTTGCCGAGATCAGGGTCGATGCCACTCCATCGAGCGTCATCATGCACGAGCACATCACCCTGGTGCCCGGTATGAGGTATCGCCTCTCTCTGGAGTCTTACTGGACCCACGAGGATCCCGCAGAGACCGTTCCGTCACACGCCCCTCTCTTGGGTCTCATAGAGGACGGAAACGGCCACTCTCTACTTTCGACCGGGCTGTGGCAGGGCGACCAGAACGCCGCCATCCCCATTCCGGTCCCGACGGCCAAGGGCGGCAGGATGGCGATTGTCTTCACAGCCCCGGACACGCACACGGCCTATACCCTGGCGATCGACAAGGGTTCGATGGCCGGAACGGCAGGGTACCTCGAGATCGTCAGGATCAGCAAGGTTCGCCTTGAGCTGGTCGTGTGCCCGTATGTCCACGGTTTCCCGGAGAACGACGACACGGCGCGGGCCGCGCTACCTCAGAACAGCTTCTCTAGCTTCTAGGGATAGGAGAGCTCATGTCCAAGGACCGGCCCTACCTGGTCGTCATCGATCCGGGGCACGGAGGGAAAGATTTAGGCGCCGTGAACGCTGGGAAGAACCTCCGTGAGTCCGACATCAACCTGCTGTTCGCCAGGGCCCTTGAGCTCGAGGTGGCCGGCGGGGACTACCTTTTCCGGGTCCGGTCGACAAGGGATGCCGACATGTTCGTATCGCTCCCTGATAGGTGTGCGTTCTCAAACAGGTTTGTTACGGACGCCTTTGTTAGCCTTCACTGCAACGCGGCGGATAACAAAGCGGCGAAAGGCTTCGAGGTCTGGACGACTCGAGGAAAGACGGCCTCTGATAGGTTGTCCGACGAGATCTTCTGGTCGCTCAGCGGAGCCTTCCCAGACGGAGTCCCGGGCCGACCAGATTTTTCCGACAACGACTTCGACAAGGAGTCGGGGTTCTACGTTCTAAAGAACACCATCGCTCCGGCCGTGCTCGTTGAACTCGACTTTATAACGAACGACCAGCGGGCGGACTGGTTGAGCAAGCCGACGAGCCACGCCAGGATCGCCGCCGCTCTGGCCGACGCGCTTGAATACTGGCTTGAGGGCGGAAAGTAAAATGAGTGGATCATCCACGATTGACATCGCCCTGTTGCTGGTGATTCTTTCTACGATCGCCCAGTGGGTGGGGATGGTCCTGACCTACAAGAGGCTGAAAGTGATGGAAACGATGGGCAAATCATCCGCCCAGCCAGTTTGTGCCGCCGCCGCTGAAATGGTAGCCGATCATATCGCTACCCTCGCCACCCACACGGCCGAGCTCGCCGCCACAAGGGCGTCGTTGGCTGAGCTCAAGGCCTCGAATGAGAAGGGCCACGAGTCAATAAACAAGAAGCTGGACACGATCCAGATGATCCTTATGGGAGGTCGAATTGAACCAGAGGTTATCAAGTAAGGTCGTCACCATCGTCGCGGCCATCATCGTCGTGGCGGTCGCCCTGTTCGCCGCCGACGCCATGTTCAGTGCCAAGGCCAAGGTAGCCGTGGCCAACGAGAGGGTTCGCGTTGCCGAGGCCGCGCGAGCCGAGATCGTGGCCCAGCTCGATGCCCAGGCCGGAGTGAACGCGCAGATCGCGGCCCAGATCGAGGCCATCAAGGCCGAGGCCAAGGCCCGCGAGGCCGCCCTTCAGGCGAGGCTGGCGGCCGTGCAGACGGCCACGCCGGTACAGCTCGTCGACCAAGGATCCGAAATCCTCGGGGCGAGCGACATCGTCACTGACGGGTCCACGGTAACCATGGGCATCGAAACGTACCGGGAGGTTGTCAAGAGACTCGTGGATCAGCAGGACTACCGCACCGTTAAGATCCCGGAGTGGCGCGATCTGGAGTCGGGGTACAAGGCGGAGATAGCCGGTCTCAAGAACACCATCTCCCTGCACGAGAAGCAGGCCGTAATCGACGGAGGGGTCATCAAGGATCTCCGGTCGGTCATCTCCGGAATGAAGACCCAGTCCACGCTGTCGAAGCTGGCCTGGGCCGCCGGAGGATTCGCGGCCGGAGTGTTGGCAGATAAGATATGAAGAGGGCGCTGTTCATCCTCAAGCTGATCGGGCTGGTCATCTTGTGGATCATTGGCGCTACGTTTTTTATCGTAAACTAGGAGGCCTGTTATGGCTGGAATCAAGCTCTTGGAAAAACGACCCGGAAACCTCGACTTTATCGTCAACGAGCTCCTGAACCCGCAGATCCGAACGCTCATGTTCGACGACGCTATTGGGATGGCGGAGATCTCGCTGTCGCTGTTCGACCCGTTCACAATGGTCTACGGGATATTCGAGAAGGGCCGCCCCATTCCCATCGGGACCATCATCCTCGAGGGCGTGCGGCCGTTCCGTGGTTGCTCCATCCACGCGGCCATCTTCAAGCCAGAGAACAGGAACGCCAAGAAGATGCAGGGCGTTGCTCAGTCGATCAGGGAAGACCTGATCCTGCGGTGGAACCTCCACTACGCCGAGGCCAGGGTCCTCTCCAGCAACAAGGCCGCCGGGCACCTGCTCGAAAAACTTGGAATGACTAAGATCGGGACCAAGGCCGGGAATGTCGTGGCCGGCGGGGTGTACCAGGACGTGGACGAGTATTACATCGTGCTCAACGGAGACAAACTATTCAGTCTCGATAAGGAGGTGCCCCGTGGGCGCTAAGACCAAAATTGAACAAGCTCCTACGCTGACCCCGGAGCAGAAGGTCCTCTTGGACTACATGATGCGCGGGGCCACGAACCAGATGCAGGGGTTTATCCTCGGAGAGGGCTGGGGCGGGCCCAGTTTCGAGTCGTACGAGCCCGGATCCGGGTATGGAGGGAAGGCGTGGGATACATCTAAGCCGGCCTCCGGTTCCGGCGCCGGTCGCGGCGGGAGAACGGGTGGCAGGAGGGGCGGGGGGCCAGAGAGCGCCACAGGTGCGGCCATCGCCTCGATGCCGATCCCCTCGGCGCCAGGAACCGCCCCGGTGAAGCCCGGCTTCGTCAATCCGTACGCGTCTTATTCGGATAGAGATAAGCTCGTAAACCCGGTCGTCAACCCGTTCCGCAGAAACCTCGGAGGGTAACATGGCTTACCGAAATCCCAGCATGATGCAGGATGCCCTTCGGTCTACCGCGAGGCCTCTCACGGCCCCCAGTTTCAGGCCACCCGCCTCCGGCACCACACTCCCGACGGCGCCGCCCCCAGAGCCCGTTGTGCAGGGCGGGTCGCCTGGCCTCGACCCGGCCGGAGCCGCACCAGCCGCCGGGGTTGCCGACGGTTCTACCGGGCCGGCCAAGGTTCCAGACTACCAGAACTCCAACGAAAACCTCGCCATGTGGGGCTACACTGGCGAGATCCCGATCAATAACATCGAGCAACAGGCCATCGACTTCGTCAACCAGATGTACGGATCCGGCGGTGGGCTAGAGACCATGAGCGGGGCTGGGGACTATTACCGGCGCGTCCTGGCCGGAGAGTTCGGACCCGAGGGCCAGCAGTTCCTCAGCGGCGTGCTCGACCCCATGCGGGAGAGATCCGCCCGGGATTACCAGGACATGTCGAAGGCCCTCGCAACGAAGTTCTCCAATTATGGCGGGTTCTTCGGCGGAAAGCACGGCGTTGCCCAGGGGAGGCTCGCCGCGGAGTCGGCCAATAACCAGGCCCAGACGGAAGCGAACCTCCGGTACCAGGG
>Ga0209253_10002138_pt1 | contig 17468 bp, 14 predicted proteins | sample FrelakmetBRP12BR_FD_187145 | JGI IMG/M metagenome (GOLD analysis project Ga0209253, IMG submission 187145) | Freshwater lake sediment microbial communities from the University of Notre Dame, USA, for methane emissions studies - BRP12 BR (SPAdes)... | ecosystem: Environmental > Aquatic >...
TCATGGGTACAGCGGGGTCAGATTTCCGGTCTAACATCGGGCAATCCTTCTCGAATTCCTGCTTGGTAAACCGACGATTCAGGATGGTCGGAAATGACGTCCGCCTCGAGCAGCCGTTCGAGTTTTGTGAGGCACTCTGGAGTGTGTGGTCTCTGGTTGCCTGCGTGACCAGGACCCTGCCTTACCCTTCTGACCGGACAAGTTTGGAACAACCATTTCATGGGTGATTGTAAGAAGTGGTCAGGCGAAAGGTCTGAGACCTACGCGCAGGGTCTGGTGTGATGTCACATGCGTATTTCTGAGAAAGACATGCCAAATCAAAATTGTCTGCTACACTTTTCACAATAGACAAGGGGCATGAGAAGAATGAAGCAGATGATCAAGCGGTGGGGAGTTCACGCCGTGTTGGAAGTTACTGAGCCGACCATCAAATAGTGCGTAGCGTGCTATCGAGAATCGCCTGTTTCCCCTGTAGAAATGCCACTTGCGAGGAAAGATATACGCGCACACTTTGACGGTCTCATCAGTATGATGATGCCGAAGTCTATGCTTGTGGTGGGAGATGGTCATTTTTTGCCAGGACGACATCATTTTGTCACAAGGTGAACAGTTCGGTGCTGAAGTGACAGGAAGGGTGTGTGTGCAAGATTGAATACGAACCACTTGAAACAGCGAGATAATTCAATGGCATCTGCAGTGATGGACGCACAGATGTTCAGTCAAGCACAACCTTTGCAGTGTTGCGCGTGACGAAGAGTGTGGGTGTCGATTTCTTACGGAGAATATGTAGGTGAGAACTAAACTAATGGCTGCTCTGCACACAGGGTACAGGATGGCGAGTGATGGGATGGCGTCATATACCGAGGCATCAAGGAGGAGGAAGGGCATGAAACAGACACGTCTTAGTTGGCGAATGGTGAGCGGGGTGGCTGCGACAGCCCTGGCGCTCTATGCGAGTCCTGTGATGGCTGGGAATGAGGCGGAAGTGGCGGAGCATTTGATCGAGTTGGTCAAGATCGGCCGTGGAGTCTTGTCGGAGCAGATGAAGAATATCAATGACCCGGCGAAGGCCGACAAGGGGTTTACCGGCGATTACATGGCTGGCCAGGTCGTGGAACGGTTTAAAAAATCTACGAAAGTCGATCTGCGAATTCCCAACGTCGTGCCGCAAGCGAATCTCTATCTCGCCTTAGTTCAAGCGGAAAAGGAAGTGGTGGACGAAGCCCAGCCGATCATTAACAAGGCAGGTATCTCCTTCAAAGGGTTCATCCCTGCCGTGTTTGCGCGGAGAGTCGGTGAGCAGTTCTACAAAAAGTCTGGTGTCCGCATGAAGCTCACGGGGATCGACTATCGGAATGTCAATAATAAGCCCGATGACTTTGAGGCGGAAGTATTGCGGATGTTCAATGATCCACGCCACCCCAAGGGACAGTCCTATGTGAGGAATACGATGGTGGATGGTCGACCAGTCCTTCGTATGATGGACCCGGAATATGCTGGTCCGACCTGCCTGGGTTGTCATGGCTCACCAAAAGGCGAGCGTGATGTGACTGGCATGAAGAAAGAGGGTTGGAAGGAAGGGGAGTTGGCCGGGGCGATCAGCGTGGTGCTGCCGCTGAAATAGCGTCAGGAGTTTGGACCTGACAGAGTATGAGATAGCACGCATTCACGTTACATCACCAAAGGAGCGCGCGAGATGAGCAAGATTGTCGTAGTCGATGATTCATACGCCGAGCTGCAATTGATCGAAGGATGCCTCAAGGGGGCCAATTATACCGTGGTGTCCTTTCCTAACACCGAGAAGCTCGAAGACAAAGTGGCCAGCGAGAAGCCTGATCTCATCGTGATGGACGTGGTCATGCCGGGACGCAACGGGTTCCAGGCCTGTCGTGACTTGAAAGGCGATGAGCGTTGCAAGAATGTTCCCATCATTCTCTGCACCTCGAAAGGCAATGAAAGCGATAAGTTCTGGGGCCAGCAGCAAGGGGCGAACGGCCATATTGTGAAGCCGTTCAAAAACGAAGAGCTGCTAGCGGCCATTAAGCGAGTGATGGGCTAAGACAATGGCATCGATGCAGCATGTCATGACCGTGGATTCCAGCAGGCCTGAGTCTGGAGCTTCGAGCTCAGGAGACGGCCCGGGTCACCCGTCCGGGTCGGCGACCATCCGTGCCGCCATTATCTCCATGGGAGGAGAACTCTTCACGATCGACCTGCGAAGCGTTCGTGAGGTGTTTGTCGTGGAATCCATCACACCGGTTCCCGGGATGCCGTCCGGCTTGGTGGGGGTCACGAACCTACGCGGGACGGTGATTCCGTTGCTCGATCTGCGGATGATGTTTTCGCTCAACGCTGAGGCCACGTTGCAATATGCCGTCGTCGTCAAGCATGGGAATTGGCAAGTGGGTGTGTTGGTGGATACGGTGCCAGAAATTCGCACCCTCTCCAAGGATCAATTCATGCCGGCTCCAACCGGCACGGGGGAGGCAGAGTTTCCCTTTGTCTCGACGGTGGTCAAACTCGAAGATCGGTTGCGGGGAGTATTGGAAACCGCAGCCGTACTCTCGCATTTCGAGGGCGCAGGATAAGAATGACGAGACGTCACATATGACACGCAGTTCACGACATGAGTGCATCGATTGCTAGCAAGATAGAAGGAGGGGGTTCCCATGGCGAGGCCTACTGTACTACAACGTTTTGAGGACTTGAAAACACAAACGAAGCTCCTGACGGCTTTTGGAGTCGTCAGTATCATCATCGTGATCATGAGCTCGCTGGGTGTGTGGACCAATAAGCGCATCAGCCAACAGACGGACGCAATCTACGTCGACTACACCGTCCCTCTCATCGACTTCAATACGATGTTGTTCAACGTTAATAAGTACCATGAGACGCTTCAGGACCTTGCTCGAGCGCCTCGCGCCGCTGACTTCAAAGTTGACGTGGCGAAGATCGGGCCATACAAACAGGAAGTTGATCGGTTGATTTCAGCCTATGAGGCGACCACGTTGCGCGTGTCGAGTACTGGACGCGATGAAGCAAAAGACCTTGTGGGGTTAAAGGGTGCCCTAGCGACATTTTTTTTACAGTCTGAAGCTGGAATTGCTGCCATTGCTGAAAGTTTTGAATCGAAGGCATTGTCACCGGGACAGGCGCAACAGATGCGGGAATTGGGACAACTTGCGTTGACGGTGAGTATTGCACCGGCTTTTGATGAAGTGAGCATCCGTCACTCAGAACAAATTAAGACGATGCAAGAAATTGCCAAGGATCTTAGTAATGAGGCGAAATCACTTGCTGCAAATGCAACCCTCGCGTTGGTGATGGGCGGAGTGCTCGCGGTGGTGTTGGGATTGTCGATCGGTTACTGGGTGGCGCACAAATTGGCTCTGGGTATTGGGCAGGTTGCACACGTCGCACAGTTGGCGGCAGGCGGCAACTACCAAGCTCGCGCCAAGATCACGTCAAAAGACGAACTCGGACAGATGGCCGCTTCGTTCAATGCGATGTTGGACCGTATTACGGCCCTGGTGACGTCGGAGTCCGAGCGTGACGACATGCAGAAGCGATTGATGGGCTTCCTGGTCTTGGTCTCGGACGTCGGTAAGGGAGATTTGACGAAGCGTGGTGAGGTGACGGCAGACATGTTCGGTAACCTTGCGGACGGGTTCAACCTCATGGTGACCCGGTTCGGACAGTTGCTGAAACAGGTGCGAGAAGCTGCTGAACGTGTGAACAAATCAGCCGGGACCCTTCGGGAAAGCGCCGGACAGATGGCCGGAACCGCCAAGCACCAAGCGGATGAATCTACGAAGACGTTGGGTGCGGTCGAACAATTGGCCACATCCATGCGTCAGGTCGCAGAAACCGCCGGCGCTTCCTCGGAGTCTGCCAAGCAAGTGTTGCAGGCGACGGAACGCGGACGGGTGGCTGTGGAAGAAACCGTGCAGGACATGCACAGCATTCGTTCAGCCGTGCAACGTATGTCAAAACAAGTCAAAGCGTTGGGCGATCGGTCGTTGGAAATCTCGCAGATCGTGTCGACGATTCGAGATATCGCCAATCAGACGAACTTGCTCGCCCTCAATGCGGCCATCGAGGCGGCTGGCGCCGGAGAAGCCGGTGCCCGATTTGCCGTCGTTGCCGATCAGGTCAGAAAACTGGCTGAAAGCTCGACGCAGGCGACCCGTGAAATTGCCGATCTCGTGAAGGTAATTCAGACGGAAACGCAAGACGCGGTTGTCGCCATGGAACAGGAAACCCAGGCGGTGGAAGCTGGATCGGCCTCCGCGCTGCGTACCGGTGAAGTGTTCAACGAAATTTCAGGGATCGCTCAGCGTTCGTCAGAGTTGGCACAGACCATCGCCACTGCCGCGGTGACGCAGACCGCATCGACGGACCAGGTGGGCCGCTCGATTAAGGACTTCTCCGGTGGTGCCGCCGCGACGCAAAAAGTGACGGACTCTGCGCGCGTGACCGTTGAAGACATGGCGAAGCTCGCCGAAGGGCTGACGTCTTCCGTCGCCCAGTTTAAATTGGTCTAGGTCGGCTTCCCGGAGCATCCGCTGGATGCTCCGGGTAAGAAAGGATAGGGATGAGTTCCGAACTTGACCGAGAGGGCCTCGTTGATATTTTCGTAGCCGAAGCGTCGGAAGCGATGGGCATCCTCACGAAGGCATTCCATCCGTCTGATGGGACGATACCGACACCGGCACAACTGCAAGTGCAGTACGTGTGGGCACATAAGATCCGAGGGGCATCTGGACTCTACGGATACAAGGGCTTGGCCCTGATGGGGGCGTTGCTTGAATCAACCCTGGAGGAGGCGCCGTCCATAGAGGCCGCGCACTGGCCGAAGGCGTTGGAAGCCCTCCGTGGGATGGTGACCTCGTTTGAGTCTCAATTGAAAGTTGTTGCACAAGGGGATGCTGAAGACCTTTCGATCAGTGCGCGATGGAAAGGCGAAGTGGCGAATTTGTTACCGTCTCTGCCAACTGAAGTCCCCATTACACCATCATTGCTTGCATCGGACTATCTCGTGCCGATTCTCGATGCCGAGGTGCTGTCGTATTTTGCACCGGAAGCGGATGAGTATCTGCATACCATCGAGTCGCTTCTGCATCGTCTGCGCCAAGATTCCAAGGACGGGGAAACCATCCATACGCTCTTTCGTACGGCCCACACGCTGAAGGGGTCAGCGCACACGATCGGATTCAAGGTGATCGGCGATGTGGCTCACCCGGTCGAGGATTGCATGATTGCGGTTCGTGAGGGACGGGTGACCATCTCGTCTACGTTGCTCGAGGCCATCGGTCGGGCGGTCGACGTGATTCGCCTGCTCATGCGTCGAGACGACGCCAAGGTCGATCAATTGCAGCATGATGTGCCTGAAGTCATTCAGGCGTTTGAGCAGATTTGTGCTGGGGTAGGTATGGCGGAGACGGCTCAGGCCGCGGTTCCGATTGCTCCGGCGGTTGAGGTGGGGACGGTCGTCATGGATCGGCTAGAGGAATCTGCCGCCCCCGAGGTGGAATCGTCTCCCGCATCGAATCCATTGACAGATGAGTATCTCTTGCCGGTTCTTGATGCCGAAGTGCTGTCGTATTTTGCCCCGGAAGCACAGGAATATTTAGAGTCCCTTGAGTCTCAACTGCTTCGTCTCGAGAAGGAACAGCAGAACCCGGAAGTGATTAATCAACTCTTTCGGACCGCTCATACGCTTAAGGGGTCTTCCTACACAGTTGGATTCCAGTCGATCGGCGATCTGACGCACTATGTCGAAGATTTTATGGGAGCGGTGCGCGAGGGTCGCGTCAAGATTCTCCCAGGGCATACGGACGTATTGTTACGATCGGTCGATGTGGTACGGCTGCTAATGCGGCGGGACCCCTCGTCTCTCGCTATGCTACGCCAGCGATTTGCCGACGCGATGCAAGGACTCAAACAGTTAGATCAGCCGATGGTGGCTCAGGTCGTCGAGTCGGGGCCAGTCTCCTATCCGGTCGAAGCGCCAGTGGCGCAGGACGCACACGATCAACTAGAAGCCGAGCCTGCTAAGTCGGCGGAAGGTAAAGCGGCGGAAGATCGCGAAGTCATCCGCGTGAGCCGCGATCGGTTAGAACGTTTATTGAATCTGGTTGGTGAGCTTGTCATCGGTCGAGGACGGCTCGAGCAACGGCTGCATATGTTGGAGAAGCTCTCGCAGCAAGTATTAGCCTCTAAAGGGCGATTAGTCGAATCGGTTCGTTCGTTTGAGGAGAAACATACCTTTACTCTTCCGGCCGCCACCACTGGCCCGGCGACCGCCCCGCTTCAGGGCGTGAGCAGCCTCAGTGACTTCGGAAGTCTTGAATTTGATAAGTACGACGATTTTAACATTTTGGCTCGTCGGATCAGTGAGGTCACGGCGGATATTACCGAGTCGATGACGCAGCTAAGCGGGTCGATTCGCCGCTCACATGAAGACATGAGTCAGCTCGCACAACTGACCCTCGAAATGCGGGACGAAATTGCCAGGGCCCGCATGGTACCGGTCGGCACGCCGTTTACCCGGTTCCGCCGAGCCACGCGTGAGATGGCACGTGCGACAGGAAAAGAAGTGATGTTGGTCACGTCCGGTGAACATACCGAAGTCGATACGGGCGTCGTGGAGCGGCTGGTTGATCCGTTGGTGCACCTCGTGCGCAACGCGGTCTATCACGGGATCGAGCCTGCGGCGGTTCGCGTGTCGAAGGGGAAGCCGGCGGCCGGGACGATTTATCTCCACGCAGCGCATCGCGGGAGTGCCGTGTTGATCGAAGTGGAAGACGATGGGGCGGGGCTTGACGTCGAAAAGATCCGGGCCAAGGCGGTGGAGCGAGGGCTGATTCGCCAGGAGGTGGCCCGCTCGTTACCGGAATCCGAAGTCATCAAGTTTATCTTTATGCCTGGCTTTTCGACGGCTGACCAGATCGGTGATCAGGCTGGGCGAGGGGTCGGCATGGATGTGGTCAAGCGTGTCATTGAAAGTATGAACGGCCACATCGATGTCGAATCCATTCGAGGTGTGGGGACGAAGTTTACCTTGAATCTTCCGCTGACATTACTGATTGCCACGGCTCTCATGGTGAAGGCCGGGAGTGAGCGCTATGCGATTCCTTTGCCGGCGGTCCGCGAAGTCACTATGCTAACAGCCAGTTCGTATCAACGGATGGGCGAACGATCGATCTTGCATATCGGCGATGAGGCGATCGAGTTACAGCCACTCCAGCAGTTGCTCACTCGAACCCGTGTGCCAGTGGAAGTCGGGAGACCTGTTGTAATCGTGCGAACGGCCGCTGGAATGATTGGCCTGCTGGTTGATGAATTGCTCGGTCGTCAGGAAATCGTCATTAAGCCCTTGGGATCGTTTAAGTCGTTGGATCGTTCCACTTTCGGTGGTGCGACTATCGATCCGGAAGGTCGCGTGGTCCTCGTATTGGATCCTGCTCGATTGTTGGCGCGAGAGGCGCCAGTCGCTACGGGACCGGAGTCGCCGTCAGACGCGTCAGCTTCAGTGGAGTTGATGGTCCCATACGTCGAGGCATCAGTGCCGAAAGCAGCGGAACATTCAATTTTGTTAATTGACGATTCGTTGAGCATCCGCAAATTCGTGGGCCGGATGTTAGAGTCGGCCGGGTACAAGGTCGATACGGCGGTGGATGGAGAGGAAGGTCTCCGTAAAGCGTCTGCACAAAACTATCGACTGATCCTTACCGATCTTGAGATGCCGAAGCTCAATGGCTATGAAGTGATCCAGGGGTTGCGCAGTCGAGCGCAGACGCAGCAGACACCGATCATCGTCATGACGACACGAGCCGGTGATAAACACCGACAAATGGCGCTGAATATCGGAGCGAGCTCGTATATTCCCAAGCCTGTAGAGGAGCGGGCCTTGATTCAGGAAATTGAACGCTGGATCGGCAAAGAGGCCACCGTGCGTCAGTAGGATTTCCACCGTCAGATTCCTTGAGCGGTTCGTGGTGTCGAACCGTTGTGAACACTGGAACGATCATGAGTTTACGAGGTCATCACAAGTCGGCGAATGTGTTCGTGGAGACGGCCAGTTTCTTGGTCGTTCGTCTGGGGCGCAGCTATCTGGCATTGCCCGCAGATGGGGTCCGTGGCGTGCTCACGCCAGAAGAGGCCGGTCATGAACAGGCCGTGACGGCGGCGGGGACCCTCTACCAGCCGGTTGATCTTGCCCAATTGCTTTCGGTGGTTGCCGACGTGTCTGGTCTCGAGATGCGGACGGTGTTGTATTCGAACGGTCATTCTCACGGTGCGATTCGCGTTGAACAGGTGGTGGGTTTGACAGACGTAGATCGGAAGACAGTCCTTCCGTTGCCGCTACAGTTTCAATGCGATGAGCGAAGATGGTTTGGGGGGATGATGCTCTATCAGGACCTGCTGGTGTTGATCGTCAATCCTTCGTGGGCGTTGGGAGAGTTGGCCGAGGTGATTCCTATGGCCGCGAGGGAGACAGCACGGATGGTTGCGGTTGGTGGATCGTGCTGAGGGGGGCTCGAGGGCTGCAGCAGGCTCAGGCCACGAAACGATCGTGGAATGTGGTGGTATTCTCTATTGGTGGCATGAGGCTGGCTGCCAGGACGGAAGATGTTTGGGGGGTGTCGCCCTGGACTGAAAGTATCCCCGTGCCGAGTCGGACACCATTCGTGCAGGCGATGCTGAAGCGGGATCATCAGGTGATGCCGGTCTATGATTTGGCGACCAGACTGAGTCGTACAGTGCAAGGCGATCCGTTGCTTTGTCTCGTGGCCCGCCACGCCGATGGACCGATGGCGATTTGCATTGATGCGGCTGTGCCTTCTCTCGAAACGGTGGATGCCGCGGCGATTCGACCGAACATCAGCGGGGATATTGACACGCTAGGGTCAGTCACGATTGGCGGAGACGATGTCGCGATCGTGGCCTTACAACGACTGGGACGGTTGGGATAGGACCTCATTCGAGGTTCAAGGTCATGGGGAAAGGAAGCTGAGATGCCAAAGGTGCTGGTTGCCGATGACAGTATTGCCGTTCGGAAAGTGGCTGAGCGGTTGCTGACGGAGGCTGGATTTGGAGTCACTCTCGCTGCAAATGGTGAGGAGGCTTTGGCCTATTTGGCCAAAGAGAAGCCGGATTTGGTGGTATCCGACGTGATCATGCCGGATAAGAGCGGGTACGAAGTCTGCGCCTTTGTGCGTGCGCAGAGGGGATTAGCCAACACACCAGTGCTCTTGATCTCCGGCATTGTGAACGATGAGGTGACGAGGCAAGCTGAATCCTGTCATGCCGACGGGGTTTTGAAAAAACCGTTCCAGGGTACGTCTCTCAAGGATCGAGTGCTTGAGCTATTGGCCAAGAGACAAGCGCCTGTTGTTTCTGCTCCCACGCATATCGAGCCGGTGACTGAGTCTGTCGAACCGATTCAGAGTGTGCGTGTGAGCGACGAGCAATTGGAAACCTATCGACAGACGGTTGCGCAACTGAAGCCGTTAGAGGAAGAACTTCAGGTTGAACGGGACCGATCGACACAACTGACTCAACGAGTGGCGCAGCTCGAGGGGCAGTCGGGTAGCATGAAGGAGCTCGAGTCGATGCTGGCCAAGGAGCGAGAGCAGACGGCTCAGCTGAAGAAGAAACTTGCAGAAGCTGACAGCTCGACAGCCCGGGTGCAAGAACTCGAATTGGCGCTCAAGGACGAACGAGAGCAGGGGGCTGAGGCCAAAAAACAAGTGCTCGTGGCGGAGCGTCTGGGTAGGCAAACGCAGGAACTGGAGGCGGCTCTTCAGAGGGAACGTGAAGGCAGGGCGCAAGAGGTCGCGCGTCTCGCCGAGCTGCAGAAGCACGCGAGTCGTGTCCAGGAGATGGAGGCGACATTGCATGCCGAGCGCCAGGCAGCCACGCAACTGGTCCAACAGATGACTGCGATGGAAAAGTCGGTGGTTCTGTTTCAGGAATTGGCGCAGCAACTTGCTCAGGAGCAGGAGCGTACGAGTGGCTTGACGCGTCGTGTGGCAGAGCAAGAACAGCTTGTCGCGCGGGTGAGCACGCTGGAGCATGCTCTTGCCGCTGAGAAACAAAAGGAAGAGGAATTCACCGAACGTTTAGCCGAGGCTGAGCGCCAGGCAGCCACACAGCTTGCTCAGGAGCAGGAGCGTACGAGTGACTTGACGCGTCGTGTGGCTGAAGGAGAACAGGTTGCCGCGCGGGTGAGCACATTGGAACACGCATTGGCTGCTGAACAGGAAAAGAACCACGAGCTTGCCGCGCATCTTTCCGAGTCTGAACGTGCATCGGAGCGAGCCCAGGAGTTCGAAACTCTGCTTCAGACCGAGCGGGAACGGAATGGCCTTCTGGCGAAGCGTGCATCTGATACTGAGCAGGCAGCCGAGCAGGCGACCAAACGGTTTGAAGAGATGGCGACAAAGCTTGGCGAGATCGCAGGATTAGCCTCTCAACTGGGGAGCGGAAAACGACGGTCCTGACCTTGTACGATCCCTTTTCAAGGACGGTCACTGTCGTGAAGGACTGAGGGTATGGCTGCCGAGACTACAGACGATTTTCAGAAGGAGCTGATCGATCTCTTTGTTCAGGAAGCACAAGAATGGCTCCAGAACATTCATGTCGCTCTTGATGAGTTGCAGCAGGGCCCAGCGCCGGAGCGGCATGCCAAGCTGATTGGAATCATTTCGGCAGGGGTGACGAATCTTGGCGGGTCTGCGGCCACAGTTAATCTGCCAGATGTCGAGCATGCCAGCTTCGAGGCGATTCCCTTCATCGAAGCCCTCCAGGACCCGCACAAAACACTTTCCGTTCAGGACTTTCTCTCGCTCTGTAAACAGTTGGGACAGATTCATACGGCGTTAACCCACGCCACGGGAGTCTCCTTTGAGGACGACGGAAGTGGTGCAGCGGCTGAGGCGGCCTATGCGAGTCTCTCGTCTGGTGAGTTTTTGCAGTCGCTTCAGGCGTTACAGGAGGGACAGCCGCAGGCGGCCATGTCCGGACGCAACGTGATTCGGGCCATGATCGAGCAAATGGAAGGGCAGATTCAGGCTGGCATTGGATATGTGGATGCCACGGTGATCCAGGGGTATCTGACGCGGGTGTCCGAAGCGGAAGAGTCGTTTTTGCTGGCCATTGAGGAACGAGTGCCTGCGATTTCCGAGAAGTTGAATGTCCTCGGGGAGGACGGGGGCGAACCCGTCACACGCCTGGAAGCCCTCGACATCTCGATTCAAGACGTGGCACGGCTTCGCATCGAAGCGCAGCAAGTGAACGCGGGATCGGCCATGATGTTTTTCACCGGCTTGCATAGTTTGCTGACGGTGTTGACGCAGCGTCGAGTCCTTCTGGCGGCCACACGGGTGGAAACGGTGAAGGCCCGGCTGCACATCATGGGCGATGCCATTCGTGAGTGGGCGGAGCATGGGCGAGCCCAGCGTATCGCGATCAATCAGTTGCTCCCTTCCAGCCAATCGTGATCGAAGTGTCGAATCCCGCACAGAGGTTCGTTGAGATGCACCGTGGAGTCGTAGGCGACGAGCGATGATGATGGCATCTATGACTATAGACGTGGACTATACGATGTATTGGGGTCTTCAAATTCTTCCGTTCGACAATGTGCCGGACCCGCGATTCTATGTTCCCTGTACCCAGCAGGACACGGCCTATCAGTGGTTGAGTTATGGAATTCAGACCCGCAAGGGCATGCTCCTGCTCACGGGCGACATCGGGTGCGGGAAAACGTTGCTTAGCCGTCGGCTGATCGGCGGGCTGTCGCCTGCGCAATATGATGTTGCGCTTGTTGCCAATCCCGCATTGTCTCCCTCAGAATTGTTGGATGAAGTGTTGGCTCAGTTCGGACTCGACCCCGTGCGATCAAAAGCGGGACGATTGCAGCGGCTCAATGAGCGGCTGCAGTTGAATGCACACCGTGGGATCAGTTCGGTTTTGATCGTGGATGAAGCGCAAGCGATTGAAAGCGTTAAAGCATTTGAGGAGCTGCGATTGTTGACAAACTTTCAACTCAATGATCGGTTCTTGTTGACCGTTGTGCTGATCGGCCAACCTGAATTACGTCATCGTATCGCGGGAATTCCTCAGTTGAACCAGCGAATTGCGGTCCGTGCGCATCTGGGCCCCTTCACGGCAGGAGAGACCGCGTCGTATATTAGGGCCCGCATGGGAGTCGCGACTCATCGGACAGACGTGTTTACGAAAGAGGCGCTGGCAGTCATTTACGAACAGAGCAAGGGGATTGGGCGGCTAATCAATGCGCTTTGTGATCAGTGCCTTTTTGCCGGAGCCATCGAAAACGTGTTACAGATCGATGACCGACTTGTTCAGCGGGTATGGCCATGCCTATGATGAACGATCGAATGTTCGATGAGGACGGTCATAGGCCATGAACGAATACAACGTACCTGATTGGTATCAGATTGCACAGGAGCAACTGACAGGCGTGGCTCTAGCCGTGCAGCGGCAGGACGCACTCGACTTGGAGTCTGTATCGACCTTGGCGACGGGAATTGCAGATGCCCTCAAGGGAAGTGACCAATTGCTCGTGCAGGCGATGAGCGGCCCCGAAGGCCCTCCGCTGATTACGAATCTCGTGAATGTCGGGATTGTGGCGACGAAGGTCGGTGCCGGGCTGGGCTATCACGGGAAAGAGTTGCAACGGCTGACTTTCGCAGGGCTCCTGCACGACATCGGTCTATTTGCCGTGCCGCAGTCGGTGATCAGTAAAGCCAGTCGGTTGACCCATGATGAACGTATGTTGATTGAACAGCATCCAGACCTCGGCTATGAGGCGATTCGAAAGGCGGGTCAGAAATACGACTGGTTGGCGCAAGTGGTGCGTCAGGCGCATGAGCGGTGGAACGGTCAGGGGTACCCGAACAAGCTGAAGGGGCGGCAGATCAGTGAGTTTGCCCAAATCATCGGCGTGGTGGATGTCTTCGATGCCCTGGTGAGCCCGCGGGGTTATCGACGCCGATTTTTTCCGCATGAAGCGGTGCGAGAATTGATGGTGGCGGAACGAACGGCGTTCCCTCGCGAGGTGATCAAAGCCTTAGTTGAACAACTATCGGCCTATCCCCTGGGTACCTCGGTACGATTGACCACCGGAGAGGTGGGGGCCGTGAAGCGCGTCAATACGAGTTATCCGCTTCGTCCGGTTGTATGGATCGAAGGAGATCCGGCCCGTGGTCAGGAACCGCGGCAGCTTGATTTGAGCCTGACCCCGCTGGTGTCCATCGTCCAAACACTTGCACCTCCAGACGTCGCGCGCTTGTCGTTTCCGGCGAACGAGAAGCGGATAAAGCCATCTGAGGTCGTTCCCTCGGCATCCGATCAATTTACGTCGTTGTTGGAAGGTTTGGATGCGCTGGCAAGTGCGATTCAAGGCGCCGTCGAGTCCAAGACTCCTGTGTTAGATGACGAGACGGCGGCGTTGTCGGGCGAGTATCGATGGTCCGTTCGACCTTCTGTGCAGGATCTGACGGATCCCAGTTTTGAAAAAGAAGTGATCGGACTCTTTGCCCTCGAAGCGCACGAATGGCTGGCTCAAATTCAGGCGGCGTTAAGGCAGCTTGGTGAAGGGACTCACGACACGGTGCGTCCAAAGCTCTACGGGATTCTCTTGCACGGCATTTCCAATCTTGCCAAGTCTGCGGCGACGGTGCAGTTCCATGCGATTGAACAGATGGCCACGAATCTGCTTCCAATTCTCCACGATGTGGGGCGTCAGGAACCGCGTGCGATGACGGCAGCGCTCCAGTTGCTTCAAGAGGGATTGGATCGGATCAATGTGGCCGTGCGTCGTTTAGCCGGAGCCCAAGAGGACGACCGTACAGAACAGGATGATGTTTCTGCTGGACCGGTTGGGGAATTCCTGCAGGCGTCTCCTGCTATTGTCGTGGATGAGCCTACGACTTCTCCGCGACAGGCCCCAGTCACCACCGGGCCTTCCAGCCAACCGCTTCTCCATGCCCTACGGGACTTGCAGCAGGCTCGTGCCCGGTCGATGCATCCAACGCGCGATGTGTTGGAGGCGGTCATTCATCGAGCCGAGCAGGAAGCCAATCATCTCGATGTAACCGCCATTGGGCAGATATTGACGGAGCTCGATCGCCTCGACGACGAGTTCCTTCACGAAGTCCGTCGGCAGGTCCCGATCATGAGTCACACGCTTGAAGAATTACGAGCGCAAGGACAGATGGATTTCGTGACGGCGTCTCAGCTCGATCCGATTGTCCAGCAGGTCGAGGCCCTTTATGATCTGGCCAGCCATGTGCAGGCGACGATGATCATGATGTTTTTGCAAGGGCTGCGCTCCTTTCTCATGGTGGCGTCCTATCGGAAGACATCGACATTGCCACAACGACTGGAAACCGTCCAGGGCCGGATTCAATCGTTGATTCCAATGGCGGAACAGTGGGTCAATATCGGGCGCGTCGAGCGATCGGCTATCGGTGAAATTTTGCCAGTCTAGTTCCGTCCTGCCAATCTGCACACTTCTGTGCGATCATTAGTAGAGAATCTTTCTGATCGTGTGGAATCTGTGCGTTTCCCCCATACGAGTTTCTTCGGCAGCATCGCATCTCCATGGAATTGCACGGATTGTATTGCCCACCGATTGGGCAATCTGTGTGGTGCTATGGTCCGACACGGTATTGGTCGCTCATCCACATGGTTATCCACAAGCCGTGCACATGTTTTGTGGACACTGAACATGTGCACGGCAACGGCCTGACTCCCTGCGGCCTTTTCCAGCGAGGAACTTCATGGGGATGACGGTGAGAGACCAGTAAGAGAGAGGCGTTTCGCTTCCGATGTCTGCCTTCATACCATGGAGTCAGCAGATGGGTATCCAGCCTATGAAAACTAGCTATGCCGTCTATCGTTGCTCATGTGTCATTCACAATTCCTCATCTAGTCATGGGGATTGAGCGTTGTGTCCAATCAGCTGCACTCGGGAAAATCAATCACCTCGTTGCAGTCATGCGACAAGCAACCGAAGGATGGTATGATGCCGCCGGTTTGCTGTCTTTCTTCGTCGAGGACGAGAAGTCTGGCAGCGTAATTCAGGTGGGGGAACGGCTGATGCCAAAACTTGTGACCGTTTTGCGACCAGAGAAAATTCAGGAGCAAGCTCGTATCTATGTCCGGTCCTATATTCTCATGCCATCCGGGGTGGTCGGACTGGTCTGTATGATTGGTGGGGTGGGATCACTCGGCTATCAACTGCTGGCAAACCATACCTATACCTCGTTAACGTTTCTTGCTAGCTCAGCGCTGCTGATCGTCGGTGCGTTGTGTGGGTGGGGGCAAACTCGTTATCACCGCTATCTGTTGGCCGCCTTTCCCGAGGTCTATGCCGCCCGGATGCGAACTGCTGTGGTTCAAGGTAGCAAGAAGGCTAAGGCCGCGCCGGAGATGCCGGAAATCACCCACGCCGGACGAGGATTCGTTCCGATAATCTCTATTGCCGGAGCAGCTCTGATCTTCGGCGCATCAGCCGCGGCCATGATGCAGGGTGACCTTGACCCGCTCCCGGCTGTGTTGGTGCCTTGGGCGGGATTCTACTGGGCGAAGTTGTTTGGTTGGCGTGGAATTATTGGGTAGGGTCAGTCGACCGATCTGCTATCGGGTCCGTTTCTTGGGTTTCGACTTCGAGGTTCGAGGCGCCTTGTCGAGGGCCTCTATCTGCTTCATCTTTTCTTCCAAGGTGCGAATCGCCTGTCGGAGTTCAGGAAGCCGTGGAATCACGGCTTGGGCTTTGACCCAAACTTCATGAGGCATGACGGGAGCCCCGGAGACGATTTGATTCGGTTCGAGGTTGCGGTTCACGCCCGCACGAGCGGCAATCATGACCTGATCACCGATGACGATGTGATCAGCCACTCCTGCCTGTCCACCGATCATGACGTGATGCCCCACGCGAGTACTGCCGGCGATCCCGACCTGTGAGACCAGGATTGAATGGGCGCCGATCGTGACGTTATGGGCGATCTGGACCAGATTATCGACTTTGGTGCCTTGCTGAATCACCGTTTGGCCGAGTGTGGCCCGATCGACTGTCACGTTCGCGCCAAGTTCGACGTCGTTCTCGATCGTGACTCCGCCGAGCTGGGGAATCTTGTAGTGTCGTCCCTGGTCCTGCACATAGCCGAACCCATCGCTTCCGATGACTGTCCCGCTGTGAATGATGACCCGCGCGCCGATCGTGCAGTCTTCTCTGACGACGACGTTGGGATAGAGCAGGGTATCGTCCCCAATGGTCGTGTCATTGCCGACAAACACACCGGGGTAAAGCGTCACTCGCGCCCCGATCCTCACACGGTCTCCCAGGGTGACCCCAGGCCAGATTGAGACATTGGGGCCGACTTGTGTATCGATGCCACGGACAACGGCCGCGTCAATTCCGCGGGGAGGGGCAACCGGACAAAAGAAGGCCTTGGCGGCTTGCGCAAAGGCCAATGTGGGATTCACGACGATGATGTGGGGATTGGTGATTTCAGCAAGGCGCCGGTGGGCGAGGAGTATTCCGGCTCGGGTGGGCCCGCTTGTCTTGAGCATCCGATCCCCTGTGACGAAGGTCAGATCGCTCGGGCCTGCCTCTTCAAAACTGGCCAGGCTTGTGACGCTTGCCTGCGGCGAGCCCACAAGCTCTCCGCCGACGACGCCGTGGATCTGTGCCAATGAAATAGGGGTGCGTGGACGTGTCGCCATGGTATTACGGCTTCTTTTTAGTTTTTGGCTTAGACGGCTTCGTCGGTTTCTTGGTTGGGGCCGCTGAGGTCGATTTCCCCAATCGCTTCTCAACATAATGTACGACATGGCCGACCGTTGTCAGACCCACGAGGTCTTGGTCGGGGATCTGGAGATCGAAGGCCTCCTCGATACGATAGAGCAGTTCGATCACGGCCATCGAGTCGAGACCTAAATCGTCACGCAGGTGCTGTGTGATGAGTATCGTGGCCGGATCGCGTTTCAGGTACTCACCTAAGGAGGTGCGGATCTTCAGCGATATAGTGGGGTCGGTTGCCATGTGTCGATTCTCTCGGTGGTGTTCTACTTGGTTGCCTGTTTCAATACCACAGCGGCATTGTTACTGCCAAATCCAAAGGCGTTCAGCAAGGCCACTTTCACCCGGCGCTCCTGTGCCGAGCGGGAGAGTCCTGCCAAGGCACAGGCCGGATCCGGGTCGTCATAGTTGGCGGTCGGATGAATCTGGCCCGTATGGAGGGCCAACACCGAGGCGATGCCCCCGATGGCACCGGCGGCACCCAGTGTGTGGCCGATTAGCGACTTGGTGGCGTTGATGGCGATCTTGTCTGCACGCGATTTAAAGAGTTGCCTGATCGCCTTGGCTTCAACGGCGTCGCCGATCGTCGTCGATGTGGCGTGCGCATTGATGTAATCCACTTGCGCCGGAGTCA
>Ga0209253_10002139_pt1 | contig 17465 bp, 22 predicted proteins | sample FrelakmetBRP12BR_FD_187145 | JGI IMG/M metagenome (GOLD analysis project Ga0209253, IMG submission 187145) | Freshwater lake sediment microbial communities from the University of Notre Dame, USA, for methane emissions studies - BRP12 BR (SPAdes)... | ecosystem: Environmental > Aquatic >...
CTGAAGCCAGAGCAGAGAATACTGCTGGAGAAAATAAGAGAATCCCTCAAAGAAGGCGGAGATGCGACGGTCAAAACTCACGTGCGGAACATGGTCATACTGCCTGAAATGGTCGGCGTCAAAATACAAGTTCATAACGGCAAGGAATTCGTCGAAGTCCCAGTTAAGCCTGAGATGATTGGCCACAGCCTAGGCGAATTCGCAATCACAAACAAGCCAGTACGACACGGAACGCCAGGTATCGGCGCCTCCCGGTCATCCATGTATGTCCCGCTAAAATGACTCGGTCTTACCCTTTTCCTAGCCGCTGTAGTCTTTCTCGGAAGACTTCTTAACCGGCTGCTGTTGAGGTTGCCCTATCTGCGGCAACGGAATAGGAGGAGGAACGTTCAACGTTCTTGACATCATCACAGACTCCAAGAAGACAACGTTTGATATTGACTGCAGTATCATCGGCGGTGGAGGTTTCTTCTCCTCGTACTCCTTGTAGATCTGTTCCAGCTCTCCCTTTTCACCAACCACATACGCCCTTCCTTCCAGGCTCATCAGCGCAATTGAAGGGTTATAATTAATCGTCAGAACGAAAGGGACTTCGAGCGAATTATCCGCAGCCTTCTCAACGCCAACCAAGTTAAGATTAGTGTTAATCTGAATAGGCGGAACAGGCTTCTTCACGTCCCAAAAACGCTTGGCAGTGACATTTGTGATGGAAACGTTCACTCTAATCATTCAGACCAGCAAGAGCATGTTCTCTTCGGACGATTTAAAGATGCTCATTTCTCAGAAGGCTTGTACCTCGTAAATCCACAATGCCCGCAAGTATACCTGTTGCCGTGGTCAGCCATGAAATAGCCTGGGCCACATCTCTCGCAAACTGGGCGCAACCTGCTGACCTTATCGCCTTCTACCTTGTACAGCGTGAAAATCTTCTTGCCCTCTTTCTTCTTCCTCGCAGGCTTCGCGGCCTTCTCTTTCTTCTCGGGTCTTGCTTCCTCCAGAGCCTCTACTGGCTCCTCTTTCTTCGGCGCCCCTTTCTTAGCTTCCTCCTTCTTTGCTTCTTCCTTTGGCTTTTCTTCCCCTTTCTTCGGCTTAGGCATATGCTTATCCCTTTACCTCCTCCTTCGGCTTTTCCTCTTTCGGTGCCTCCTCCTTGGGCTTCTCTGCTGGAGGAACGTTCCTTTTGGCGATGTACTCAGGCTCAATCAGCTTGGCCTGCTCGACAGAGTCATAGACATTCGCTACGCCAAAAGCAATACTCGTCCCCGTTTTTGTCTCAAACTTCCTGATAAAAACCGCATCCATACCAATCTTCAATGCAGACGCCACTGCCTTTCGGATCTCCAGCCTCGTCGGCGTGCTGCCTGTTTCCGCGTGATCCACCCGAAACTGGACTTCATTTCGTTTCAGCATTGGGTTTTGCTTCTCTGCGATAATCTCTATTCTCATGGCCTTTCCTCTGTGTGGTGTTGACTTGATGCCCTATCCTATTATTTAGCTTTTCGAACAATCTCCATCTCTTTCAGCAGCCGGGCGATTTCTGCTTTTTTCTCCGGTGTTACCTTGACCACGACGATGCCTTCATAAGGCTGACCATATACAACGAAAGAATTCTCCGGAGCATACAAGACAGCAACAAGTGTCAACAGATCCTCCTCGCCATCTACAACAATCTTCATGCTGGCGTTGCCCTTCAACGCGTCCTGAATCGCATGGATGGCCTCTGCAGTTATCGTTGCCTGAGGATTCTTCACGTGGACCGTCTTGTCCATCTTCAGCTTAGCAGGTTCCTCCACCGTTCGTCTCATGCACACGTTGTCCACGATAGCTAACCGCGGACGAATCTGGTTCTCCACGAGGTTCCTTGAGACGGTATCTCCAACAGAGATTATGTACGGCAGCTCTTCATTTTCTACAATTTCTTTGAGACGCTTCGTGGTTTCAAACAAGGAGCCCTTGATAAGTGTGCCTATAGGCTGTTTGAGTCTCTGGCGCAACTCTGGCGGGAGGCCATAGGAATAAATCATCCTACCTGACCTTTAGCGCATAACGCCCTTTCTCTTTGATATTCATTGATTTCGCGATAGCCGACTTCTCAGGATCAAAAACGATCAGTAAGCCACCAAAATCATCGCTCAAGCTAGGCGATTTGCATCTTGGGCAGGCATTGTCCTTCGTTATGAAGTGACATGAAGTGCAGGCTCTTTCGCTCAATTCCATCACCTCTTCTTCTGAGGAGTCTCCTCTCTCTCGACTGGTTTCTTCTCGCCCGTCTCCTTCGTCTTCTGCGCTTCGGACTCGAGCCACTCCAGTTTTCCTAGGAAAGGCTGCCTTGCTGTGACACCGATCTTTCCAGAGCTTCCCGCCCTGCCTAGGGAGACTGCAGTTATCCTGACGCGGACTTGATCTCCACTCATCAGCTTTCGCTTAGTTTCCTTCCCTAGCAGTACACCTTGTTTCTCATCATACGATATAAAGTCGTCCATGAGCTGTGATACGTGAAGCAAAGCATCAATAGGGCCTACGCGTATGAAGGCTCCGAAGTCAGCAATCTCAACAACTTCCCCCTCCACTATTTCCTGAAGCTTGGGGTAGAAAGTCAACAGTGAGAAGGCTACCTTGTGGTAAGCCGCTCCATCTCCCGGGATTATCTTTCCCACAGGACTGACTTTCACCTCAGTGACTGCAATAACATAGCCCAGCTCCTCGTCGACGACGCCCTCGTATTTCGCCTTAACTTGGTCGTGGCCTACCCTTTCCAAGGGCTTGCCGAACGTCTCAGGCGGAATACGAATGGTGTCTTCAAGCGTTACAAGTTTGAACAGGAATCATAGCCTCCCGTCAGTCCCTAGTCGAGACTTTTGTCTCACATAAATCACTGGCACATTTATATCTCTTAGCTTCTTCCTCAGCTCTCTATCATTCGTGAAGACTGGGCACTTCCACTCGCTCGCAACCCTTACTATCACGTCGTCAGGATGATCCATCGAATCGTCAGCAAGCTCGGTTACCGTGCACTTTTCAACCAAGCCTAGGGCAATCGATGCGTCCTTTCTCATTTTCGGAGAGCCATCTTCCGCTAGCTTTCTCAGTTCCTGGAGGATGGGCGAGAGCACAACAGGTTCATACCTAGTCTTCAACAGTTCATTCAGCTCTTCGAAGATATCAATTCCGAATTGTAGCGGAACGAACAGCGCGTTAGAATCCAAGATTATCTTGATGGGCTTCCTTGATTGTTGAGGTTTTGCCTGCATCTACTTTATCATTCCGTACCCTATGAGCCTCCATCTGCCACCTATCTTTCGGCTGATCGCGACTCTTGCGCCTTCTTGCGCACAAACTGGCCTTATGAGCTGAACTGTTGCCGTGTCCTTCCCGATTGCATTCACTTTCCCCACGGTTATTGCAGCACCCAAGTGCAAGAGCAGGCTCTCATTCACACTTATTCTGTCAATTTTCATTAGTTCCTTGGTTCCAACTGCGCGTTCCAAAACGTGCGTTTCCAGCTTCAGCTCTGACTGAGTGGAAGGAAGCATCCCTTTCTTGCCAGCCATGTTTCCAGTAAGTCCGTCTGCTTTGGAATATGATGGGTCCAACAGTGTTCCTACACCAACTAGTCCGCCGCAGCGGGCTTCCTTCACGCTCTTCCCGCCTGCCTGGAGACTGACTATCTCGCTGAAAAGCGGGTTGTAGGTTTTTCTTCCCTCTACTGCTATGCCTGGTCCAATCTCAAGCTCGTCTCCTACGACGAACTTGCCTTGGAATATTGTTCCTCCGATGATGCCGCCCTCAAGCTTTTCAACAGCTGTTCCTGGCTTGTTGATGTCAAACGAGCGGACAACGTACATCAACGGAGATTTTGTTTCGTCTCGCTTAGGTGTTGGTATGACTTCTTGAATTGCCTGGAGGAGGACATCCACGTTCACGCCACGCTGTGCTGAAATAGGAATTATGGGTGCACTCTCGGCAGCAGATCCCTTGACAAAGCTCTTGATCTCGTCGTAGCTCTTGCGGGCCCTTCTCTCGTCAACAATGTCAATTTTGTTCTGTACGATTATGACGTTTTTTATGCCAATGACGTTGACTGCTGCCAAGTGCTCCCTTGTTTGCGGTTGAGGACAGGGATCATCTGCCGCTATCACAAGAATTGCGCCGTCCATTATTGCTGCTCCTGAGAGCATCGTTGCCATAAGTGCCTCATGCCCAGGGGCATCAACGAAGCTGATTGCCCGGACAAAGGTCGCCTTTGAATTGCAGTTCGGGCACGTTGGCAGGGTCGTGTAGTTCTTTGGCGGCATGCATTTTGGGCATTTGTAGATGGGCATGTCAGCGTAGCCAAGCTTTATCGTAATGCCTCTTTTCAGCTCCTCACTATGTCTTGAGGCCCAAACGCCTGTCAGCGCCTGAACAAGCGTTGTTTTGCCGTGGTCAACGTGACCTATGGTGCCGATGTTCACTTCAGGCTGACTTGGCAAGGCTGCATGCTTTTCGGTGCTCATTTTTCAGTTTTCCTACAACGAGTGTCCGAATTATTGAAGGAATAAAGTGCGGGGCCTAATAAAGCTTAAGCGGCGGTTTCTGCAGTTTGAGTCGGCGCCTCGGCCTTCTCAGGGGGTTCTTCCTTCTTTTCTTTTTCCCCGAGCTTCTCCTTCTTAGCTTCTTTAGCCCCTTTCGGCCTCTCTGTGATCTTCACATTTATCTGTACGATCTCGTCGGTTATGACGTTTCCACGCACGGTTTTGCGTCTTCTCATTCCTTGGTCTTGTGGGTTGAACCCCACGCCTCCACTCAAGACCACGCTTCGGCGAACACCGCCGTGAACACTCGGCCTCATTGGGAAGCCGTCCTTGTCCGACCCGCCCAATATCTGTGTCTTGTATCCCGGCAGGCTCACTATCGTTCCGTCTATGATCTCCCCCACCTTCCTCCCGATCAAAGGGGCGGCGCGGGCTTCTTCAAGCTCAACAGCAGTTGAAGTGCCATTCTCGGGATCTGAAACGATCACTTTGAACTTAGCCATTAACCATGAACTCTCCAGCAGTGCTATGAAAGTTGGGGCTCTCTCTATTAAGGATTTATGAACGGTGAATGGGGCCTGAACATAAACGAGAATCGACGGAACAAGCTTTTAATGGCACTTCTGAAACGTTGTGTAGCCATGTGGCGTCTGGGGTTCTTCTTCCATGAAATGGGCTTCGGGCTTCTGTCAATATTTCTGCCACTCTATGTCATCAACATCGGCGGATCATTGGTGGACATAGGCATAATGTCCGCTGCGGCTCTGTTCTTGGCGATACCTTTCTCTTTTCTTTGGGGATATTTGTGCGACCGGACAAGGCACTACAAGCGCTACATACTTCTCGCTTTTCTGGCATCAACCGTTCTGCTGTATTCTTTCACTTTGACGGCAAGCGTGACTTTGCTGATAGTTCTCTACGTGTTGATGTCGATTATGCACATCGCCCATGAAGCACCCAAAAACATTCTCATTGCGGAGCTTTACTCGCATGAAGAATGGACGAGGAAGTTTGCCTTCTACGAGGGCCTTACGGAGGCGGGTTGGCTTATCGGTCTGCTATTAGGTTTCATGTCAACGGTCTCCGGTTTCGGACCTATGAGTACTCTGTACTTGTGCAGTGCTTTGAACCTCGTTGCTTTCATCGCATCAACAATCTTAGTGGCAGATCCCGTCATTATCTTCGAAAGAGGCCTAGTGAGCTTGGAGAGGTCTGTGGATTTCACCTCAAGGGGGGTATTTTTGGTCTCCAAGATGCTGGATGGCGTGTCTTTAGACGAGAGATTGCGAAGAGAAAATATTGTTGCTTTTTGCGGAGGTCTCATCCTTTTCTCACTGGCCACAAGCATACTGTTCACGCCGATGCCCGTCTTTGTCTCCAATATTGTCAAAGCCGCCGGGCTCCCAGAAAGCTTGGTATTCGCTATTTTCGTCTTGAGCTCAGGTGGAGGCACAGTAGGCTACTTCTTTGCAGGTAGCAGATCAGAACAGCAAACGGGAAAAGCGAAGGTGGGGCGAATTGCGGTTTTCCGCAGTCTTTTGGCCTTGGCACTAATCGCAGTGATGCAGATACCGTTCTACAGTGTCGGTTTTGCGACGGGGGTTCTTGTTCTGTTTGGTTTTGCATATGCGTTGTTCTTGGTCCACACGCTTTCGCTTTCGATGGAGCTTATTCCGGCCGGCAGGGCAGGTTTGTTCAACGTCTTGATAGGCCTGGGAGGCGCATGTGGGTCCTTCATCGGGCCTTTCATAGCTCAATTTGATTTCCTGTACGTGTTTCTAGTAGCAGGCATAGTCTTCTTTGTCTCGTACGTAGCTTTCAAGATGTTCGCGTAAGCCAAAAGTAGGGGTGCCCGATGTGGCGGGCTAGTTGGCGTCACTATTCCACGTGTACTCTGAACAGGTCGATGTCTTCTCGCATTTCTGGTGTGGTTTCGAGGAAGTCTCTGACTGCCCTTTCAATGTCTCTAGACTGCGTGATGTATCTGCCTACGACGATTATGTCTGCACCTTTAGCAAGAGCTTCCTTGCCTGTTTCTGGCACTATTCCGCCTGCGACTGCGATAAGGAATTTCTTGTCCTTGAATGTCTTGCGTATTTCCGGAATGATTTCAAGGCCGTGTGATCTGCCTGTTTCTTGGTCTATACCTCGGTGCAATATGATCACATCAGGAAATTCCTTGATTGACTTCAGCTTCTTGAGTGGATCTTCCACGTTCATCATGTCTACGACAGCGTAGATGCCGAGTCGTTTTGCCTCACTGTCGAAGGCGTCGAGTGTCTCAGCAGGCGCTAGTCCAGAAGCGACCACGGCATCCGCAGTTTCCTCATAAGCCAAATCAGCCTCAACCTTGCCTACGTCAAGCGTTTTCAGATCTGCAACGAAGAACACGTCCTTGGCCACTTCTCTCAGATCGCTGATCACTTTCGTTCCATAACGTTTGATTAGAGGCGTTCCGACTTCCAGTATTATCCTGTCGCTCTTCGGCAGCTGCGCTATGATCTTCTTAGTCCTTTCAAGGTCTGGTACGTCGAGCGAAATCTGGAGGTATGGTGGTCTCCACAAGCGAGGGACTTTGAATCCCATTATGGGGTGTTTGGCTCTGTCTTTGTCGTAGAATATTTTCTCCAGTGAAGGATACTTCAGCATGGCTCTTTTGAGGGCAAGCTTCACTGCACCATAATTGTAATGGTATATTCTCCGCGCGTCTGTGGCCTTCGGATGCACGAATACACTGCACAATATGACCCAATCGTCCACTTTGTCCTTGGGTATTATGCCATCTTCAACTGCATCTGCAACAGCCTTGGCCACGGCAGCCTGAGCAGGACCGAAAATCTTGCCTACGTCTTCAAGATTCTTGATTGTGACTTTCGGCACGATCAATGTGTGGGGTTTCGGCGGCAGGTTTGGCCTTATGACTGCTAGTAACGGCGTGTGGCCAACAGAGAGATTGGACATTCCCGATGCGAACGCCTCACCAACAGGGCCGTTCTTGTCTCCCATCAACAGGTCAATGTGAGCTACCTCGTTTCCTTCTCCAATCAACGCCTCGCCTATCAAATAAACCGGCTTCTCCGACACTTTGGGCGTCTCTGCCAAGCTAGACAAAGGCATGGCGTCAGTAATCTCCTTAAAATCCACATTGAATTCCTTAAGCCACTCGTACAAAGTATCCCTGTGAATACTTAAGACGGCAGCCGTCCCCAACACGGTGGGCTTCGGGGATTGCCTAGACCTACGGCCACGCGTTTCCAGCTCCTTTTCAGCAGCCTCTATCAGCACCCTGACAAGCTCTCCCTTCGTCTCCGGCTTTTTCACTTCACGCTCCGACATTCTAGACACCATTGAGGTATGTGTCTATCTATGTTGTATATAAAACTGTCGGATCCAGCGTCGGACGCAGTGTCAGAATGACATGTAGACACAGTAATGTCGGTTTACTGCGGTGTGTGATCTGTCATCGGGGGGAAACTGTGCGTTATTGTGCTAATAATGTCGGATCATACCTTGGGCGCAATCGATACCGACACCAATATGTCGGCTTGCATTGCCTTTGACTGTTGTTCTGAATGGTCGTCGTCGCTAAACGTATATATTTGAGGGGCGCAAGATGGTAAGGTCAACTTGTGGAGATGTTTGCCTTGTCGTGGCGGGATCTTGTGAGCCTGTGCCTTGTGTTCGTTGGCATAGTGCTATTCCTATACGGTGCCAACTATTTTGAAGCATTGGTAGGATGGGCTGGAGTCTTTCTGGTAGTTGTTGGCATTCTTGCAGAGATTGTTCTGAAGCTTATTGAGGCTGCAAGAAAAAAGGGAGAAAAACTAGAAGCTGTAAAGCTTTGAATATTTCTCGTTCAGATAGTTCAAGTATGGTTTGACGGTCGGTTCCTTGCCTGTGACTTTTTTGACCAGGATGGCAGGGTCGTAGAGGTTGCCTTGAGTGTGTATGTTCTTTGTCAGCCATTGTTTCGCGTCAGTGAAGTTGCCTTTCGCTAACTGTCTTCGCCAGTTTGGCAAATCCTTGTTCATTCTTTCGAGGAATTGACCGCTGTAGATGTTGCCTAGCGCGTAGCTTGGGAAGTACCCGTAAAGGCCACTGGCCCAGTGTGTGTCCTGCATTACGCCTTCAGAATCGTTTTCTATCTTTACGCCCAAATAGTCCTTGTAGCCCTGGTTCCAGATCTCAGGTAGCTCCTTCACCGTTGCCTTGTCAGCGAATAGGTCTCGTTCGATGTTGAACCTTATGATGATGTGCAGTCCGTAGGTGACTTCATCTGCCTCGACGCGTATCTTTGAGGGCTTGACTTGGTTGATGGCATGCACAAACTTGTCCAAGCTTATGTCTGCCAGCTTCTGGCCAGCAAGTTCCTTCAGTTTGGGTAGGAAATACGTCCAGAATTCGCGGGATCGCCCGATGATGTTTTCTATTGAGCGAGATTGCGATTCGTGTATGCCTGAGGAGCAGCCTGTGCCTACTGGCTGGTACATCCAATCCGCGTTCAATCCCTGCTCATATATGGCGTGGCCAGCCTCATGCAACACTGAGAAAACCGAAGAAGCATACAAGTCCTCGAAGTAATGTGTCGTTATCCTCACGTCATCATAGTAGCCATTGGTGAACGGGTGCTCCGTCTCGTCAATCCTGCCTCCAGCATTCTTGGACGTCACATCGTACTGCACGGCCTTAGCAAGCGCCACGGCGATCTTGCGCTGCACGTCAATTGGAACTTTGCGCTTGAGGATGTTTACGTCTGGCTGTTTAGGTCCTCTTTGGCACTTCTTTAGTGTTGACACCAGGCCGGTTCGCAATTCATTGAAGATTGCGGTGATTTCTCGAGCCGTCATCTTCGGCTCGAAAATGTCAATCAGTGCGTCGTACGGCGTCTTGGTCTCTTTGACTTTCATGAGGATGGCAGCAGCCTTTTTCTGCAGTTCGACGAGCTTCTCAAGTTCAGGTCTGAACATCGCGAAGCTCTTCGTTGCCTTAGCCTTCTTCCAGATGTCAGTGGACAATGCGCGTTGCTTAGCAATAGCAGCTACAAGTTCTACTGGAAGCTTCGTTTGTTCGTCAAAATTCTTCTTAATAAGGTAGATGTTACGCTTCTCGATGGCCTTCATCTTCTCATAGTCAGCATGCTTCATGATCTTCTGCAACAGCGTTCCAACCTCTGGCGCAGTGCTCAGCTCGTGTTCGAATTTGCTCAACAGCGCCAGTTGTTCGCTCCGCAGTCTAATGGCCTTCGGCGGCATCATCGTCTCCATGTCCCAAACAATAATGGATTGCGCCGAGTTGAAAACGATGAGATCCTTCACTTTCTCCATCAGCTTCTTATAACTTGACGCCAAGTCTTCTGTCATTTCCAATCGCCTTTGGTTTTTGAAGACTACTCGATAGTCAACAGCTTGTATATCAGCTTTAAGCCTTATGCAAGGACAGTTTCCATGCAGAATTTGGTGCTCCGGCCGGGATTTGGACCCGGGTCTCCGACTCGAAAGGCCGGAATACTTAACCGGGCTATACTACCGGAGCCATTTCTTACCCGGTAACAGTGCAAGTTATGCCTTCACTCGAATAAACCTTATCCTCCAAAAGCAGTCCTCAAGCAAACACTCACCGGAGCAAGAATCGTTTCTGCCTTATTCAGTGTAGGCGCATAGTGCGCTGTTTTCGCCGAGTTCGTCATGATCGTCTTGATGCCCAGGACTTCCGTCCAAGAGACAACCGTGCACACGTCAGTCAACACATGGAAACCGCTTCTCTCGATTCTCTCAACGTCAGTAACTGCCATCTCTTTGATGTAGCGTGAAGTGCAGACCCAGCACTCGGTTCCAGATCTGGTCTTCTTTCCTTCAGACATCTGCGCGATGCGTTTGACTTCGGTTATTGAGCAGTGAGGGCAGCCGATGAATACGAGGTCTGGCTTCTGCGTTGAGACAGTTGACAGGCTTTTGGTGGTCTGTGCTATGTCCTTGCTTCCAACATTGATCTTCTCCATTCTGCTTGTCTCTGTGTCGATGGGTTCTCTGCGAAACATGTTTGTCATGCCTGTGGCTGCGAGTGCCGCGCTCAGCTGTTTCAGGTTGTCTTCAGAAGCATGTCGCAGGCCTTGTATCAGCGGGACCTTGTCTCCCAGCATCTTACCCAAGTGGATGCCCAAGGCGCCGAACTCCACCTCATCGCGTAGAGGCTTCCACACGTCTACTAGCACTTCTGGCCTTCTGTTCTCAGCTTCATGCATCCCGTAATTGGGCGTCTTCCCAATGATGGCCGCCGCAAGTGCACTCGGCCCACCTTCTCTGTTCGTGTGAGCATCCAGAACAGAGTTGGCGTAGACTACGGCTGAGGATTCAGCCCAAGCAAGATGCGAACTCCGCCTCGGCCTGTCCAGATAATAAGGAGTGCATGTCGATGAGGGAGCGACCCCCATTCTCTCAAACTGCTTCAGGATTCTAAGCTGTTTTCCGCGTATGTTTGCAGGGAGTTTCTTCGCGAGGTATTTTGGGTCGAAGCTCTGAGGGTTTATGGTCGTTCTGACTTTTGCTTTTCCACCACTGTTAGCAAGAGTCTCTAAGAACTCGATAGGCGCATCGCCTAGTGTCTTGTATGAGATGCCAGAAACGTGGGCAGAATCAATTGGAATCAATCTCTCAGATTCAAAGAGCTCTCCCAAACGAACCAGAATCTTCATGCACGTTTGCTTTGCCCATCCTTCTTCGCCGTCGTAGATGAGTTCTTCTCCTTTCGTTAGGTGCAGGCCAACTAACCCTCCTTTGCCTTGACTACTCTAATGAGGCCCTTGTAGGCGTCAACTTCAACCATATCACCAGTATGTATCTGTTTGATGTCTACCTTGTCAAGCATAGGCACGTTAGCGATCATCGCGCCGACCACGACTACGGGGTCAGCCGTCTGGTTGACTATGGCCTTCGGGGCCAGGTTTCGCTTGGCCAGTGAGTATAGCACGTAGCTACCTACGGTTGAGCCGATTCCGTGTGGGAAGCATAAAACTTTGTCTTTTATGCATTCGCCACATAGGTCGTGGGTCTTGTCGATTATTCTGCCGTCGGCTGGGTCAACGCCGCCTAGAAAGCTTATAGGCTTCGACGATACAAGTGCTGTTGCTTTGCAGCGACCTTCAACAATCCGACGCCCTTTCAACGTTAGTTCCTGCATCTTACCCCGCTCTAGTACGATATTCTTGCGGTTGAAGGCACGTCACCTAGGATTTTCGCGGCTGCATTGCTGACATTTTCGCGGTTTTCTACGTCTGTGTAGACTCGCAGTATGTTTATGAAACCCCTGAGAGTTTCAATTATCTTTGAGATTTCGCTTATGCGTTGCGGGATCTTCTTGTCCTCTGTCTTATAGAAGACCGGGATTTCGGCGGCTTCTGTCAGAGCTGAGTGGTGATAAGGCACTGAGGGCACAGTGGGCACGTCGATTGTTACCGACTCTATATCAACCTTCGCCTGCTTTGCGATGTCGGCCTGCAATTGCCTTCGATGCGCCTCTCTGCCAAAGATGTTTGAGATCATCGTGTCTTTCTCGTAGAATGTCCTTTCATAGGCACATTTGAGCATCTTCCGCCTTTCAAGATTCTTGATGATACTGCTTGATTTCTTGCAGTTCTTCAGCGCTGTCCAAACCGTGTAATCGTCCATGGCCAGATACTCTTCAGGAGTCTTGAAACGAGTGAGGCCAAGTTCTTCGTTAGCTTTCTCCATTGCCAAGGCAAGCATTATCTGTGCTGCCCTGCCTACGCGGTGGAAGTAGATGCTTTTGAAGGATTCTATACGAGCAATTATTAGCGATTCAAGGGCAGACAACGCGCCCAAATCCACTGCCAGGTTTTCGTCTAGCACGTCTAGGGCATGGATCAGGCGGAAAATGTCAATGAAACCGTATTCTGCACCTGTGTGATGCGTGTCTCGCACGATAAAGTCTAGTTTGTCCACATCGACAGCGCTGCTTATGACTTGATCCAGAAAGGCCTTCTTCGGTTTGCGTAGGACGCCTACCGCCAGCTTCGCCACATCTTCTGCACAATATCCTGTCTTGCCTATCCTGTCCTTCAGCTCGCTATCTGTCACTATCCAGCGTGTCATATCCTCGTGCGTCTTATGCAGTTCTTTGTCGAGCAAGTATTCGAAAACGTGAGAGAAAGGTCCGTGGCCGACGTCATGCAGTAAGCCGGCAATCCTAACCATTCCCGCTTCCTCCTCGTTGACGCACTGCGAGATGCCAGGGTTCTCCATGACCCTGCCTGCGAGGTACATGACACCCACGCAGTGCTCAAAACGAGTGTGGTTCGCACCGGGGTAAACGTATTCCGAGCCAGCCAGCTGACGCAATCTACGCATTCTCTGAACAGGATAGGAATCGATTATTTGCTTTTCCAGATCAGTAATGTATACGTAGCCGTGAACGGGATCCTTTATCTCGCCCCAATAGCTCTTGGGCATGGCTGTGTCTCCATTTGCGTTAGACAGTTATTAATGCATCCTCACATTTATAATGCCTAAGGCTTGGCCTGCGAGAGCTGAGAAGAGATGAAGGAGAAAGGATTTTTCGTCTGCATTGAAGGTCTGGATGGTTGTGGAAAGACTACGCAGACAAGGCTTCTTGTTGAAGGGCTTCGTAGAAGACACTACAATACCGTAGGGACCGCTGAGCCAAGTAAGGGAAAGATAGGGCGTTTTATCCAGAAGGGCTTTCTGCATGGCGAAAAACGTAGCTCTAGTGTAGTTGAGGCCCTACTGTTTGCGGCTGACCGCACTGAACATGTCAAGAGAGAGATTCTTCCAGCATTGGAGAAAGGCAAACAAGTCGTTTCCGACCGTTACGTCTACTCTTCCTTGGCCTATCAGGGAGCCACGGGGCTTGATCTAGAGTGGATCAGAACGCTGAACAAGCATGCCATAATCCCCGACCTCGCCCTATTCATCGATGTGGAACCCACCACAGCCATAAAGAGGCTTAAAGAAAAACGTTCTGTCATGGAGAATCTGGAAACACAACGAAAGGTGCGCGATGTCTACTTGAAGTTTGTAGCTAGTGGTGGCCTTCTCAAGATAGATGGCAACGGACCTAAGAAAGATATCTCAAAGGAAATCTTGAACGCTGTCCTGAGACTCCTTGAAAACCCCTCGCTAAGGAGCCTCAACCACCTTTAGGACTTTCTTCGGAAACAGTCGATTGACTCTGTCACCCAAGAAAGCGGCAAGTTCACCGGGCGCCACATGCATTGAACCTCTCTCATGGAAAATCCGCAACTCGATCAGTTTCTTCCCAAAAAGCAAACGAAGCAGATAATAGTCAAATCTCAAGGGTCTAATCTGGCCTTCATGCGTTCTGTAGTAGCGAATGGCACAAAGAAAATCCATAGTCAGAAAGGGCCTCTCATTTACGATCCTCAGAATGTGCGCTTTTTCCTTATCATCCAGAAAGATGAAGGTCTGACTATTCGCTATTCCGAGCTCAAACACGACTTTGCAGTTGGGGATGGAAGGATTGCCAATGTCCTCCAAAGCCAAGTTCTCTAAGTTTAGTCGGTGAAAAGCCGCGGTCAGAACTTGCTGAAGCCTCTTGTGCGAAACCGACGAAACAAAGAAGGCTACCGTCTGAACGTTATTGGGGAAGCCCTCGTAGGTGCCGAGCATTCTGCCGCTCTGCCTACGCTTTCCTGGTTCTTCTCAGTTTTTCAAGACTGTCCAGTAATGCGGAGAGCGTCGCGTTTATCTTCAACAGCTGATCCACATCCTGCTCATGCTGCATCCGGTCCTGCGTCTCTTGAATCTTGACTAGCAGCGTCGTCTCAAGCAAGTTCAGAGCAGATGAACCCTGTGCCTGCGAGGCATCTTGCCCCTCTTTGATGATTACGACTTTCTTTTCGCATTTTCCGCACCAGACATCGCCGTTTTTGAGTCTGAACAGAGGCGAATGGCATGCCGGACAAGCCAAGTCGGTTAGTGTCGAGCCTTGTCGTAGCATGTCCGCCATCCTTTTGATGTGGATATCTTCGGGTTGGTTTCGCGACAAGTTTTAAAGCCTCCAAGTAGATAGGTATAGAACCTATATAATTTGGCTATTGGCGAAAATGTTGAGGTGGCTGGTTTGGTTAGGAAGAAGAAAATGGAAGAGTACGAAGAGCGTATCAAACAGGCGCTTGGCGTGCTTGGCCTGGTTTCTGAGGACAACACGACGCCTAGAAACATCAGACGAGCCGCTAAAGACTCAATTGATGCCCTGCAGAACCCCGAGTTCACGCCTGCCGTCAGAGCTTCAAACGCTATATCGCTGATGGATGAAATTCTGCAGGATCCTAACATGCCACCATACACACGTGTGAAACTATGGAATGTTATGAGCCTCTTGGAGGCCATAAAAGACTAGACTAATTTTTGAGAGGTCGAGGCAAGTGAAGATTCTCAATTGTAGCGACCTTGAAGCTAAGGACGCGGGGAAAGGTACGTCAAAGCTGACGGTCAAGTGGCTTATTGCCAAGGAAACGGGAGCAGAGCATTTTGCCATGCGCCTATTTGAGATGGAGCCTGACGGGCACAGCCCTCTTCATAACCATCCGTGGGAACATGAAATCTTCATACTCGAAGGTGAGGGCGTAGCATTCGATGGAACCAAGGAGAAGCGAATCAAGGCTGGCGACGCGATTTTCATCCCTCAAAACGAGAAACACCAGCTGAGAAACAACAGCAAGAAGACGCTAAGGCTCCTATGTCTCATACCCTACATTGAAGAATGATTGACAGATGCTATTGACTTGTTCACCGTATTAGTCTGCTCGCTAGAAATATATGCCAGTGTCGACATGTAGTTTTGGGTTTTGGGAGACGAGCCCTTTGAAATATGACGTAATTATCATCGGCGCGGGTCCAGCAGGCATATTCTCAGCGCTTGAATTGACGGGGAAGAGCGACCTGAAGGTTCTCATGCTGGACCGCGGCCAAGACATCAACCAACGCAAGTGCCCTTCAAGCCGCGGCTTCGAATGCGTCCACTGCGATCCATGCCAAGTCCTGTCGGGCTGGGGAGGTGCTGGAGCCTTCAGTGACGGCAAACTCACCCTATCCACTGAAGTCGGAGGCTGGCTCAACGAATACGTATCCACAAGGGAGCTCGCCGAACTCGTAAGCTACGCGGACAGCATCTATCTGAAGTACGGAGCAACTGAACACACCTATGGCGGAGAAGACGAGAAGATCGAAGAGATCGAACGCAAAGCCTCTCTGGCAGGGCTCAAGTTTGTCAGACAGAGAATCCGTCACATGGGGACGGAGAGATGTGCTGAAACTCTTAAGAAAATGCGGCAGGAGTTAGACAGCAAGGTTGAGTTCAAATCAAGAAGTGACGTCAAAGGACTCATCGTGAAGAAGGGCGTGGTTGAGGGCGTTGAGACTGCTGATGGCGAGAGGCTTCTAGGAGAGTACGTTATTGCAGCACCCGGAAGAAGTGGCGCCGAGTGGCTTCAATCAGAAGCGCAGGCCTTGGGTCTGAAGACGCTCAACAATCCCGTTGACATAGGCGTACGCGTCGAAGTTCTCGCTCCAGTTATGGAAGAACTGACCAAGGTTCTGTACGAGCCTAAACTCATTTACTATTCAAAGTCCTTTGACGATCAGGTGCGCACGTTCTGCGTGGCGCCCTACGGCGAGGTAATCACCGAATCCTACGATGGGGTACTGACCGTCAACGGTCAAAGCTACGCGGAAAGAAGGACCGAGAACACGAATTTCGCCATTCTAGTAAGCACATCTTTCACTGAGCCTTTCAAAGAGCCAATTGCCTACGGAAAATACGTGGCAAGGCTTTCAAATCTGCTCAGCGGCGGCGTAATCATACAGCGGTTGGGCGACTTGGAGTCTGGGCGCAGGTCGACCCACGAGAGGATTGACCGCAGCGTTGTGGTTCCAACGTTGAAGAATGCGACGCCTGGAGACTTGAGTTTCGTGCTACCTTACCGCTATCTCGCCGATATTCGAGAAATGCTTCAGGTGTTGGATCAGATCTCTCCGGGTATTCATTCGAGGGACACGCTGCTGTACGGCGTTGAGGTGAAGTTCTACTCGTCAAGGTTGCAGTTGACCAACAGTCTGGAAACGAAGATCCACAATTTGTTCACAGCTGGCGACGGTGCAGGCGTGACAAGGGGGCTTGTTCAAGCCTCAGCGTCAGGCGTGATAGTTGCGCGAGATATACTGAAAAGGGAAAAGCAAAAGGCGTAGCGCTGATGGCTATAGTTGAAGAAATAGACTGCCTTCACTGCGGGGCACCAGTCCCCTTCAAACCAGGGGAAATGCTCGCCACATGCAAGTACTGCGGTTACACCGTCGTGATACAAACAGGCCAAACATTCACGTTCGAGCACTCCATGATTCAGAACACGTTTGACCAATCGCAGATCGAGAAACCAATCCAGGAATGGATGCGCGGAGGGTTCCTAAAACCATCAGACCTTGGTAAGAAGGCGAAAATCACAGAGAAAGACCTGATCTACTTGCCCTTCTGGGTTGTCTCGGCTGACGTGTCAAGTGCTTACAAGGGCGTCTTCGAGCGTATTACCCCTGCAATGGTCAAGGAGGGCAAGATTGAGAAGACCTACAACTGGCTGGTGTTGGCTCGAAAAGCCACGGTTTTTCCTACGAGGGAATATAAGGTGCCTCTCGAAGGCAAGGTGGCCTACGACTTCAGGAGGGTTGAGGCATTTGCGAAGGTTCTAAACAGTGAAATCGACAAAGATGAAGCCGTGGAACTCGCGCGGCAACAGATCGAAGAAAACCACCGCTACCTGCTTCAGCAGGATGTTGACAAGATCATCGAGTTGAGGACCGAGATGGACGTGAAGCAAGTGGTCTACTTGCACGCTCCTATATGGTTTGTCAAGTACGACTACAAAGGGAAAGATTATCAGTTGTTGATCGACGGCGCCACGGG
>Ga0209253_10002140_pt1 | contig 17462 bp, 13 predicted proteins | sample FrelakmetBRP12BR_FD_187145 | JGI IMG/M metagenome (GOLD analysis project Ga0209253, IMG submission 187145) | Freshwater lake sediment microbial communities from the University of Notre Dame, USA, for methane emissions studies - BRP12 BR (SPAdes)... | ecosystem: Environmental > Aquatic >...
ATTTCGAGCGCTGGGACTTCGGCAACCTCGACGCCAGCGTCCCGAAGACGCCGGACATGCTGCAGTACGAATATGCGCGCATGGCCTTGAGGAACGGTCTCAAGCTCGAGAGCCAGCTCGGCACGAATCCGTACAAGTTCGGCATGATCGCGAGCTCCGACGCGCACACCGGCCTCGCGGCCATGGAAGAAGACAACTTCTTCGGCAAGACCACGCCGCAGGAGCCAAGCCCCGAGCGCATGACCAAGCTGTTCGTCGAAGGCCCGAAGACGAAGATCAAGGTCATGGACTGGCAGGTGAGCGCATCCGGCTACGCCGCGGTCTGGGCGGCCGCGAACACGCGCGAGGCGCTCTGGGACGCGATGCAGCGCAAGGAGACCTACGGTACGACCGGCCCGCGCATGGTGGTGCGCTTCTTCGGCGGCTGGAATTTCGACAAGGCCGACGCCCGGACGCGCAACCCGGCCGAGGCCGGCTACGCCAAGGGCGTGCCCATGGGCGGCGACCTGACGCAGGCGCCCGCCGGCAAGGCGCCGACCTTCCTGGTGGCGGCCCTCAAGGACCCGATCGGCGCAAACCTCGACCGCATCCAGGTCGTGAAAGGCTGGCTCGACGCCAAGGGCGAGACGCACGAGCAGGTCTACGACGTCGCGTGGAGCGGCGACCGCAAGCCGGGCAAGGACGGCAAGGTGCCCCTGGTGGGCAGCACCGTGGATGTCGCGAATGCGACCTGGACCGATACCATCGGCGCGCCGGAACTGACCGCGGTCTGGAAGGACCCGAAGTTCGATCCGAAGCAGCGCGCGTTCTATTACGCCCGGGTGATCGAGATCCCGACCCCGCGCTGGACCGCGTACGACGCGAAGCGCTATGGCACGAAGCCGCTGCCCGGCACGCAGATGACCGTGACCGAGCGCGCCTACACGTCGCCGATCTGGTACACGCCGTAGGAGGGCAAGCGTCAGCCTCCGTACCAGCGGGGGCTCACTTCTCCAGCATCCGGTGCACTGCCCGATCGGCCATGACCATGATCGGGATCATGACGTGGGTGGATGCACTCGTGGGCATGACGGAGCCGTCCATCACGTAGACATTGTCCAGGCCGTGGACCTTCAGGTCCTGGTCCACGACGCTCGTGGCTGCAGTGAGGCCCATGCGGCACGTGCCCTGGTTGTGGGCAGACGTGAAGCTCGAATACCCGGGAGCAATCGGGAACTGGTCCACCTTCGCGAGCTGGTCCGGGTTGGACAGGGCAGGAAACACCTGGTTTCCGAAGATAACTTCCTTCGCACCCGCCTCGAACAGCAGCCGCCCGAGCTTCCGCATGCCTTCTCTCAGTCGCTGCTTCCACTCCTCGGCCATGATGTAGTCGATCTTCGGCACGACGCGACCGTCGTCGGTCCACTGGTAGCTGACTTCACCCGAGGGCTGGTCCGGCACCAGCAGTAGGCTCACCGACGTGTGCCGCATGAGCGACGCATAGCGCTTCAGTTCCCGGCCGAACGCCGGGATTGCGACCACAACCGGGCCGATGACGCCGCCGATGCCCTCGAATCTGAAGCCACCGAGGCCATGCTCGGGCGTGTTGTGGTCGAACTCGCTCACGTCCACCGATTGCGGCGCGCCACGCCAGGGGACGATCTGCTGTGAGTCGTCGAACACGCCGAGGACGCCGAGCTGAGGCTGCAGCGTGAGGTTCTTGCCGAGCTGCGGCAGCCCGCTATCGAAGCCGGATCGCTGCAGGATTGCCGGCGTGTGGATCGAGCCGGCCGCGAGCACGACGCGTTCGCATTCGATCGTCAGCGGGAGGCGAGCCTTGCGCGTGCCGCGTTCCACGGCCGTGCAGTGCACGCGGTACTTCGAGCCGCCGAGCCGTTCGAGCCGGTCGCAGCGTACGTCCACATAAACGGACGCACCTTTTTCGATCGCCCAGGGCAGGTAGGTCAGGTTCGTGCCAAGGCGCCCGTCATAGGCACATCCCAGCAGGCAGTAGCCGCTGCCCACGCAGCCCTTGCGATTGGACTCCATGACGCCCGCTTTCCAACCGAGTTTCCCGGCGGTCTCCATCAGCAGCAGGTTGTTGCGATTGAGGATGCCCTTGCGGTTCGGCCTGACGTTGAGGTGCTCGCGGACCCTCTTGTAGGAGTCTTCCAGGCTGGCCTCGGTCACGTCCTTGGTACCCACGATGCGCTGCCAGTGCGCGAGCACTTCGCCCGGGATCGGTACGCAGTCGGAGGTGTTGATGACCGTGCCGCCGCCGTAGCACGAGCCCTGCGCCACGTTGATTATCCCGTCGCTCGTCATCTGCTGCCCGCCATTGCGGTACAGCATCGGGTACATGTCCTCTTCGCGCTGGTTGAACTCGCTCGCGACGTGATAGCCGCCTTCCTCGACCACGATGGTGTCGAAGCCCGCCGCGGCGACGTGATATGCGGCAACGCCGCCGCCGGAGCCAGAGCCCACGACGACCGTGTGCGTGCTGAGCGCGAGTGGCTTGGTGATCGAAGTACCCTGGATGATCATTGGCGCTCCTGCAACAGCTTCGGGCCGTCGTACCCGGTGAATTTCCAGGTCGCGTCGAGCGTGTAGAAGTGGCTGACGCAAAGGAACTTCAGGGCCAGGAAGACCGAGGCCGGCAGGCCCGGGGCGGCCAGCATCCCCGCGAACACTGCCTCCCGGTCCGCGGGCGCGAGCGCGGTGAACGTGCCCGTCTTCTTCGCCAGCCCCGGCGCCTGCTGCTCGACGAACGCGAGCGCGCCGCGGACGCCCGTCACCACGTCCGGGTGCAGGCGCGGCAGGTAGCTGTCGATGCGACGCGCGAGATCCACGTCGACCGCGCCCATTTCGAACGCGCCACCGCGCGGGACCATCGTGTCCGCGACTGCTGCAAGCACCGCGTATTCGCCGGACGAGAGCACCCCGGATGCACGCGCTGCCGTGGCTTCGTTCCCGGCGGCAAGGAGCGGGCTCGTCGCGAGCGGCAGCGCCGCCAGGGCGCCGAGCGCCTGCAGTCCGCGGTTCAGGAATGTCCTCCGCGCAAAGTCCGGCAATTCTCTGCTGTCCATGGTTCCCCCTGTCCGTGTGCTGCGGCTCGTGGGACAAGCGCATGGCGAGTTTGCCGGAAAAACGGCTTGCCGTGTGACGAGCGTCATCGCGGGCACGGGACATGCGTCAGGCGAACGACGCGATAAGGCAACCTATCACCGTGCAGCAAAACTTTTGCACCGCGGGGGTCGGCCGAGATCGCGAAATACTGGCCGGACACTGACCGGCCTGCGACCATTCAGGATCGGTTCTGAAGTTCACCCATCGGGGAAACGCCATGAAGAAGACCATCGCGGTCGCTCGCCGCCTGCCGCAAGCCGTGCTCGATCAGCTCAGCCAGTTCGGGGAGGTCGTGGTCGCCCCGACCGACGCGGGCCTTGATAAGCACGGCCTGGTGGCACTGATGCGTGACGCGGATGCCGCGCTCGTGACCGGGCTCGATGCCATTGGCGCGGAGGTCATCTCGGGCTGCCCGAAGCTCCGGCTGGTCTGCAACATCGGTGTCGGCTACGACAACATCGACCTTGCGGCGGCCAGCGCTCGCGGGATCACGGTGACGAATACGCCGGGCGCCATGGACGATGCGGTCGCGGACCTCGTCTTCGGGCTGATTCTCGGCGTGGCTCGGCGGCTGCACCAGGCCGACGCATTCGTCCGCGGCGGCCAGTGGACGCCGGCGAACCCATCGGCCTTCGGCCTCGGTCTCGACGTGAGCCGGAAGACGCTCGGCATCGTAGGCTTCGGGCGTATCGGCAAGGTCATCGCCCGGCGCGCGCTCGGCTTCGAGATGCGCACGCTGTACTGCAATTCAACCCGTGTGGATCCAGGCATCGAAGCCGCGCTCGGTGCGACCCAGGTGGACATGGATACGCTCCTCGCGCAATCGGACTACGTGGTGGTGCAGGTGCCCTACACGCCCGAAACACATCACCTGATCGGTGCCGAGCAGTTGGCAAGAATGCGGAAATCTGCAGTGCTGATCCATGCGGGTCGGGGAGGAGTGGTGGACGACGCTGCGTTGGCCGCTGCGTTGAAGGCAGGCACGATTGCGGCAGCGGGGCTCGACTGTGTGGAAAACGAGCCGCACGTGAACCCCGCGTTGCTCGGATGTCCGAACGTGCTCTTCACTCCGCACATCGGCAGTGCCACGGCCGCCACGCGCATGAACATGGTCATGATGGCGTTGAAGAACATGGCTGTTGGCCTGCAGGGCGGGACGCCGCCCAACTCCGTCACGGCGCGGACCGCCAGTCCTCCTTGATCATGTCGGCCCCCTTCTCGCCGATCATGATCGCGGGCGCCATGGTGTTTCCGCCGGGAATGGTGGGCATGATCGAGCTGTCGATGACCCGCAGACGCTCGAGGCCGTGCACGCGCAGCCGGGAATCGACCACGGCGTCGGTGCCATTGCCCATGCGGCATGTGCCGACCGGGTGATAGTTGGTGCCCACCTGGCTGCGGATCACGTCTGCCCAGTCGTCGTCGGTCCTGCAGTGCGCAGTGATGAGATCCCGCTTGATGCGGTTGCGGAAGGTCGGTGTCTTGAAGAAGTTCGCGACGCGCTTGACGCCCGCAACGTGCGTCTCGAGGTCGTCGGGATGGGAGTAGTAACGGAAATCGATCAGGGGCGCATCGGAGAAATCGGCTGAGGCGAGCTTGACCGTGCCGCGGCTCTTCGGGCGCAGCAGCAGGACGTGGGGCGATATGCCGTGCTTCGCAACGAGCTTGCGGCCGTGGTCGAGTGCGATGGCGACGACGAATTCGTACTGGATCTCCGGCCGCGGTGATTCCGGCGAGAGCCGCAGGAAACCGTTGAATTCCGCGAAACAGCTGGTAAGCATCCCTCGCCGCTCACGCCGGTAGCGGCCCACCCATTTCGCCAGCTGCACGGCGGACGTCGGCGAGATCCCCAACAGGTTCGGATCGGCCGGGATGTGGTAGGCGAGAATGAAGTCCAGGTGATCCATCAGGTTCCCGCCCACGCCCGGCAGGTGGTGCAGGACCGGGATGCCGTTGGCCTGCAGGTCGTCGCCATCACCTACACCGGACAGCTGCAGCAGCTTTGGCGAGAGAATTCCGCCGCAGGCCACGATGACTTCGCGTCGGCAGCGCACAGTGCGCCGGTTGCCATTCGCGATGAATTCGACCCCTATGGCCCGCTTTCCCTCGAAGAGGATGCGCGTGCACTCCGTTTCGGTGAAAACGCTCAGGTTGGAGCGCTTGCCGAGATGCGGGCGTATGTACGCCTTGTTGACGCCGAAGCGCTCGCCTTCCTTCATCATGACCTGCGAAGTGTTGTAGCCCTCCTGCTCGGCGCCATTGAAGTCCGGATTGAAGCGCTCGCCGGCTTCCGCGCAGGCCTGCTTGAAGAGCTCGTGGTAGGGGTTTTCGGTTCGCAGGTCCTCGACCCAGGCCGGGCCGTCGTTGCCGTGGTACTCGTCCCGGTGCGCCTGGTTGTTCTCCGATTTCCGGAAGTACGGCAGGACGTCCGAATAACTCCAGCCACGATTTCCGAGTGCCGCCCAGTCGTCGTAATCGCCGCGGTGCCCGCGCATGTAGATCAGCGTGTTGATGGCCGTGCCGCCACCCAGGCCGCGTCCGAGGGGGTGAAAGTCCCGGCGCCCATTGAGACCCGGTTGGGGCGTGCTCGAGAATGCCCAGTTGTTGGCGTTCTTGCGGGGCCCCAGGGCGATAGTGCCGATCGGGGCGCAGTCACCGAGGAGGCCGGTCCTGTCGGGGCCCGCCTCGAACAGGGCGACGCTGACTTCGGGGTTTTCGCTCAGGCGGCTCGCGCTGACGCAACCGCCGGGACCGCCGCCGACCACGATGTAGTCGAACTCCGTCATTTCGAACCCCTTCCTGCGAATGCGTCCCGGCACCTTATGCCGAGTCGCGGCCTGCGTCACCCGGGCTGTCTCGCCCGTGGTGCAGTGATAAGCAATCGTATCGGCGCTTCGAATAATCTATGGTACGGGTCGCCTGCCCGAATATGCTTAACTCAGCCGACATGCGGTCGCAGCGAGAGCTGGAGGCCGGCATCCGCCGCCCCGGAGAACCAACATGAATGCAACGACGCCCCTCGGCGCGGCCAGCGCTGCTGAGCCGACGATTCCATCGGAGTTCATCGACTGCTTCGAGCGGCAGCGCGGGGCACACCTGGCCCACCCGATGCCGGACTACGACGAGCGCCGTCGTGACCTCAAGGCCATGCATCGCCTGCTGGTGGAGAATCGCGACCGTCTCGTCGAAGCGGTCAACCTCGACTATGGCAATCGCTCGAGATTCGAAACGCTGTTCGCGGAGTGCTTCCTGAACCAGGAAGGCATCCTGGACGCCACCAGGCATCTCAGGCGCTGGATGAAGCCGCAGAAGCGTCGACTCGACATGACCCAGTATCCGTTCGCGCGCGCGCGCGTGATCCCGCAGCCGGTCGGGGTCGTGGGCATCGTGGTGCCGTGGAATTTCCCGATCTCCATGGCCTTCGCCCCGCTGACGGGCATCATCGCCGCGGGCAATCGCGCGATGGTGAAGATGTCGGAGAACTCGAACCATCTCGCGCGGGTATTGATGGAGATCTCGCCGAAATACCTGCCGGAGGACAAGCTCAAGTTCTTCGAGGACGGCAACGGACGCGGCCCGGCCTTCACGACGCTGCCTTTCGATCACATCTTCTTCACCGGCTCGCCGCAGACCGGCAAGGCGGTGATGGCGAGCGCTGCGCGCAACCTGACGCCGGTCACGCTCGAGCTCGGCGGCAAGTCACCGGCGGTCGTCGCGCCCGACTATTCCGTACAGACTGCAGTCGAACGCATCATGTGGGTCAAGCTGCTGAATGCGGGCCAGATCTGCACGAACGTGGATTACCTCTTCCTGCAGGAAGACAAGGTGGAGGACTTCATCCGGCTGGCGCGCAAGGTGGTGAATGAGCGCTACCCCGACGTCAACGGCAACGACTACACCTCGATCATCGACGAGCGGTCCTATCGCCGCCTCGAGACGACGCTCGAGGATGCGCGTCGCAAGGGCGCGCGGCTGGTCAACCTCGTCGAGGGCCAGAAACCCGACCGCTCGCTGCGCAAGATGCCGCCCCACCTGGTGCTCAACCCGACGGACGACATGGAGATCCTGCAGCGAGAGATCTTCGGGCCGCTGCTCCCGATCCTCACGTATCGGACGCGGGAGGAGGTGGCCGAGTACATCAAGGCCCGTCCGCGCCCGCTGGCCTTCTATGTGTACACGAACGACAAGGCGCTGCAGGAGTGGTACATCACGCACGTCATGTCCGGCGGCGTAACGGTAAACGACGGCTTGATCCATGCCGGCCTGCACAGCCTGCCGTTCGGTGGCATCGGTAACAGCGGTATGGGGCACTACCACGGCGTGGAAGGCTTCACGACCTTCTCCAAGATGCGGCCCGTGTTCTACCAGGGCCCCATTCGGCCGCTGAACCGCATGATGCCGCCCTACGACAAGGGGGCGTTGAAGATGCTGAACTTCATGCTGCGGCTGAAGTCCTGACGGAATTGTCCGGCCGCTGCCCGGGTGGCTCGGGAAGCCGGGCGTGTTCGTGACCGGTGGCCGGGCAAGCTGCAACCTGAGGTCCGATTTGGGGGGCGCTGCGATGAGTCGCACCTTGAATGTCGCGCCGGTGACGTCCGCTGATTATCGGCGGCTGGCCGAGAAGCGCCTGCCGCGCTTCCTGTTCGATTACGTGGACGGCGGAGCGAACGAGGAGCGGACCATGGCGGTGAATGTGGCCGACCTGGCGGCCTTGCGGATTCGCCAGCGAGTGATGCGCGACGTGTCCGCCATCGACACATCCACGACCCTCGCCGGCCAGAAGGCGGCAATCCCGCTCGCGCTTGCGCCCGTCGGCATGGCCGGCATGTTCGCGCGCCGCGGCGAAGTCCAGGCGATGCGGGCGGCGGACCAGGCGGGTGTGCCCTTCACGCTGTCGACCGTGGGGATCTGCCCGATAGAGGAGGTTCGGGCCGCGGCGGCGGGGCCCTTCTGGTATCAGCTCTACATGATGCGCGATCGCGAGGTCGTGCAGCGCCTGCTGGCGAGCGCCAGGGCCGGTGGCTGCACAGCGCTGCTGTTCACCGTGGATCTCGCCGTAGCCGGCCTGCGATACCGTGACTTTCGCAACGGTATGCTTGGCCGCGACACCCTGCGCGCGAAGCTTGCCAAGGCCTGGCAGATCGGCACGCGGCCGGGCTGGATCAGGGACGTGGGCCTTCTCGGAAAGCCGCATTGCTTCGGCAGCCTGTCCGATGTTGTCCCCGATCCCACGGATCTGCACGCCTACAAGGCGTGGATCGACGCACAGTTCGATCCCACGGTGACCTGGAAGGATATCGAATGGCTGCGCGGAATCTGGGACGGCAAGCTCTACATCAAGGGCGTGCTCGAGCCTGATGATGCCCGCGCCGCCGCCGATGCGGGTGCCGATGGCGTCGTCGTCTCAAATCACGGCGGTCGGCAGCTCGACGGCGTAGCGTCCACCATATCGAAGCTGCCGGGCGTGGCCGAGGCGGTCGGTGACCGGGTCGAGGTGCTCGTCGACGGCGGAATTCGCGACGGCATCGACGTACTGAAGGCCGTGGCGCTGGGCGCGCGCGGCGCACTGATTGGGCGCCCCTGGGTCTGGGCCATGGCCGGCGCCGGCCAGCAGGGTCTGTCCGACCTGCTCGCGGGGTTCAAGCTCGAACTGCAGGTGGCGATGGCCCTCGCAGGGGTGACCCGCATCGCCGACATTGATCGCAGCGCACTCGACAGCTGAGACGCGGACCGCCACGGCTCCCGGAGAACACCATGACCGACACGACATCGAAGAAGCGCAGCGACATCATCTCGGGGAGCGCGAGCCCGATGATGAACCTGTTCCGCAAGGGCCTGCTGCACGGGGCGGGTTTCAACACCGACAAGCTCGCGACCCGGCCGCTGATTGCAATCGCCAATTCGCACACCGAGCTCACCACAGGGCACTCCCACCTCGACCGGCTCGCGCGCAAGGTGCACGACGGCATCCTCGCAGCCGGCGGCGAGTGCGCCGAGTTCAACGTGCCGGCGCCCTGCGACGGCGTCGCCATGGCGCACGACGGCATGCGCTTCGTGCTGGCCCAGCGCGACCTCATTGCCGACAGCATCGAGACGCACATCCGCTCGCAGCCCTACGACGGCATGGTCGTGATCGCGGGGTGCGACAAGATCAATCCGGCCGTGATGATGGCGGCGGCCCGGCTAGACATTCCTGTCATCTATCTTTCCGGCGGGCCGGGGCAGATGGACATCCGCAACGCGGCGGGCCAGCGGAATTCCATCGACCACGGCGATTACGGCGACGATCCGCTGCTGCTGATGAAGACGGCCACCTGTTCCACCTGCGGCGCGTGCGAGATCATGGGCACCGCCAACACCTTCCAGTGCCTCGCGGAGGTCTTCGGGCTGTGCCTGCCCGGCACCAGCAATATCCCCGGCTGGCACAGCGACAAGCTCGACGCCGCGCGCCGCACGGGGGAGCGCATCGTGGCGATGGTCAAGGACGGCCTGAACGCGCGGCAGATGTTCACTCCGGCAGCATTCAGGAACGCCGTCAGGATGACGATGGCCATCGGCGGATCCACCAACACCGCGCTGCACCTGCCGGCGATCGCGCATGCGGCCGAGGTACCGCTCACCATGGCCGACTTCGAGGCCGCCGGGGATGTGCCGACACTGCTGGCCGTGAGCCCGAACGGGCCGTACGGCATCCAGGACCTCTGGGCGGCCGGCGGCATGCCGGCGGTACTGAAGCAGATGGAGCGCTTCCTCGACACCAGCTGCATGACGGTCACGGGCAAGCCGCTCAAGGCCACCATCGATGCCGCGCGAGTCGTGAACAGCAGCGTCATTCCGCCGGTCGAGAAGGCGTTCCGGCCGACCAGCGCGATCACGGTGCTGCGGGGGAACCTCGCACCCGATACTGCGATCATCAAGCAGGCGGGTGTGGATCCATCGATGCTGACGTGCAAGGGCCCGGCCGTGTGCTTCAACTCCGAGGAGGATGCGCTCAAGGCCATCGCAGCGGACCGGATCAAGCAGGGCGACGTGGTCGTGCTGCGCTACCTCGGGCCGAAGGGAGCGCCCGGCATGCCCGAGATGCTGGGGGCGACGATGGCGTTGAAGATGAAGGGCTTGAAGAAGGCGGCGCTCGTCACCGACGGCCGGTTCTCCGGCGCCACCTCCGGGCCCTGCGTCGGCCACGTCTGCCCCGAGGCGAGCGACGGGGGCCCGATCGCGCTGATCGAGGACGGCGACCTCGTCGAGATCGACATCCCGAACCGCGCGCTGACGCTGCACGTGGACGAAGCCACGCTGGCCCGGCGGCGCGCGGCCTGGCGCCCTTACGAGCGCGAGGTACCGCACGGCTTCATGCGCCGCTACCGCAAGCACGTGCGTCCCGCCTGCCAGGGTGCGGTGCTCGACTAGCGGCGCGGATTGATTTTGCGACTTCCAGTCACTCAAGATTGGCCGGAACGCTCGACCAACACCAACAGGGGAGAGGAATGAGAAACACAAGAACGCCGCTGCTTGCGGCCACCGTGGCCATCGTTTGCACGACGGCCGGGCTGGCCGCGGACCGGCCGGCGCCCAATCCCCTCAGGAACGCCTACTTCGGTGCCGTACACATTCACACCGGCTATTCGTTCGACGCGTTCACGAACGGCACGCTGACGACCCCGACGGACGCCTACAAGTGGGCGCAGGGCGAGCCCATTCCGGCCAGCCAGCTTGCACCCGGCCAGACCATCAGGATCGTGACGCCACTCGACTTCTATGCGGTTGCAGATCACGCCGAATTCATGGGCGTGTTCCGCAAGATGGAGGACCCGGCGAGTCCCCTGAGCAGGACCGAGATCGCCAAGGGCGTGACGTCCGCGGATCTGAACGTCAGGATGCAGACCTTCGCCAAGGTCCTTCGCGACCTGAGCGAGCACAAGGTCGATCCGGCGCTTACCGATCCGAAGATCAGCCGCACGATCTGGGCCGAGATCGTCAAGACCGCGGACGACTACTACCGTCCCGGATACTTCACGACCTTTCCGGCGTTCGAATGGACGTCCAACCCGAGCAAGCGGAACCTCCACCGTGTCGTGGTGTTCCGCGACTCCGCCCACGTGCCGGACCTCGTGCTGTCGGCGCTCGACACCGAGAAGCCGGAGGACCTGTGGAGCTGGATGCAGGCCCAGCGCAGCAAGGGGGCGACGCTGCTCGCGATCCCGCACAACGCCAACGCCAGTGACGGCTTGATGTTCTCGTTGTCGGATTCCTACGGCAAACCGCTCAGCCCGGCCTACATCGCGGAGCGCGCGAGGAACGAGCCGCTCTACGAGATCTCGCAGATCAAGGGCACGTCAGAGACGATGCCGGAGCTGTCGCCGAACGACGAATTCGCGGGCTTCGAGATCTGGAACTACACGCTGTCCGCGGACTCGGAGCGCCCGAAGAATCACGTCGGCAGCTACGTGCGACGCGCGTTGCTCGACGGCCTGTCGCTGCAGGCACGGGGCAAAGGCAATCCGTTCAAGTACGGCTTCATCGGTGACTCGGACACGCACAACGCCGCGGCGTCGAACGAGGAGTTCAACTACACCGGGAAGTTCGGCGCCGAGTTCGACGCCTCCCATCGCCTGAACGGATTCCCGGGACAGCCGCCGGCCCAGGTCCAGCAGGTACGCGAATTCAGCTCCGGTGGCCTGGCGGGCGTCTGGGCCCAGGAGAACACACGCGAGTCCATCTACGACGCGATGCTGCGCAAGGAGACCTTCGGCACGTCTGGCCCGCACATCAAGGTGAGGTTCTTCGGTGGCTGGGATTTCAAGGCGGCCGATATCCGCGGCGGCGACTTCGTCAAGACCGGCTACGCTCGCGGGGTACCGATGGGCGGCGACCTGGCGGCGGCGGGGAAGGGCAAGGCGCCGACCTTCATGCTCTGGGCTGACAAGGACCCGCTGAGCGGCAATCTCGACCGTGTGCAGGTCGTCAAGGGCTGGGTCGACGCGGCCGGCACCCAGCACGAAGAGATCTACGACGTCGCATGGAGCGGCAACCGCAAGCCGGATGCCAGGGGCAAGCTGCCGCCGGTCGGCAACACGGTGGACGTGAAGAAGGCGACGTATGAGAACACGATCGGTGCCGCGGAGCTGTCCGCGGTCTGGAAGGATCCCGACTTCAACCCGGCACTGAATGCGTTCTACTACGCGCGCGTCATCGAGATACCGACGCCGCGCTGGAGCACGCGCGACGCAGCAAAGCTTGGCATCGAGATCCCGGGCGGCTTGCCGGCCGCCATCCAGGAGCGCGCATGGACGTCGCCCATCTGGTACGCGTCGCGAGCGAACGGCGCCGGGCGCAAGTAGATCCGCGCGCTCGCCGATGCCGGCGGGGCGCAGCCGTCATGGACGGTTGCGCCCGAGCTGCTCGTGGGCCGTGACCCACTCGTCGGCCAGCACGGCTGAGCCGAGCGACACGTCGCCCGCGAGCACCGTGGCCGCGACGATTTCCGCCAACTTGTCGGCCTTGCCCGTGCCGTAGCAGCCGAGCACCTCGAGGCATTCGCGCTGCGTCGGCAGCCCGGTTCCGCCTCCGTAGGATGCGACGATCAGCGAGGGCAGGGTGACGGACCAGTAGTAGTCGCCGTTGTCGAGCAGTTGCGCGTAGGTGATGCCCGCGTGCGATTCCGCGACGTTGGCCACGTCCTGTCCGCAGGCGATGAAGATGGCGGCGATGGCATTCGCGGCATGCGGCCCGTTGTAGGCGCTGCCTGCCAGCAGTGCGCCAGCGTTCGACACCTGGCGCGCCCGGAACAGCGCCTGCGTGTCCACGCGCATCAGCCGCGCGAGCACGTCCTTCTTGATGATGGCCTCTGCAACGACTCGTCGGCCGCGCGTCCTGAGCGTGTTGATCGCGGAGTGCTTCTTGTCGGTGTCGAGGCTCCCGGACAGCATGTATTTCGGATGCCCGGGGTAGGTTTCGCGTATCCACTCACAGGCAGCGCGCGTCGCCTTGCCGGCCATGTTCTGGCCGGCGGCGTCGCCCGTGGTGTAGTTGAGCCGCAGGTGCATCATGTTCGCGAGTGCGTACTGCTCGATCTCGACGAGCCGGCCGTTGCGCGTCGTGGATTCCGCTGCGGCGCGCACGCCGTCAAAGTGCTCGGTGATCCATTCGCCAAAGTCGCGCGCCTCGCGCGCCGTCTGGAACATGAACACGGGCGCGCGCTGCATGGAGCGCTTCACGACCGTCGCCGTGATGCCGCCGCTCTCGGCGAGCACCCGCATGCCGCGGTTATAACTGGCGATCAACGTGCCCTCGGTGGTGGCCATGGGAACGAAGAAGTCGCCCTTTGCATGCTCGCCATTGACCCTGAGCGGCCCGGCGATCCCGATCGGCACCTGGGCCGCGCCGGTGAAGTTCTCGATGTTTCCCGGCAGCAGGCCTGGATCGAACGTGTAGCCCTGCACGTGGTGCAAGGCGGCCCCGGTCTTTTCGCGCAGGAAGTCGGCGCGCTTCGCCGCCATCTCGCGGGTGTAGTCGGAGGCGGGGTCGCGCGGGATGCGGTCACGGTCGGCGTTGGACATGGGGTCTCCCGTTTTCCGCCACCCTTCGGCTGGGCGGCTCCCAATTATGTCAGCATCCGCGCCGGCCGCGGGCCGCGCCCGGGCGCCGGAAATCCGGTGCCAGGCACCGATTTATTCGAGTCCCCGGTAGACTGTCCGTCCCTGCAGGCGGACTCGTGCCATGACCAAGGCTGTGCTCGGCATCATCGGCGGCTCCGGAATCTACGACCTTCCGGGACTCACGGACCTTCACGAGCGACACGTCGAGACGCCCTGGGGCGAGCCCTCGGATGCGCTGCTCTTCGGCCGCGTAGGCACGACCGAGGTGGTGTTCCTGCCGCGCCATGGACGGGGCCACCGCCACTCGCCCTCGGACATCAACTACCGCGCGAACGTGGACGCCATGAAGCGCGCCGGGGTCACGGACCTCGTCTCGTTCTCGGCCTGCGGTTCCTTCCGCGAAGAACTGAGCCCGGGCACGTTCGTGCTGGTGGACAACTTCGTGGATCGCACGGTGCGCCGCGAGAGCAGCTTCTTCGGCGCCGGCTGCGTGGCGCACGTGCCGTTTTCGCACCCGGTCGGGCCTGCGCTGCAGGATCTCGTGGCGCGCGCAGCGGAGTCGGAAGGCATTCCGTACCGGCGCGGTGGCACGGCCGTGTGCATGGAAGGCCCGCAGTTCTCGACGCTCGCCGAGTCACTCGCCTACCGCGGTGCCGGCTTTGATGTGATCCACATGACCTCCATGCCCGAGGCCAAGCTCGCGCGCGAGGCCGAGATCACCTACGCGGTCGTCTGCATGGTGACCGATTACGACTGCTGGCACCCGACGCACGACTCCGTCGAGGTCGCGACGCTGCTCAAGGTGATGGATGAGAATCGCGAGAAGGCGCAGCGCCTCTTCGCGCGGCTCGCGAGGGACTTCCCGGCGCAGCACGTTCCCTGTCCCGTTGGCTCGGACCGCGCGCTCGAGGGTGCGATCCTCACGCGGCCCGAGGTCCGCGACCCTGAGCTGCTCGCGAAGCTCGACGCCGTGGCCGGCCGCGTGCTCGGAGGCGCGTGACATGCCCGCTCGTCGCAGATTCGTGCAAGGAAGCGCCTGATGCGCGTCCACGGCGATCCCTGGCGCAGCATCTTCGTGGCCGACGACGGCTGGGCCGTCGCCGTGATCGACCAGACGCGCCTTCCGTTCGCCTTCGAGGTCCGCCACCTGCGCACCGCCGAGGATGCGGCCCGCGCGATTCGCGACATGATCGTGCGCGGCGCGCCGCTCATCGGCGTCACGGCTGCCTACGGAGTGGCGTTGGCGATGCGGGCGGACGATTCGGACGCGGGCCTGCGGGCCGCGCTCGAGCTGCTCGGCCGCACGCGGCCGACGGCCGTCAACCTGCGCTGGGCGCTCGCTCGAATGGGCGAGGCGGTCGGCGACGAACGACCCGGCCGGCGCGTGGAACGAGCGTATGCCGAGGCCGGGCGGATCGCGGAGGAGGACGTCGCTGCCTGCGCAGCCATCGGCCGGCACGGCGCGACGATCCTCGAACAGTTGAGCGCGGCCGCGGACCGTCGGCCCGTGAACGTGCTGACGCACTGCAACGCCGGCTGGCTCGCCTGCGTGGACTGGGGCACCGCCCTGGCGCCGGTGTACGCGGCACACGAATCGGGTCTGGCGGTGCACGTCCTGGTGGACGAGACGCGGCCCCGCAACCAGGGCTCATCTCTGACGGCGTTCGAACTCAGTGCCCACGGCATCTCGCACGAGGTCATCGTGGACAACGCGGGCGGACACCTGATGCAGCGGGGGCGGGTGGACGTCTGCATCGTCGGCTGTGATCGCGCGACGCGCTCCGGCGACGTGACCAACAAGATCGGCACCTACCTCAAGGCGCTCGCGGCCCGTGACAATGGCGTGCCGTTCTACGCGGCGCTGCCGTCCTCGACCATCGACTGGAACATCACCGATGGACTGCGCGAAGTGCCCATCGAGGAGCGCTCGGCGAGGGAGGTCACGCACGTGCGTGGACGCGCGGACGACGGGCAGGTGCTCGAAGTCGAGGTCGTGAACCCGGGCAGCGCGGTCGCGAACCCGGGCTTCGACATCACGCCGGCGCGGCTGGTGACCGGGATCATCACCGAACGCGGCATCGCGGGCGCGACGCCGGAAGGGCTGCTGTCGCTGTACCCGGAGCGGGCGAGAGGCGAGGCATGAAAAAGAAGCAGGCAGGATTGCGCTCGGAAATCATCGCCATATCGCGGGCCCTGGACGCGGCCGGACTCGTGCCGAACAAGTCGGGCAACGTCTCCTGCCGCTCGCCCGGTGGATTCCTGGTCACGCCCTCGGGCGTCCCCTATCGCGGACTCGCGCCGGGGCAGCTCGTGGAGTTCGACGAGCACGGCACGCCCGCGGCCGGCGGGCTCAGGCCGTCCTCGGAGTGGCGCATGCATGCGGCGATCTATGCCTGCCGTCCGGACGTCTCGGCGATCGTGCACACCCACAGCCCGCACGCGACGGCCCTTTCCTGCGCGGGCCTGGGCATTCCTGCATTTCACTACATGATCGCGCTCGCGGGTGGCGCGATCCGCTGCGCGCCCTATGCGACGTTCGGCACCGCGGAGCTTGCGGCGAGCGCGATCGCGGGACTCGAGGGACGGCGTGCGGTCCTGCTCGCTAATCACGGCGTGGTGGCGGTGGGCCCATCGCTCGTAGCGGCGCAGGCGGTCGCGGTCGAGGTCGAGAATCTCGCCACGCAGTATCTCGCGCTGCGCGCTGCAGGGGTCGAGCCCGTCCTGCTGGACGACGCGGAACTGGAAAAGGTGATCGAGAAATTCACCGACTACGGACGGATCGAGCAGTGACCGGGACGATTCCAGGACACGCCGACGTGCGAGCGGCCGCGGACCGCATTGCTGCCTGGGTTGCGCGGACTCCCGTGCTCACGAGCCGGACGCTCGACGAGCGCGCGGGCGCGACGCTCTACTTCAAGTGCGAGAATTTCCAGCGCATCGGGGCCTTCAAGGCCCGCGGCGCCCACAACGCGGTGCTGTCGCTGGCTGCGGAGTCGCTCGCGCGCGGCGTCGTGACGCATTCCTCGGGCAATCATGCAGCTGCACTCGCGCTCGCGGCGCACAACACCGGGACACGCGCGTGGATCGCCATGCCCGGCAATGCGCCGAAGGCCAAGGTGGCCTCCGTGGAGCGATTAGGCGGGGAGATCGTGTTCTGCGAGCCGACGCTGGCTGCGCGCGAGGCCTGCTGCGCCGAGATCCAGGCGCGGACCGGAGCCACGCTGGTGCACCCTTATGACGACTGGCGCGTGATTGTCGGGCAGGGCACGGCTGCGCTGGAACTGATCGACGAGGTACCGCGGCTCGACGCGATCGTGACGCCGGTCGGCGGCGGAGGGCTGCTCGCCGGCACTGCGATCGCTGGCACGGAACTCGGGGTCGAGGTTTACGGCGCCGAGCCCGCTGCCGTCGACGATGCGTATCGCTCGTTCATCAGCGGCACGCGCCAGCCGCCGACCGGTGCTCACACGATCGCCGACGGGCTGCGCACGGCACTCGGCGAGCGGCCCTTCGCCGTCATCCGCCAGCACGTGACGGGCATCACGACCGTGTCCGAGGAGGAAATCGTCGCGGCCATGCGCCTCGTGTGGGAGGTGATGAAGATCATCATCGAGCCCTCGAGCGCGGTGCCGGTGGCGGCGATGCTGAGCGGGCGCATGCCGCTCGCGGGAAAACGCGTCGGCGTGATCCTGACGGGCGGCAACGTGGACCTCGACGCGCTGCCCTGGGCGCGGTAGCCGTAGGAAGCGGCGGGTGCCA
>Ga0209253_10002141_pt1 | contig 17459 bp, 22 predicted proteins | sample FrelakmetBRP12BR_FD_187145 | JGI IMG/M metagenome (GOLD analysis project Ga0209253, IMG submission 187145) | Freshwater lake sediment microbial communities from the University of Notre Dame, USA, for methane emissions studies - BRP12 BR (SPAdes)... | ecosystem: Environmental > Aquatic >...
GGGCGGCGCGGGCGGCGGCGTGGCGGTCGGGGGTTCGCGCCGGAGGCGCGCCCGCGCCGCTACTTGCGCTTCGCCATCCGCTCTTCGAGGAAGTGGATCGACGTGCCGCCGCGCAGGAACTTGTCGTCGAGCAGCAACTCCTGGTGCAGCGGGATGTTGGTCTTGATGCCCTCGACAATCATCTCGGACAACGCGATCCGCATCCGCGCGATCGCCTGGTCGCGCGAGTCGCCGTACGCGATGACCTTGCCGATCATCGAATCGTAGTTGGGCGGCACGAAGTAATTCTGGTACGCGTGCGAATCCACGCGGATGCCCGGCCCTCCAGGCGGGTGCCACGACGTGATCCGGCCGGGCGACGGCATGAACGTCGTCGGATCCTCGGCGTTGATCCGGCACTCGATCGCATGGCCGCGGCGCACGACGTCGCGCTGGCGGAACGCGAGTTTGCGTCCGGCCGCGATCAGGATCTGCTGCTGCACGATGTCGATGCCGGTGATCGCCTCCGTGACCGGATGCTCGACCTGCACGCGCGTGTTCATCTCGATGAAGAAGAACTCGTCATTCTCGTACAGGAATTCGAACGTGCCCGCCCCGCGGTAGCCGATGCGGCGGCACGCGTCCGCGCACCGCTCGCTGATGCGCACGAGCGCGCGCTGGTTGACGCCGGGCGCCGGCGCTTCCTCGATGATCTTCTGGTGGCGTCGCTGCATCGAGCAGTCACGCTCGAACAGGTAGACGGCGTTCTTGTACTCGTCCGCGAGGACCTGGATCTCGATGTGGCGCGGATTGACGAGGTACTTCTCCATGTAGACCATCGGATTGCCGAACGCCGCCTGCGCTTCCGCGCGCGTCAGCGTCACCGCCGGCAGCAGCGCGGCCTCCGTGTGGACGACGCGCATGCCCCGGCCGCCGCCGCCGCCGGCCGCCTTGATGATGACCGGGTAGCCGACCGCGCGCGCGATGCGCACGACCTCCTTCGCGTCCTCGGGCAGCGCGCCCTCGGAGCCCGGCACGCACGGCACGCCGGCCTTGGTCATCGCGGCCTTCGCGCTGACCTTGTCGCCCATCAGGCGGATCGTCTCGGGCCGCGGACCGATGAACACGAAGCCGGATTTTTCGACCTTGTCGGCGAAGTCGGCGTTCTCGGACAGGAAGCCGTAGCCGGGGTGGATCGCCTGCGCGTCCGTCACCTCGGCCGCGGCGATGATCGCGGGCACGTGCAGGTAGCTCTGCGCGGACGGCGGCGGCCCGATGCAGACGGATTCGTCGGCGAGGCGCACGTACTTGGCGTCGCGGTCGGCCTCGGAGTGGACGACGACCGTCTTGATGCCCATCTCGCGGCACGCGCGCTGAATGCGCAACGCGATCTCGCCGCGATTGGCGATCAGGATCTTCTCGAACAGCTTGTCGGTCGCCTTGGGGGCGGCGGCTTTGGTGAGGGCCACGAAGCGGGATCGTCAGGAGGCGGGGCGTTGGGTGTCGCGGGAATTGGAGACGGGGACCGCACGGGCCGGGCAGGGGCGCCTGCCGGACACGGACGCGAGGATCGGCGGGCGCGGGATCACGCGATGACGAAGAGCGGCTGCCCGAACTCCACCGGTTGCCCGTTCTCGGTGAGGATCGCCTTGACGACCCCGGTCTTGTCGGCCTCGATCTCGTTCATGAGCTTCATCGCCTCGATGATGCATAGCGCCTGCCCTTCCAGCACGCTGTCGCCAACCTCGACGAAGGGCTTCGCACCGGGCGTCGCCGCCCGGTAGAACGTCCCCACCATCGGACTCTTGACGACGTGGCCTTCCGCGACGGGCGCCGGCGCTTCGGCAGGCGCCGGGGGCGCCGGCGCTCCGGCCGCGGGAATCGTCACGACCTGCGGGATCGCGGCGATCGGGACGCCGTTGGCGCCCGCCCCGTGGGCGCGCGTGATCCGTACGCGCTCCTCGCCCTCCTGGATCTCGAGCTCCGCGATGCCGGACGTCTCAACGAGCTCAATCAACGTTTTGAGCTTGCGCAGATCCATGTCCCATCACCCCTTCAAGTGGGCGCGCTTCGCCGATGGATCGGTTGCGGTCGACGGTGCGTGCCCGGAAATTCGTTCGTCCTCGTCGGTCGGTCGGTGACGGCGGATACGGCCCGCGTCACGCGGAACGCCAGTTGCTGCCGGCTCCGTCGTGCGACCGCCCACGAGTTCGGCTTGTCGGCGCCGGACGTCGCCGTCCGTGGCCCCGCCTTGTCGTCTTTGGAAATGCGTGGCCGGAGTTTGCCGCCAATGTCCGCACGTTGTCCAGCGTTGCGGAAAGTTTGCCCTTCGGCACGGCGCCGCCAAGCCGGCCAAGCCGCCCAGCGCGGGCCGGTCGCTTTGACCGTCGCTTCGGACGGGCCTCAGGTCTTTGGTGGAATGGAGAACCACTGCGCGCAAACGGCTTGCAACCATGCCGGCGCATCAATTGCCAGAAATTATATCACGTTCACAGAAGTTGCTTGACGATGGCGTCAAGTTTATCCGGTTTGAACACGCCAAGCTGCGTATGCGCGACTGCGCCCTTGCGATCCAGCACGACGGTGAATGGGAGCGCCATCAGCGTATTGCCCAACGTCTTGGACAGCTCCATCGCGCCGAACCCGCCAACCAGCGTCGGATAATTGAGTTCGATCTCGGCCACATATTGCTTAGCTTTATCGGGCTGATCCACGGCGATGCCGACAAATTGGAGACCTTTTGAACCGAATTCCCGCTGTGCTTTCATGAATTCGGGCATCTCCTCGCGGCACGGCGCGCACCACGTGGCCCAGAAATTGATGACGACGACTTTGCCCCGCCATTCGTCGATCCGCCGTTCCTTGCCGTCGGCATCCGGCAGCGCGAGGCCATTGATCGCCGCAGCGGCCACGAGCTCGGGCGCGGGTACCTGATCGCGCATGCCGAAGTAGAGTCCTGCGCCGAGCGCAACGATCGCGAGGCCGGCGATCCCGATCCTGCGGATCAACGTAGATGCCATGCAGTGTCAGCCTTAGTGAGAGTGGGCGCTTGCTCCGGCAACAGCACCCGCATGCGGCGGGCGCGGTTCCGCCCGATCAGTTGAACCAGTTCTTCTTGCGCGGATACGCCTCGACGACGGGTCCGGGCCCCTTGCCGGCCGCCGGCATGGCCAGCGTGACCTGCTGACGATTGACCGGGTAGCAAACGCCGAGGTCAGCGCAACCCTGCGAGTCGGCGGCAAGCACGATCGATTGTCCCGCGACGGCTTTCGCCAGCGGGAGCCTGACGACGACATCGCCGCGGTACGTCTCGACCCGGCCGAAGAACGGGTCTTCCTTGACCTTCCCGGCCGGCAGGTCCGGCGGCGCGATCGCGACGACCGTCGGCTCGACGGCGAATTTCAGCTTGTCGCGGTACAGGTAATACCCGTCTTCCACGGCGAAGCGCGCCTCGACCGTGCGGTCGTCGAGCGCGCGCGCCGAGAATCGGAACGCCTGTTCGGGCGGCAGGAGCTTCGGGTCGGCCCCGACCGCGCTCGCCGCGGCCAGGAAGCAACCGGCGGCCACGAACGCACGCCAGTCAGCGTGCGGCCGTTTCGGCGTCGATCCAGTCGAGGTAGCGGGGGAGGCCATGGACGATTGGAACCGCGATGATTTCCGGGAGCTCGTACGGGTGGGCGGCCAGGATCGCCGCTTCGACCTGCGCGTACAGCTGCGAACGGGTCTTGATGGTGACGGGGACCTCGCGCGCAGTTTCGATTTCCCCGTGCCAGTGATACATTGACTCGACGGGTGCCCCGATGTTCACACAGGCGGCGAGCCGGCCGGCCAGCAGCGCACGGGTCAACGACTGTGCCGCCGCGTGGTCAGGCAGGGTCGTCAGCACCAGAATCGCGGCGTCCGGCAAGGAGAGTCCATGCGTTTCTTGCTGTTGGCAATTCTACTGGCATTCCCGGTCGCGGACCTGTACGTGACCGCGCGCGTCGCGCGGTGGACGGGAATTCCGCTCTGGGTCTGGCTCGGCTGCTCGTTCATCGCCGGCCTCGTGCTGATGCGCAACGAACGCATGGCATTTCGCACGCGCACCGTCGCGGCGCTGCACGGCGATCATTCGCTGCTGCGCGGCGTGCTGGACAGCGGGCGCAAGGTGCTCGCCGCCTTCCTGCTGATGCTGCCCGGCCTCGTGTCGGACCTGATCGCGCTGACGCTGCTCGCGCTGCCGCTCAACATCGGCCGCGGTTTCGGGCCGCAACCCGCCACCGCAGGGCGGTGGCGCACACAGCAAGGCGCCACGGACGCCATCGACGGCGACTACCGGCGCATCGACTGACAAGAGAAGGGTCTGACCCTTAAGATGCATTGCAGTGCATGTTAAGGGTCAGACCCTTAGTGACGGACTGTCGGTCCAACGGCCACGCTGACCCCAACGGCGTTTCCGCCTATCGCATCCTGTCGATCACGGTGGGCTCGGCCTTGCCGGCCCGCCGGTACGACCAAACGAGCATCCCGACGCCCGCCGCCATCATCGGCAGCGACAGCCACTGGCCCATCGTGAGGCCGCCGGCGAGGAAGCCCAGGAAGTTGTCGGGCTCGCGCGCGAATTCGGCGACGAAGCGGAACGCGCCGTAACCGATCAGGAACATCGCCGACACTGCGCCCAGCGGCCGCGTCCTCGCCGCGAACCACCAGAGCAGCAGGAACAGCAGCACGCCCTCGAGCCCGAACTGGTAGAGCTGCGACGGGTGGCGCGGCAGCCCGTCCACCTGCGGGAACACCATGGCCCACGGCACGTCGGTCACGCGGCCGACGAGCTCGCCGTTGATGAAGTTGCCCAGGCGCCCCGCCGCGAGCCCGAGCGGCACGAGCGGCGCGACGAAGTCCGTGACGTCGAGGAAGCGCTTGTCGCGGTGGCGCGCGAAAACCCAGAGCGCAGCGAGCACGCCTAAGAACCCGCCGTGGAAGCTCATGCCGCCCGACCACACCTGCAGGATCTCGATCGGGTGCGCCAGATAATAGAGCGGCTTGTAGAAGAGCACGTACCCCAGTCGCCCGCCGAGGATCACGCCGAACACGCCGTAGAACAGCATGTCGTCGACGTCGCGCGGATGCCAGCCCGTGAGCAGGTTGCGGCGCGCGCGCACCTTGCCAAGCACGACGAACAGCACGAACCCGACGAGGTACATGAGCCCATACCAGCGCACGGCCACGGGGCCGATCTGGAACGCGATGGGATCGAACTGCGGATGGACGAGCATGCGTGGGGGCGGGTGCCTGGCGGTGGCGCTGCGGGAGGAAGCGCAGGTGGAGGCATGCGCTAGAATCGAATGATTATACAAACCGCGGCGCTGCCCGCCGCGCCACGAGGCCTACCATGTCATTCAATCGCCGCTCGCGGCTCATCACGCAGGGCATCGCCCGCTCCCCCAACCGCGCCATGCTGCGCGCCGTCGGCTTCGGCGATGGCGACTTCGAGAAGCCGATCGTCGGCGTGGCCAACGGCCACAGCACGATGAACCCGTGCAACGCCGGCATCCAGCCGCTCGTCGACCGCGCGATGGCGGCGCTCAAGTCGGAGGGCGCGATGCCGCAGGTGTTCGGCGTGCCGACCGTCACCGACGGCATCGGCATGGGCACCGAGGGCATGAAGTACTCGCTGGTGTCGCGCGAGGTGATCGCGGACGCCATCGAGACGTCCGTGAACGGCCAGTGCATGGACGGCGTGCTGGTCGTCGGTGGCTGCGACAAGAACATGCCCGCCGCGATGATGGCGATGGCGCGGATGAACGTGCCCGGCATCTTCGTCTACGCCGGCACGATCAAGCCCGGTCACTGGAAAGGGCAGACGCTGACAATCGTGTCGCCGTTCGAGGCGGTCGGCGCGTTCACCGCCGGCACGATGTCGAAGGAGGACTACGACGGCATCGAGAAGAATGCGTGCCCGTCGGTCGGCGCGTGCGGCGGCATGTACACGGCCAACACGATGTCGTCGTCGTTCGAGGCGCTCGGGATGAGCCTCTTGGGCTCGTCGCAGATGGCCTCGCCCGACCCGGAGAAGGCGGACTCGTCCGCGGCGTCGGCGCGTGTGCTGGTCGAGGCCATCAAGCGTGACCTGAAGCCGCGCGACATCATCACGAAGAGGTCGATCGAGAATGCGATCGCGCTCGTGATGGCCACCGGCGGCTCGACGAACGCCGTGCTCCACTATCTCGCGATCGCTTCGGCGGCCGAAGTGCCATGGACGATCGACGACTTCGAGCGGGTCCGGCAGAAGGTGCCGGTGCTGTGCGACCTGAAGCCGTCCGGCAGGTACGTCGCCGTCGACTTCCACCGCGCGGGCGGCGTGCCGCAGGTGCTCAAGATGCTGCTGAAGGCGGGGCTGCTGCACGGCGACTGCATGACGATCACCGGCCGCACGATAGCCGAGGAGCTCGCGTCGGTGCCTGACACGCCGCGCGCCGACCAGGACGTGATCCGCCCATTCGACCGCCCGATGTACGCGCAGGGCCACCTCGCGATCCTCAAGGGCAACCTCGCACCCGAGGGCTGCGTCGCGAAGATCACCGGTCTCAAGAATCCGGTCATCACCGGACCGGCGCGCGTTTTCAATTCCGAGCCGGAGGTGATGGACGCCATCATGGCGAAGAAGATCAAGGCGGGCGACGTCGTCGTCATCCGCTACGAAGGGCCGAAGGGCGGCCCCGGCATGCAGGAGATGCTGGCGCCCACGTCCGCACTGATCGGGCAGGGGCTGGGCGAATCGGTGGGCTTGCTGACGGACGGCCGGTTTTCCGGTGGCACGTGGGGCATGGTCGTCGGCCACGTCGCGCCGGAAGCGTACGTCGGCGGCACGATCGCGCTGATCGAGGAAGGCGATTCGATCACGATCGACGCGCACAGGCTGCTCATCCAGCTCAACGTCGCCGATGCCGAAATCGCGCGCCGGCGCGCCGCGTGGAAGCAGCCCGCGCCGCGCTACACGCGCGGGCTGCTCGGCAAGTACATGCGGATCGTATCGACGGCGAGCAAGGGCGCCGTGACGGACCTCTGACCTGGGCGCGGCTGCGCGCGCCTGCCCGGAGGATGCCTCGGGGGCGCGGCGGCCGCGATGCCTCAACACCACGCGACCTTCACGATGCTCCGACGCCGACCAATCCCGTTCCTGCTGCTCGCAGCCTGCTGCGCCGGCGGGGCGTTCGCGCAGTCCGCTCCCTCGGCGACGCCCGCCGGCGTCGCAAGCGCGACCGGCACACCTGCGTCCTCTGCGACGAAGGCAGCGCCGGCGGCCACCGCCGCAAAGGGCTTTCCCACCGTCAATCCCGGGTTCGAATCGACAACGACCGGACAGCGTGGCGATCCCGAAGGCTGGTTCACGTTCCAGCACGCGGGCAACCCGTCGTACCGGTACATCGTCGACACCGACAATCCGCACGGCGGAACGCGCAGCCTGCGCATCGAGAACATCGGTCCGGAGCCCTACGGCGCCGTCGCGCAGTCGCTCGCCGCCGCGCCGCACGTCGGCAAGGTCGCGAAGCTCTCCGGATGGCTGCGCACGAAGGATGCCAACGACGCCGGCGCCGGACTCACGCTGCTGGTGCAGCAGGGCGGCAACATCCTCGCGCACAACTTCATGTACGACGCGGCGGTAACCGGCACGACGGACTGGAAGCACTACACGATCACCGTGCCCATCCCCAAGGGCGCGGATCGCCTCGAGATCGGCGCGATGATGCGCGGACGCGGTGCGCTGTGGTTCGACGATGCCGAGCTCGAGTTCGTCGCACCGTGACGGCCCGGACCCCTGAGCGTGAAACGCGTGGTGCCGCCCCTTAAGCAAAGGATCGGCACGCTCGACCGGCGCGAGCGCGTGACAGGCGCGTGATGGCTGCGCCGCCCGCACTCTCGGCGTCGGCGCAGCGCGTGCAGGACGCCCTCGCCGCGGCCGGCCTCGCGGCCAGGGTCGTCGAGTACGACGTACCCGCGCGCACGTCGGCGGAGGCCGCCGCCGTGCTGGGCTGTGCGGTCGGCCAGATCGCGAAATCGCTCGTGTTCCGCGCGGCGTCGGGCGCGCCGGTGCTCGTGATCGCGAGCGGCGCGCACCGGGTCGACGAGGCGAAGGTGGCCGCTGTCGCCGGCGAGCCGATCGGCAAGGCGGACGCGGCGTTCGTGCGCACGGTCACCGGCTATGCGATCGGCGGCATACCGCCGCTCGCGCACGCGCAATCCCTGACGCCGATCATCGACCGGAATCTTCTGCAGTACGAAACTGTTTACGCCGCCGGAGGAACGCCGCACGCAATGTTCCCCGTCGCGCCCGCCGACCTGATCCGGGTGGCGGGCGGGACGGTGGCCGACGTTGCGGCAACTGCATAAGGGAGATTCGAGATGGATCGCCGCACGTTCATGTTCGCCGGTTCCGCCGCGCTCGTCGGCGGGTGCGTCTCCGTGCCGGGTGTCGACGGCCCGCCCGCGCCCGCGCCGGTGTTCCGCGTCGCCGACCGCTGGGTCTACAACTGTTCTGACGGCTTCCGCGTGCCGGTCACGTGGATCGAGACGCACGAGGTCACGGCGATCGACGCGCAGGGCATCGACGTGCGCGTCGAGCTGCGCGGCGACACGATGAACTACACGCGGATGGAGCGGCTGCTCTCGCCGGGCGTCGTCGGCGTGGGATCGGTCTACGATCCGGCCGAGACGCGGCGGTTCGAGCCGCCGCTCATCCGCTACCAGTTCCCGCTGACGCCCGGTGCGACCTGGAACCAGAACCTGCGCAATCTCGACCCGGCGAACCAGCTCAACAGCACCGTCAACCGGTTCGTCCGCGTCGGCGGATGGCAACAGATCACGGTGCCAGCCGGCACGTTCGACACGATCGTCATGCGCATCCTGATGAGCGTCGACGACAACAACCCCTTCCGCTGGCCGACCAACGCCAACTACGTCGTCTGGTGGTCGGAGAAGGTCGGTGCGGCGGTGCGCGAAACACGCTACGCAACCTACCGCGAACGCGGCGACGGCCGCGATGCAATCGAGATCCGCGCGCAGAACACGACGATCGAGCTCGCGTCGTTCATCAGGGCGCCCGCATAGGACGGCGCCGGACGCGAGATCAGTCAGGGACGCGCGCCATACGGACCCTGCGGCGTGCCGGACATCGGTCCCGCCGTCACGGAGCCTTTCACCCGCCACGGATCGCCGTCCGCCGCGCTGGTGGCACCGCGCTCGGGGTCGACCGGCATCGCGTGACTGCAGGCGGCGAGGGCGACGACCATCACGGCGGTGAACGCGGTACGGGCGATCGGCATTGCTACAGAGTACCGCAGTCCGGCATCGAGAAAGCGCCCAGGCTCAATACCTGCCGCAATTCCAGCTGAGTAGGTAGGACAAATGGAACTGCAATTTCGAGCCTGGCTCGTTTGTTCGCGGGCTCGCTCATTCGGGCTCGTTCATTCGCGTTCATTCGAGCCTCGCTCGCTTTTTCAGCGGCCCCGAGGCCGGCGGCGCCTTCGCAGCCCGCTTGCGCGCGGGCGCGCGGCTGGCGCTGCGCAACGCCGCGGCGCGCGCCAGGCGCAGCCATTCGCGCATCTCCGCCGGGCTTTCGAGCGCCTCGTCGGGCGGGCGGTAGTACGACGTGATCTCGACGTCGCCCTTCTTCGTCGCGTAGCGGAACGGTGCCAAGTTGCGCGCGACGAACGCATCGCGCGTTTCCGAATCCGTCTTGAGGTAGAGCACGTCGTCGTCGACGATCCCGACGATCATGCCGTCGACGTAGATGCCGTGCCCGCCGAACATCGCGCGCGCGCTCGCGCGGCCGGCCGGCCGCATCAGTTCCAGCACGTACTCGATGTAGTCCTTCGAGTTCGGCACCGGTTCAATTCCGCTACAGGCCGAGCCTTTGCCAGATGGTCGTCGTGAGGCCGGCGCTGTTCATCGTGTAGAAGTGCAGGCCGGGCGCGCCGCCGTCGAGCAGCCGCGCGCACAGGTCGGTGACCACGTCGAGGCCGAACGCGCGCACGGACGCCGTGTCGTCGCCGTAGCTCTCCAGCGTGCGCCGGATCCAGCGCGGGATCTCGGCGCCGCAGGCGTCCGAGAAGCGCGCGAGCCGGCTCGAGCTCGCGATCGGCATGATGCCCGGCACGATCGGGATCGTGAGTCCGCGCGCGGCGCAGGCGTCGACGAAGTGCCAGTACGCGTCCGGGTTGTAGAAGTACTGCGTGATCGCGGAGTCCGCGCCGGCGCGCACCTTCTCCTCGAAGTGGTCGAGATCCTCCTGCGGCGTGCGCGCCTGCGGGTGGTACTCGGGGTAGCACGCGACGTCGACGTGGAACCAGTCGCCGGTCTCCTCGCGGATGAACGCGACCAAGTCGCTCGCGTAGCGGAACTCGCCGGCGTCGGCCGAGCCGGACGGAAGGTCGCCGCGCAGCGCGACCACGTGCCGGATGCCGTGGTCCTTGTACTCCGTCAGCACGTCGCGCAGTGACTCGCGCGTGCCGCCGATGCAGGAAATGTGCGGCGCCGCCGGCAGGCCCTCGTCGCGGATCTCGAGCGCCGCCGCGAGCGTGCCTTCGCGCGTCGAGCCGCCGGCGCCGAACGTGACCGAGCAGAACGCGGGCTTCAACTGCGCGAGCTGCGCGCGCGCCGCGCGCAGCTTGGCGACCCCTTCCGGCGTCTTGGGCGGGAAGAACTCGAGGCTGTAGATGTTGTGCGGGCCGCGCATGGGACCGGCGGTCACTCTTTCGGCTCAGGCATCAGCAGCGACGACAGCGCCCACGAGATCAGGCTGTAGACGATCGCGCCGAACACCCCCGACCAGAATCCGTCGACGTGGAAGCCCGGCATGAACGAGCCGACCGCCCAGAACAGCAGGCCGTTGATCACGAAGATGAAGAGCCCGAGCGTGAGGATCGTCACCGGCAGCGTCAGCAGGATGAGGATCGGGCGGATCAGCGTGTTGATGAGGCCCAGCACCAGCGCGACGATCAGCGCGGTCAGGAACGTGTCGACGTTGATCGACGAGAAGATGTACGGCAGCGCGATCAGTGCGACCGCGTTGATGAGCAGGGCAAGCATGAAGCGCACGGCGTTCTCCGGGATGAGAGGGGCGGCGCGTCAGCGGCGCGCGCCGCCGATGTGCGGTTTCAGCGCAGCATACAACGTGGCGTTTACCGGCACGGCGATCCCCGACTCCGCCGCCATGCGCACGAGCGCGCCGGAGAGCCACGGCGCCTCGAGCCGGTTGCCGGCGACGAGGTCGTTCAGCATCGACGAGCGCATCGTCGCGGGCAGGCTGTCCAGGAACGCGGTCTGCTTCGCCGGATAGTCGTCGGCGAGCGGCACGCCGCGCGCGCGACCGAGCGTCCACGCCTCAGTCAGCGCCGCCACGAACGCGGCGCGCAGGTCCGGGTCGCCGCGCACGTCGCCGACGGGCACGCGCGCGGCGGCCGTGCAGCCCGCCATCGCGGAGAGGAAGCAGAACTTCTCCCACAGCGCGCGCCGGATGTCCGACGCGAGCTCGACGTTGATGCCCGCCTGCGCGCACGCTTCGCAGAATGCCGCGGCCGCCGCGGCGTCGCCGCCGGCGAACGCGCCGACGACGAGCCGCGCCATCGTGCCGGTGTGCGCGATGGCGCCCGGCGCGCGAATCGTCGCCGCGATATAGGCGATGCCGCCCAGCACGTGCGCCGGTCCAACCACCCGTCCGACGATGTCGGGCGCGTCGACGCCGTTCTGGAATGGAATGACGACTCCGCCGCGCGCGACCAGCGGCGCAATCTGCGTTGCCGCGGACTCGACGTCCCACAGCTTCACGCACAGCATGACGACGTCGCACGGCGCGATGCCCGCGACGTCGTCGGTGAACGTCGCCGCGCGGATCGTCGCGGCGCCGAGTCCGCTTTCGATGACGAGGCCGCGCTCGCGCAGCGCGGCGAGATGCGCGCCGCGCGCGACGAACGTCACGTCGTGGCCCGCCTGCGCGAGCCGGCCGCCGAAGTATCCGCCGACGCCGCCGGCGCCGATCACCGCGATACGCATGCGTTCATCCTCCGTGTCGCCGCCCCGCGCCCCTCACCCCAGCCCTCCCTTGCAGGGCGCGCCATCGCTTGCAGGCGATGGCCGCTCGAGCGGCCCCGAGCACGCTCGGGGAAACCCCGCTCTCGCCCCCGCAAGCGGAGAGAGGGAGAGGCATCGGCGCGGCCTTCCATCTCACCGGCACGCGCGCATCGTTCGTCGCGGCCCGTGACGCGTCAATACCGGTACGAGTCCGGCTTGAACGGGCCTTCCTTGTGCACGCCGATGTAGCGCGCCTGCTTGTCGGAAAGCTCGGTCAGCTGGGCGGAGAGCTTGGACAGCTGGAGCCGCGCGACCTTCTCGTCGAGGTGCTTCGGCAGCACGTACACGCCCACCGGGTACTGCTTGCCGCCGGCCTGCGCGTCGCCCCACAGCTCGATCTGCGCCATCACCTGGTTGGCGAACGACGAGCTCATCACGTACGACGGATGACCGGTGCCGCAGCCCAGGTTCACGAGCCGCCCTTCGGCGAGCAGGATGATCCGCTTGCCGTCCGGGAAGATCACGTGGTCCACCTGCGGCTTGATGTTCTCCCAGGTGCAGGCCTTGAGCGCGGCGACTTCGATCTCGTTGTCGAAGTGGCCGATGTTGCAGACGATCGCCTGGTCCTTCATCCGCTTCATGTGGTCGAACGTGATGATGTCGATGTTGCCGGTCGCCGTGACGAAGATGTCCGCCTTGTCGGCCGCGTAGTCCATCGTGACGACGCGGTAGCCTTCCATCGCCGCCTGCAGCGCGCAGATCGGGTCGATCTCGGTGACCCACACCTGCGCCGACAGCGCGCGCAGCGCCTGCGCCGAGCCCTTGCCGACGTCGCCGTAGCCCGCGACCACGGCGACCTTGCCCGCGATCATCACGTCGGTCGCGCGCTTGATGCCGTCCACCAGCGACTCGCGGCAGCCGTAGAGATTGTCGAACTTCGACTTCGTGACGGAGTCGTTCACGTTGATCGCGGGGAAGCCCAGCTTGCCTTCCTTGTGCATCGTGTAGAGGCGCTTGACGCCCGTCGTCGTCTCCTCGGTCACGCCCTTGATGCTCGCCTTGATCCGCGAATAGAATCTGGGATCCTTCGCGAGTTTCGCCTTGATGGCGGCGAAGAGCGCGGACTCCTCCTCGTTGGTCGGATGCGAAATGCAGGCGGTGTCCGATTCCGCCTGCGTGCCGAGGTGCACGAGCAGCGTTGCATCGCCACCGTCGTCGAGGATCATGTTCGGCGCGCCGCCGTCCTTCCACTCGAAGATCCGATGCGTGTAGTCCCAGTACTCGGCGAGCGACTCGCCCTTGTACGCGTAGACCGGCGTTCCGCGCGCGGCGATGGCGGCGGCGGCGTGGTCCTGCGTCGAGTAGATGTTGCACGACGCCCAGCGGACGTCGGCGCCCAGCGCCTGCAGCGTCTCGATCAGCACGGCGGTCTGGATCGTCATGTGCAGCGATCCGGCGATGCGCGCGCCGCGCAGCGGCTGCTCGGGCGCGAACTCCTCGCGGATCGCCATCAGGCCGGGCATCTCGGTCTGCGCGATCGCGATTTCCTTGCGCCCCCAGTCGGCGAGCGCCATGTCGGCGACTTTGAAGTCGGCGAAATTCTTGGTTTCGGTTGCGGCGTTCATGCGTCACTCCTTGTCGAGCGATCGCCTGGCGCGGGATGGGTGGGCGTTCGTGCCGAACGCCGGCTCGTCATCCCGCGAGCGAGTCGCGGTTCAACGAGCGCAGTTGCGGGAGGTCGTGCACCCCGAGCCTGGCAGCGTCGCGGGATCCGGAGCGGACCGGCGACGGCTGTTGCAACGCTCCTCGGGGCAGGTCGCGCATTTTACCGCAATGCGGCCGGCGATCAACGCTGGCGACGGTCCGCGGCGGTTGCCCGGGTGGCGGCTTCCTCGGTGGCGTCGATGGCAGCGTCCCCGGCCTCGAACAGCGCGTTGGCGAGGCTCGACTCGCGCCGGTAGAACCCTTCGGTGTGAAAGGTTTCCGGCAGCTTGAAGTGCTCGTAGTCGAGATGGTGCAGGAACTCGTGCACGACCGTCCGCACGAACGACCGGAACGCGACGACCTGCTTCTTCTGGGCGGTCCGCATCCAGACGCTGATGCGCGCGGTGGGCAGTTCCTCGTCGGGCTCATAGAGACCGTGCAATTCGCCGTCCATGTCCGACGGCCGCACGGCGAGCACGCGCACGTCGACCGGCGGCACGGCGAACCCGTCCACGAGGGCGTCGATCAGCGCCTGCACGCCCTTCTGCACGGCCGCGCGGTCGCCACGCTCGAGTCCCACGCCGATCGCCGTGATCAGCGTCGCCGCCGATACGCTGGCGGGAAGGTCGAGCGCGCCGATCTCGTCGCTGCGGCGGTAGATGGCCTGGCGGGCAGGCGAGAGGCGGGCGTAGTAGGCGAAGGGCATGCGAGTCGGGCGCGCGGATCCGCCCACGATGAACGGTTGCGCCCGAAAAAGCAAAGGGCCGCCCGCAAGCGGCCCTGCGCCCCGCGTGCATCGCGCGGGTTTAGTTCTTCTTGATCTTCTCGAGCATCTTGAAGATGCCCTTGGGCGCGCCGACGAACATGCGCTTGAAGGTCTTCGGAAGGCAACGACGCTCGAGCGTGTTGCGGCGGGTGCGGGAACGTTCGGCCATGGCGGATCCTTGCGGGTGACGAAAGAGAGGTGACCGGTGCGCCGGCGCGCAGGGTCGGAAAACCCGATAGTTTACAGCACTTTGGCTTTACTTGCCCGGCGGGCCCAGGAAGTCGCGGTACGACGAGGGCAGCTGGGGGGTGACGTTGACGTCGTACCGCGCGGTGCGCGCCGGGGACGGGGACGGCTGGCCCGGTGGCGCCACCCAGACGAATTCGAGAGCCCCTGCGCCGGGCTTGAGCGCGCGGAAGCGGTAGGCGGTCGTGTCCGCGACGCCGACGAGGCCGGGCGGCTTGGGCGCGGGCGTGTAGTCGGGGCCGCCGATCAGCGCGAGGTTGGGGCTCGCGGCCTGCAGCACCCAGCCATAGCCCGTGGAGGGATCGGGCGGCAGGCTCACGACGAGCGGCATGCCGGCGCGCATCTCGACGGACCCGCCGTCAGGCGGCGCCGCGACTTCGTCGCGCTCGATCGACGCGCAGGACGGCAGCACGGCTGCCGCGATCAGCGTGGCGGCGACGCGGGCAATTGGGTCAGTCAGGCGTTTCATGGCGATTCTCCTGGCGTCCTACTGATCTTTGCCGAAATGAGTCAGAGCGTTCGCAAACCTCCCGTCGTCCCCGCGAAGGCGGGGACCCAGCGTCGTCTGCGGAAAGTCGCTGGGTTCCCGCTTTCGCGGGAACGACGGAGTACTTGCCACGCATTTCCGTAATTCTGAACAGTCTGCGCGGTCCCGGCCCCCGGGAGCAAGTGCGCTACTCGACGGTGACTTCGTACCGCACCGTCTTCACGGGCGGGACGGTTTCCCACGGGCGGCGGTATTCGAACTGCAGCGTGACCTTGCCCGGCTGCTCGCCGCGGAAACGGAAAATGTTCATGCCGCCGCTGCCCAGGTTCTGAATCTGGGCCGACCTGTTGACGTACTCACGCTGGCCGACCGGGGCGAGGACCGGCGCAGTGCTCGGCGGCACCTCCTGCCACTGGAACCCCGTCGTCAGGTTGGCGTCGAGGATCACCTTGAGCGCGGCGCCGCGCTTGATCGTCACCGGCGTGCCGTCGGCAGCATTGTCGAGGTCGACGCTGGTGACAGGCGCAGCCGGGGGAAGCCGGCGGGATTCCTGCGCGGGCGCGGGCACTGGTGCAGGCGCGGATGCAGGCGCTGGCCCAGCGGGTGCGGTCGGTGCGCTCACCGGCCCCGCAGGAGGCGGCGCCGCGCAGGCCGTCAGCAGGAACGCGGCGATCAGTGCGGCCACACGTGGCATGTTTGCCGTCTCCGGGTCCGAACCTGTCGAGTGACCGCCTACAACCCCACCGCCGCCCGCAACGCCGCCGCCTTGTCCGTCGCCTCCCACGTGAACTCGGGCTCGTCGCGACCGAAGTGACCGTAGGCGGCGGTCTTGCGGTAGATCGGGCGCAGCAGGTCGAGCATCCGGATGATGCCCTTCGGCCGCAGGTCGAAATGCGCTTCCACGAGCTCGGCGATCTTCTCGTCGGGAATCTTCCCGGTGCCCTCCGTGTACACGGTCACGTTCATCGGCTTCGCGACGCCGATCGCGTAGGCCACCTGTACCTGGCACTGCCGCGCGATGCCGGCCGCGACGACGTTCTTCGCGACGTACCGCGCCGCGTACGCAGCGGAGCGGTCCACCTTCGACGGATCCTTGCCCGAGAACGCGCCGCCGCCGTGCGGCGCCGCGCCGCCGTACGTGTCGACGATGATTTTGCGGCCGGTGAGGCCCGCGTCGCCGTGCGGGCCGCCGATCTCGAAGCGGCCGGTCGGGTTCACGAGAAAGCGCGTGTGCTTCAGCATGTGCGCGGGAATCACCGGCTTGATGATCTCCTCGATCACCGCTTCCGCGAGCTTGTCCTGGCGGTCGTTCATCGACGGATGGTGCTGCGTGGACAGCACGACCGTCTCGACGGAATCGGGCTTGCCGTCGACGTAGCGGACCGTCACCTGCGACTTCGCGTCGGGCCGCAGGAACGGCAGTCGGCCGTCGCGCCGCACTTCGCTTTGCCGCTGCACGAGGCGGTGCGCGTAGTAGATCGGGTACGGCATCAGCGACGGCGTCTCGTCGCACGCGTACCCGAACATGAGGCCCTGGTCGCCGGCGCCCTGGTTGAGGTAATCGTCGGACGCGTGATCGACGCCCTGCGCGATGTTCGGCGACTGCCGGCCGTAGCAGACCATCACCGCGCAGCCGTCGGCGTCGAACCGCAGCTCCGGGTCGTTGTAGCCGATCGCGCGGATCGTCTCGCGCGCGACGCGGCCGTAATCGACGTTCGCCTTGGTCGTGATCTCGCCCGCCATCACGACGAGCCCGGTCGACACCAGCGTCTCCGCCGCCACCCGGCCCGTCGGATCTTGCTCTAGAATCGCATCGAGCACCGCGTCGGAGATCTGGTCCGCGACCTTGTCCGGATGACCTTCCGACACCGATTCCGACGTGAACAGGAAATTGCTCATTCCGACTCCTCGGCGCGCCCGCGGGCGCGTGGATTCGCTTCCGGCGGGCGCGTTCGTTCGCCCGGCCTCCGCGTGGTGCAAAAGCTGCAATTCTAGCAGTTTGGCCATGGTCTCTTCGCCCCCCTGCGCGCTATGGATATGCGCGAACGCGCGATGAGCGCTGCAGGGCCGCCCCAAGGCGATCGCCCCCTGGGGGGAGCGGCGCGCAGCGACGCTCGGGGGGAACCTGCAAGCGCCGCCGGGCCGCCCCAAGGCGCTCGCCCCCTGGGGGGAGCGGAGCGCAGCGACGCTCGGGGGGAACATACAACCGCGCGCATTGCGCCGGCGACC
>Ga0209253_10002142_pt1 | contig 17458 bp, 16 predicted proteins | sample FrelakmetBRP12BR_FD_187145 | JGI IMG/M metagenome (GOLD analysis project Ga0209253, IMG submission 187145) | Freshwater lake sediment microbial communities from the University of Notre Dame, USA, for methane emissions studies - BRP12 BR (SPAdes)... | ecosystem: Environmental > Aquatic >...
TGCTTCCAGGCGACGTGATGATGGCGACCGACCTGGACTACGACTCGATCGCGAAGGCCGGATCGATGCTCGGCTCCGGCGCGGTCATCGTGATGGACGAGACACGCTGCATGGTGCGTTCCCTCGAGCGCTTGTCGTATTTCTATTTCGAGGAGTCGTGCGGCCAGTGCACGCCGTGCCGCGAGGGCACCGGGTGGCTGTACCGCGTCGTCCATCGCATCGAGCACGGGCAGGGCCGGCCCGAGGACCTCGACTTGCTGAATTCGGTCGCCGACAACATCCAGGGCCGCACGATCTGCGCGCTCGGCGACGCCGCCGCGATGCCGGTGCGCGCGTTCATCAAGCACTTCCGCAGCGAGTTCGAGCACCACATCGAGCACAAGCACTGCCTCGTGCCGGAGTACGTCTGAGCCATGGTCGAAGTTGAAATCGACGGCCGAAAGGTGGAGGTGCCGGAAGGCTCCATGGTGATGGAGGCGGCCAACCGGCTGGACATCTACGTCCCGCACTTCTGCTACCACAAGAAGCTCAGCATCGCGGCCAACTGCCGGATGTGCCTGGTGGAGGTCGAGAAGGCGCCGAAGCCATTGCCGGCGTGCGCCACGCCCGTCACCCAGGGCATGATCGTCCGCACCCACTCCGACCGGGCGAAGCAGGCGCAGAAGTCGGTGATGGAGTTCCTGCTGATCAACCATCCGCTCGACTGCCCGATCTGCGACCAGGGTGGCGAGTGCCAGCTGCAGGACCTCGCGGTCGGATACGGTGGCTCGACGAGCCGTTACGCCGAGCCGAAGCGGGTCGTCTTCCACAAGTCGATGGGTCCGCTGATTTCCGCCGAGGAGATGACCCGCTGCATCCACTGCACGCGCTGCGTCCGCTTCGGCCAGGAGATCGCCGGCCAGATGGAGCTCGGCATGGCCGGCCGGGGCGAGCACTCGGAGATCATGAGCTTCGTCGGCCGCGGTGTTGACTCGGAACTGTCCGGCAACATGATCGACCTCTGCCCGGTCGGCGCGCTGACCAGCAAGCCGTTCCGCTACGAGGCGCGGCCGTGGGAGCTGTCGCGCCGCAAGTCGATCAGCCCGCACGACTCCGTCGGCGCCAACCTCATCGTCCAGGTGAAGAACCAGCGCGTGATGCGCGTTCTTCCGCTGGAGAACGAGGACGTCAACGAGCAGTGGCTGTCGGACCGCGATCGCTTCTCCTATGAGGGCCTGCACGCCGCCGACCGCCTGCTGCGGCCGATGATCAAGCAGGACAACCAGTGGCGCGAGGTCGACTGGAGCGTCGCGCTCGAGTACGTCGCGCACGCACTGTCGCACGTGAAGGCCGAACACGGGGCCGCGGCAATCGGTGCGCTGGCGGCGCCGCACGGGACGCTCGAAGAACTGCACCTGCTGGCGAAACTCGTCCGCGGGCTGGGCTCGGACAACATCGACTTCCGGCTGCGCCAGAGCGACTTCACGCTGGACGGCCAGCGCGACGGCGCGCCGTGGCTGGGCATGAAGATCGCCGACATCAACGCGCTCGACCGCGCGCTGCTCATCGGTTCGTTCCTGCGCAGGGACCAGCCGCTGCTGTCGGCACGCCTTCGCCACGCGACGAAGCGCGGCTGCCAGCTGACAGTGGTGCACGGCGTCGACGACGACCTGTTGATGCCGGTCGCGATCAGGCAGATCGTGCGTCCGGTCGGATGGGTGCAGGCCCTCGCGGAGATCGCCACGGCGATCGCAGCAGAGCGGGGCCAGCCGGCGCCGGCGAGCGGCGTCACCGCCGGAGAACCAGCGCAGAAGATCGCGCAGAGCCTGCTGTCGGGCGAGCGCAAGGCGGTCCTGCTCGGCAACGCGGCCGTGCAGCATCCGCAGTCGGCCCAGCTGCACGCGTGGGCGCAGTGGATCGCGCAGGCGACCGGCGCGACGCTGGGGGTGCTGACCGAGGCCGGCAACACGGTCGGCGCGCACCTGGCCGGCGCGCTGCCGCGGCAGGGCGGACTGAACGCGCGGCAGATGGCCGAGCAGCCCCGCAAGGCGATGCTGCTGTGGAACGTCGAGCCCGAGTACGACACCGCGGATCCGCACGCCACTGTCCAGGCGCTGGCAAAGGCGGATACGGTCATCGCGTTCTCGCCGTATCGCAACGGCGCCATGGAGTACGCGGACGCCATCCTGCCGATCGCCCCGTTCACCGAAACGGCCGGCACGTTCGTGAACTGCGAAGGGCGCGCACAGGGCTTCAACGGCGCCGTGCGGCCCGCGGGCGAGGCGCGTCCCGGATGGAAGGTGCTGCGCGTGCTCGCCAACCTGCTCGGAGTGCCGGGCTTCGACTACGAGACCCCGGAACAGGTGCGCGCCGAGGCGCTGCCGGCGGACGTGGCGGCGAAACTGTCGAACAAGGTTGCGCTGACACCCGCGGTGACGCCGGCGATTGCGGGCGGCGCCGAACGCATCGCCGACGTCCCGATCTACTTCAGCGACCCGATCGTGCGCCGTTCGCCGCCGCTGCAGGCGACGCGGGCCGCGCAGCCGCCGCGCGCGCTGGCCAACACCCGGACGCTCGAGGCCTTCGACGTCGCCGCCGGCGACAAGGTGCGGGCGCGCCAGGGCGAGGCGAGCGCGCTGCTCGACGTCGCCCTCGACGACACCTTGCCCGACGCCGTCGTCCGCATCTCCGCGGCCCACGCGTCGGTCGCGACGCTGGGTTCGATGTTCGGCCCGATCACGCTGGAGCGCGCCTGATGGACGCCGTCACCGCGGTCGGCTCGCAGACGCTCGGCGTGGCGTGGCCGGTCGTGTGGTCGCTGGCGAAGATCGTCGCGATCGTCCTGCCGATCCTGCTGATGGTGGCGTACCTGACGTACTGGGAGCGCAAGCTGATCGCCTGGATGCACATCCGGGTGGGCCCGAACCGCGTGGGCCCGGTCGGACTGCTGCAGCCGATCGCCGACGCGGTGAAGCTGATCTTCAAGGAAGTCATCACGCCGTCGCAGGCGGACGGCTGGCTCTACTTCCTGGCGCCGGTGATCATCATCATGCCGGCGCTCGCGGCCTGGGCGGTGATTCCGTTCGCGCCCGGCGTCGTGCTCGCCGACATCAACGCGGGCCTGCTGTACGTCATGGCGATCACGTCGGTCGGCGTGTACGGCGTGATCATCGCGGGCTGGGCGTCGAACTCGAAGTACTCGTTTCTCGGCGCCATGCGCGCCTCGGCGCAGATGGTCAGCTACGAACTGGCGATGGGGTTCGTGCTGGTCACCGTGCTCATGGTGTCCGGGACGCTGAACCTGACGCAGATCGTGCTGAAGCAGAACAGCGGCATCTTCGCCGACATGGGCCTCAACCTCCTGTCGTGGAACTGGCTGCCTCTGCTGCCGCTGTTCGTGATCTACGTCGTTTCCGCCGTGGCCGAGACCAACCGCCACCCGTTCGACGTGGTCGAGGGCGAGTCGGAGATCGTCGCGGGCCACATGGTCGAGTACTCGGGCATGAGCTTCGCGATCTTCTTCCTCGCCGAGTACGCGAACATCATCCTGCTGTCGACGGTGGCCACGGTCATGTTCCTCGGCGGCTGGGGCGCACCGGTCGACCTCGGCCGCCTGCTCGGCGTCGAGTTCCCGTCGTGGACGGTCGCGCTGTCGGGCTGGGTGTGGCTGTTCGCCAAGGTCTTCTTCGTCGTGTCGCTGTTCATCTGGTTCCGTGCGTCGTTCCCGCGCTACCGCTACGACCAGATCATGCGGCTCGGCTGGAAAGTGTTCATCCCGATCACGCTGGTGTGGCTGATCGTCGTGGCGGTCTGGATGCAGACGCCGTGGAACATCTGGAAGTAGCGGAACGGACCGGAACCTGACGTGGGCGCGATTCGCGAATTCTTCGACAGCTTGCTCCTGAGGGAGCTCGTCAAGGGCCTGGCCCTGACGGGCAGGTACGCCTTCGCGCGCAAGATCACGATCCAGTATCCGGAGGAGAAGACGCCGTACTCGCCGCGCTTCCGCGGACTGCACGCGCTGCGCCGCTACCCGAACGGCGAGGAGCGCTGCATCGCGTGCAAGCTGTGCGAGGCGGTCTGCCCGGCGCTTGCGATCACGATCGAGTCCGACCTGCGCGAAGACGGCACCCGCCGCACCACCCGCTACGACATCGACCTCACCAAGTGCATCTTCTGCGGCTTCTGCGAGGAGAGCTGCCCGGTGGACTCGATCGTCGAGACCGGCATCCTCGAGTACCACGGCGAGAAGCGCGGCGACCTCTACTACACGAAGCCGATGCTGCTGGCGATCGGCGACCGCTACGAGAAGGACATCGCGGAGAACCGCGAAGCGGACGCGAAGTACCGCTGACGACGAGACATGGACGCCAAGGCCATCCTGTTCCTGATCTTTTCCGGCGTGATGCTGCTGGCGGCGGTGCGCGTCATCACGGCCCGCAACCCGGTGCACGCGGTGCTATTCCTCGTGCTCGCGTTCTTTTCGGCCGCCTGCCTGTGGATCCTGCTCGCCGCCGAGTTCCTCGCGATCGCGCTGGTGCTGGTCTACGTCGGCGCCGTGATGGTGCTGTTCCTGTTCGTGGTGATGATGCTCGACATCAACGTCGACCGGCTGCGCCAGGGCTTCTGGCGCCACGTGCCCTGGGGCGTGGGCATCGCCGCGCTGATCGTGCTGCAGATGTGGCTGGTGCTGTCGCAGCCGGCCTGGCAGGGCATGAACCGCGCAGGGCCGGGCATCGCCGGCGTCGACAACATCAAGGCGTTGGGCAAGCTCACCTTCACCGAGTACGTGTTCCCGCTGCAGATCGCGGGGGTCATCCTGCTGGTCGCCATCATCGCCGCGATCGCGCTGACGCTGCGCGGGCGCAAGGATTCGAAGTCGCAGGACCCGTCGCGCCAGGTCAGGGTGCGCCGGCAGGACCGGGTGCGCCTGGTGGCGATGGCCACCGAGAACGACGCGCGCCAGACCAAGAAGGTCTGACGGGAAGAACGAGAGAGAGGGAGCAGGGGTGGTTTCGCTGTCCTGGTACCTGGGTGTGGCCGCGCTGCTCTTCGCGATCAGCGTCGTCGGCATCTTCCTGAACCGCAAGAACCTCATCGTCCTGCTGATGGCGATCGAGCTGATGCTGCTCGCCGTCAACATCAACTTCGTCGCGTTCTCGCACTACCTCGGGGACTACCACGGCCAGGTGTTCGTGTTCTTCATCCTGACCGTCGCCGCCGCGGAGTCGGCCATCGGGCTGGCGATCCTCGTCGTCCTGTTCCGCAACCTGTCCACCATCAGCGTCGAGGAACTCGACACCCTGAAAGGGTAGGCGCCCGGGCATGAAGATGGAAAGCCTCTACCTGCTCGTGCCGCTGGCTCCGCTGGCCGGCTCGCTGATCGCCGGCCTCGCCGGCCCGTTCATCGGCCGCACGCTGTCGCACTGGGTGACGATCGTCGGCGTGCTGGTCTCGACGATCGCGTCGTTCGTGATCTTCAACGACGTGATGGCGGGCAACACGTTCGACGGCCCGGTCTACACCTGGGCGGTCGTCGCGGGCCTGAAGATGGAGGTCGGCTTCCTGGTCGACTCGCTGACGGCGACCATGATGGTGGTCGTGACCTTCGTCTCGCTGATGGTGCACGTCTACACCATCGGCTACATGGCCGACGACCCGGGCTACCAGCGGTTCTTCTCGTACATCTCGCTGTTCACGTTCGGCATGCTGATGCTGGTGATGAGCAACAACTTCCTGCAGCTGTTCTTCGGCTGGGAGGCGGTTGGCCTCGTGTCCTACCTGCTGATCGGCTTCTGGTTCAAGCGGCCGACGGCGATCCACGCGAACCTGAAGGCCTTCCTCGTCAACCGCGTCGGCGACTTCGGCTTCGTGCTCGGCATCGGCCTGATCTACGCCTGGTTCGGCACGCTGCACTACGCCGAGGTGTTCGAGGCCGCGCCGGCGCTGGCCACGAAGGCCGTGCAGTTCCTGCCCGGCACGGAGTGGATGCTGATGACGGTGATCTGCGTGTGCCTGTTCATCGGGGCGATGGGCAAGAGCGCGCAGTTCCCGCTGCACGTGTGGCTGCCCGACTCGATGGAAGGCCCGACGCCGATCTCCGCGCTGATCCACGCCGCGACGATGGTGACCGCGGGCATCTTCATGGTGGCGCGGATGTCGCCTCTGTTCGAGCTGTCGGACGCCGCGCTGACCTTCGTGATCGTCATCGGCGCGATCACGGCGTTCTTCATGGGCCTCCTCGGCATCATCCAGAACGACATCAAGCGGGTGGTGGCGTACTCGACGCTGTCGCAGCTCGGCTACATGACGGTAGCGCTGGGCGCCTCCGCGTTCTCGGCGGGCATCTTCCACCTGATGACGCACGCCTTCTTCAAGGCGCTGCTGTTCCTCGCCGCGGGCTCGGTGATCATCGGCATGCACCACGAGCAGGACATCCGCCGGATGGGCGGCCTGTGGCGGAAGATGCCGGTCACCTGGATCACTTCGCTGATCGGCTCGCTGGCGCTGATCGGCACCCCGTTCTTCGCCGGCTTCTACTCGAAGGACGCGATCATCCTCGCGGTCGAGGCGTCGGCGAAAGCCGGCCACGCGGGCGCGACGTTCGCGTACTGGGCGCTGCTGGTCGGCGTGGTGATCACCGCCTTCTACTCGTTCCGCATGTTCTTCCTCGTGTTCCACGGCAAGCCGCGCTGGGGCCACGGCGGCGATCAGGGCCACCACCACGGGCACGACGACGGGCACCACGACGAGCCGCACGAGTCGCCGGCGGTCATCACCGTGCCGCTGGTGCTGCTGGCGATCCCGTCGGTGGTCATCGGCTTCGTCGCCATCGGCGGCATGCTGTTCGGCGACTACTTCGGCGGCGCGATCTTCGTCGACGCCGCGAAGCACCCGGCGATGAAGGTACTCGCGGCGCACTTCCACGGCGCGACCGAGATGGCGCTGCACTCCTTCATGACCGCGCCGTTCTGGCTCGACTTCGTCGGCGTCGGGCTCGCGTGGTTCCTGTACCTCAAGCGGCCGGACATCCCGGCGCTCATCCAGGCGCGGTTCCAGGGCCTCTACCGCCTGCTCGACAACAAGTACTACCTCGACCGCATCAACGAGGTGGTATTCGCCGGCGGCGCGCGCCGCCTCGGCGCCGGCCTGTGGAAGGGCGGCGACGTGGCGCTCATCGACGGCGTGGCGGTGAACGGCAGCGCGCGGCTGATCGGCTGGGTGGCGGCGGCGTCGCGCCTGCTGCAGTCAGGCCACATCTACACGTATGCGGCCGGCATGATCGTCGGCCTGCTGGTGCTGATCACGCTGTTCGTCACGCTGGGCGTTGCCCGCTAGGCAGAGGAAGAATGGGCAACACGACTCCCTGGCTCAGTCTGGCGATCTGGATCCCGATCGCCTTCGGCGGGCTGATCCTCGCTGCGGGCCGCGACCGCAACGCGGGCGTGATCCGCACGGTCGCGCTCGCGGGCAGCCTGCTCGGCCTGCTCGTGACGATTCCGCTGTGGACGGGCTTCGACGCGGCCACGGCCGAGCTGCAGTTCGTCGAGAAAGCCGTGTGGATCGAGCGGCTGAACGCGCACTACCACCTCGGCATCGACGGCATCTCGGTCTGGTTCGTGCTGCTGACCGCCTTCATCACGGTGATCGTGGTGCTCGCCGGCTGGGAGGTGATCGAGAGCCGGGTGGCGCAGTACTACGCCTCGTTCCTGATCCTGTCGGGCCTGATGATCGGCGTCTTCGCCGCGGCCGACGGCCTGCTGTTCTACGTGTTCTTCGAGGCGACCCTGATCCCGATGTACATCATCATCGGCGTCTGGGGCGGTTCGAACCGGGTCTACGCGGCGCTCAAGTTCTTCCTGTACACGCTCGCCGGCTCGCTGCTGATGCTGGTGGCGCTCGTCTACCTGTACACCGTCTCGGGCGGCCAGTTCGGCATCCTCGACTGGCACCAGGCAAAGATCGGCATGACGCCGCAGATCCTGCTGTTCCTGGCGTTCCTCGCCGCTTTCGCGGTCAAGGTGCCGATGTGGCCGGTGCACACCTGGCTGCCGGACGCGCACGTGGAGGCGCCGACCGGGGGCTCGATCGTCCTGGCCGCCATCATGCTGAAGCTCGGGGCCTACGGCTTCCTGCGCTTCTCGCTGCCCATCGTGCCGGACGCCTCGCACCACCTGGCCGGATTCATCATCGCGCTGTCGCTGATCGCGGTGATCTACATCGGCCTTGTCGCGCTGGTGCAGGCCGACATGAAGAAGCTGGTGGCGTACTCGTCGATCGCGCACATGGGCTTCGTGACGCTCGGCTTCTTCATCTTCGAGCCGGTCGGCATGGCGGGCGGGATCGTGCAGATGATCTCGCACGGGTTCATCTCCGGCGCGATGTTCTTCTGCATCGGCGTGATGTACGACCGCATGCACACGCGCCAGATCGCGGATTACGGCGGCGTCGTCAACACGATGCCGAAGTTCGCGGCGTTCTTCATGCTGTTCGCGATGGCGAACGCGGGCCTTCCCGCGACCAGCGGCTTCGTCGGCGAGTTCATGGTGATCCTCGGTGCCGTCAAGCACGACTTCTGGATCGCCGCGGCGGCCGCCACGACGCTGGTGTTCGGCGCCGCCTACTCGCTCTGGATGTACAAGCGGGTCGTGTTCGGCGAGGTGGCCAACGAGCACGTCGCCGCGCTGACCGACGTCAACGCGCGCGAGTTCCTGATCCTGCTGCTGCTGGCCGCGGCCGTGCTGTGGATGGGCGTCTATCCGAAGCCGGTGACGGACCTGATGGACGCCTCGGTCAAGCACCTGATCGAGCACGTGCAGCAGAGCAAGCTCCCCGCCGCGACGGCCGCGCAGTGGGACCGGTAGGACGAGACCCGACCATGGCCAACATGAACCTCTTCGCCGCGCTGCCCGAGATCGTCCTGCTGGTCGCGGCGTGCGTGATCCTGGTGGCGGATCTCTTCGTCCCAGACGAGCGCCGCAACGTGACGTACGGGCTGTCGATGGCGGCGCTGGTCGCCGTCGCCGCCGTGCTGTGGCTGTTCCTCGACAACCGCGTGCTGACCTACGCCTTCAACGGCATGTACGTCGCCGACCCCATGACGAGCGTGCTCAAGTTCTTCTCGGTGCTCGCCGTCGGCTTCATGCTGGTCTACGCGCAGGGCTACGCGCGCGACCGCGGCCTGTGGAAGGGCGAGCTCTTCACGCTGACGCTGTTCGCGCTGCTCGGGATCATGCTGATGATCTCGGCGAACAACCTGCTCGTGATCTACCTCGGGCTGGAACTGCAGGCGCTGTCGCTGTACGCGCTGGTGGCGCTGCGGCGGGACGACGCGCGCTCGAGTGAAGCGGCGATGAAGTACTTCGTGCTCGGCGCGCTCGCGTCGGGCTTCCTGCTGTACGGCATGTCGATGCTGTACGGCGGCAGCGGCACGCTCGACATCAACGAGCTGGCGCGCCGCGTCGCGACCGGTCAGGTGGCCAGCCGCCTGTCGCTGGTGCTCGGCGTGGTGTTCGTGATCGCCGGCCTCGCGTTCAAGCTCGGCGCGGTGCCGTTCCACATGTGGGTGCCCGACGTCTATCACGGCGCGCCGACGCCGGTGACCCTGCTGATCGGCTCCGCGCCGAAGCTCGCGGTCTTCGCCGTCGCCTACCGCATCCTCGTCGAGGGCCTGCTGCCGCTCGCGGTCGACTGGCAGAAGATGCTGATCGTGCTGGCGGTCGCGTCGCTGGTGCTCGGCAACCTCACCGCGATCGCGCAGACCAACCTGAAGCGCATGCTGGCGTACTCGACCATCGCGCAGATGGGCTTCATGCTGCTCGCGATGCTTTCGGGCGTCACGAAAGGCGACCCGGCCGCCACGGCGACCGCCTACAGCGCCGCGATGTTCTACGTGATCACCTACGCGCTGACGACGCTCGGCACCTTCGGCGTCATCCTGCTGCTGGCGCGCGAGGGCTTCGAGGCAGAGGAGATCGCCGACCTCAAGGGCCTGAACCGTCGCAGCCCGTGGTACGCGTTCGTGATGCTGCTGCTGATGTTCTCGCTGGCGGGCATTCCTCCAACCGTCGGTTTCTACGCCAAGTTCGTCGTGCTGCAGGCGCTGCTCGTCGACGGCGTCACTTCGGCGATGGTGTGGCTGGCCGTGCTGGCGGTCGTGTTCTCGGTGATCGGCGCGTTCTACTACCTGCGTGTCGTCAAGGCGATGTACTTCGACGAGCCGGTGGCCTCGGTCGCGGCGGTGCCGATCGTGGCGACGACGGACATGCGCGTCGCGCTGTCGATCAACGGCGCGCTGGTGCTCGTGCTCGGCATCCTGCCGCAGTACCTGCTGAAGCTCTGCGCCGACGCGGTGCAGCGCGCGCTGGGCGGCTAGCCCGCGCGGTGCCGGCTGGAACGCGGGAACCATGACCGAGCCGTCCGACGATCCGCTCACCGAGCGCACCCTCGACAGCCGCCTGGTGTTCGAGGGCGTGTTCCTGAAGCTCTTCGTCGACCACGTGCAGTCGGCCGACGGGCACCAGGGCACGCGCGAGTACCTGCGCCATCCGGGCGCCGTCATGATCATCCCGCTGCTGGACGCCGAGCACGTGCTGCTCGAACGCCAGTTTCGCTATCCGCTCGGCCGTTCGATCGTCGAGTTTCCCGCCGGCAAGATCGATCCCGGCGAGTCGCCGTTCGCGTGCGCCACGCGGGAGCTGCTCGAGGAAACCGGCTACACCGCGCGCCGCTGGAGCTACCTCGGCGGCCTGCACAACGCGATCGCGTACTCCGACGAGAAGATCGAGATCTTCCTCGCCGAGGACCTCGAGCGAAACGGCGACGCCACACTGGACGCCGGCGAAACGCTCGAGGTGTTCGAGGCGCCGTGGCGGCAGTTGCTGGAGTGGGTGCGCGACGGTGCCGTGACCGACGTGAAGACGATGGTCGGCGCCTTCTGGCTCGAGAAGACGCTGCGCGGCGACTGGCCGCGCCGCCCCGTCTCCGAGGCCGGACCCTGAACCGTCGGCCGGCCCGCGCCGCGTCCTGCGCGCCGCGCCGCGCTACATGTTCGTGTAGTTCGGCCCGCCGCCGCCTTCCGGCGTGACCCAGACGATGTTCTGCGTCGGGTCCTTGATGTCGCAGGTCTTGCAGTGCACGCAGTTCTGGAAGTTGATCTGCAGCTTCTCGCGGCCGTCGTCGCCCTTGACGAACTCGTACACGCCGGCGGGGCAGTAGCGCTGCTCGGGGCCGGCATAGATCGGCAGGTTGATCGACGTCGGCACCGACCCGTCCTTGAGCGTCAGGTGCGCCGGCTGGTTCTCCTCATGGTTCGTGTTCGCGAGGTACACCGACGAGAGCCGGTCGAACGTGAGCCTGCCGTCGGGCTTCGGATAGGCGATCGGCTGGCACTGCGACGCCGGCTTCAGCTTCTCGTGGTCGGCGAACTTCCGGTGCAGCGTCCACGGCGCCTTGCCGCGGAACACGATCTGGTCGAGTCCGAACAGGAAGCCGCCCCAGAAGAGCCCCTTGTCCAGCAGCGGCTTGAAGTTGCGCGCGCGATGCAGCTCGTCGTGCAGCCAGCTCGCTTCGAACGCCTGCGGGTACGCCGCGAGTTCGTCGCGCTGCCGCTCGGCCGCCAGCGCATCGAACGCCGCGTCGGCCGCCAGCATGCCGCTCTTGATCGCGGCGTGGCTGCCCTTGATGCGCGGCGCGTTGAGGAAGCCCGCGTCGCAGCCGATCAGCGCGCCTCCGGGGAAGACGAGCTTCGGCAGCGACTGCAGGCCGCTCGCGTTGATCGCGCGCGAGCCGTACTCGAGGCGCTTGCCGCCTTCCAGCGTGGCGCGCACCAGCGGATGGGTCTTGTAGCGCTGGAACTCCTCGAACGGCGACAGGTACGGGTTGCTGTAGCCGAGGCCGACCACGAAGCCCACCGACACGAGGTTCTCGCCGAAGTGATACATCCAGCCGCCGCCATAGGTGTCCGGTTGGAGCGGCCAGCCGATGCTGTGCACCACGCGGCCCGCCTTGAACTTGTCCGGCTGGACTTCCCAGATCTCCTTGATGCCGATGCCCCAGGTCTGCGGGTCGCGGCCCGCGTCGAGCCGGAACTTCGCGATCACCTGCTTGCCGAGGTGGCCGCGCGCGCCCTCGGCGAACAGCGTGTACTTGCCGTGCAGTTCGACACCGGGCTGGAAGTTGCCGGTGGGCTCGCTGTCCTTGCCGACGCCCATGTTGCCGGTGGCCACGCCCCTGACCGCGCCATTCTCGTCGTACAGGACCTCGGCGGCTGCGAAGCCGGGGAAGATCTCGATGCCGAGGCCCTCGGCCTGCTGGCCCATCCAGCGGACCAGGTTGCCGAGGCTGCCGGTGTAGAAGCCGCCGGAGTTGGTCAGCGCTGAGGGCACGACGGCGTGCGGCACGGCGGTGGCCGCGCCTTCCGAAAACACGAAGAACTGGTCCTCGGTCACCTGCGTCGTCAGCGGCGCGCCCAGTTCCTTCCAGTTCGGGAACAGTTCGTTCAGCGCGATCGGATCGATCACGGCGCCAGACAGGATGTGCGCGCCGATCTCCGATCCCTTCTCGAGCACGCAGACCGACACCTCGCGGCCGGCCTCGGCAGCCCGTTGCTTCATGCGGATCGCCGCGGCGAGTCCGGCCGGGCCCCCGCCGACCACGACCACGTCGTATTCCATCGCTTCGCGCTCGACCTGCTGGCTGTCCGCCATGACGCTCCTCGTTGTGCCTCGTGTTGCCCGGATTGTCCCGGAGATCGGCTAGAGGCCGCAATCGACTGTGAGATCATCGCCTCGGGAAATCGGAGCAGCCGCAATGCGAACGAATCTGAAGGAAAAAGTGGCGCTGGTCACCGGCGCGAGCAGCGGCCTGGGTTCGCGCTTCGCGCACGTCCTGGCCGCCAACGGCGCCCTGACCGTGCTCGCGGCGCGCCGAGTCGAGCGGCTGAAGGACCTGCGCGCCGAGATCGAGGCCGCGGGCGGCGCGGCCCACGTCGTGGCGCTCGACGTGACCGACCCGGACTCGATCCGGGAAGCGGTCGACCGCACCGAGCGCGAGGTGGGTCCCATCGACATCCTCGTGAACAACTCGGGCGTGTCGACCACGCAGCGGCTGGTCGACGTGACCCCGGTGGACTTCGACTACGTGCTCAACACGAACCTCAAGGGCGCGTTCTTCGTCGCGAACGAGGTCGCGCGCCGGATGATCGTGCGTGCCAAGAGCCAGGCCGACTTCCGCGGCCGCATCGTCAACATCGCCTCGGTCGCCGGCCTGCAGGTGCTGCCGCAGATCGGCGTCTACTGCATCAGCAAGGCGGCCGTGATCCAGATGACCAGGGCCCAGGCGCTCGAGTGGGGCCGCTACGGCATCAACGTCAACGCGCTGTGCCCGGGCTACATCCGCACCGAGATCAACGACGCGCACTGGGACACCGAGGCCGGGCACAAGCTGATGCAGATGCTGCCGCGCAAGCGCGTCGGCCGCCCCGAGGACCTCGATGGTGCGCTGCTGCTGATGGTCGCGGACGAGTCGCAGTTCATCAACGGGGCGGTGCTGACGGCCGACGACGGGCTGTCGGTCACGTAGGTAGTTCGCGACGGGTGAGGCCATGAAAGACTTCATTCTCGAGGTGCCGCTGCGCTGGGGCGACATGGACGCCATGGCTCACCTGAACAACGTGATGTATTTCCGCCTGATGGAAGAGGCGCGGATCCAGTGGTTCCAGCAGTTCGACCTGCCGACGCTGCCGACCGGGGAGGCCTGCATCCTGGCCCACGTGTCGTGCGACTTCGTCCGGGCCATGGCCTATCCGGGCGTGGCGATGGTCCGGCAGGTGGTCGAGCGGATCGGCCGCAGCAGCGTCGACATGTCGATCACCATCGAGAAGAAAAGCGAGCCCGGCGTGACCTATGCCACGGGTCGCAGCGTGCTCGTGTGGTACGACTACACGGCTGGAAAATCGCTGCCGTGGCCTGAGAAGGTGCGGCAGGCGATCACTTAAGATTTGCGGCATTGGCGAGAGGGAGGAACTGATGAACAAGGTGTACCCCTCGGCGGCGGCAGCGCTCGCCGACGTGGTGAAGGACGGGCAGACCATCGCGGTCGGCGGCTTCGGGCTGTGCGGCATCCCCGAGGCGCTGATCGCCGCGCTGCGCGACAGCGGCGTCAAGAACCTGACCTGCGTGAGCAACAACGCGGGCGTGGACGGATTCGGCCTCGGGCTGCTGCTCACGACGCGCCAGATCAGCAAGATGATTTCGTCCTACGTGGGCGAGAACAAGGAATTCGAGCGGCAGTTCCTGTCGGGCGAACTCGAACTCGAGTTCACGCCGCAGGGCACGCTGGCCGAGCGCATGCGCGCGGGAGGCGCCGGCATCCCGGCGTTCTTCACCCGCACCGGCTTCGGCACCATCGTCGCCGAGGGCAAGCCCACGCAGGCGTTCGACGGCGTGTGGGGCGGCAAGGAGTACGTGATGGAGCGGTCGATCCGCGCCGACGTGTCGCTAGTGAAGGCGTGGAAGGCGGACCAGGAGGGCAACCTCGTGTACCGCAAGACGGCCCGCAACTTCAATCCGGTCGTCGCGATGTGCGGCAAGGTCACGGTCGTCGAGGTCGAGGAGATCGTCGAGAACGGCGCGCTCGAACCCGACAACGTCCATACCCCCGGCGTGTTCGTGCAGCGCCTCGTGCTGAACAAGTCGCCCGAGAAGCGCATCGAAAACCGCACCGTGCGCGCGAAGTAGGAGAAGAAGATGCCCTGGACCCGTGAAGAAATGGCGGCGCGTGCCGCCCAGGAATTGCAGGACGGTTTCTACGTCAACCTCGGCATCGGCCTGCCGACGCTGGTGGCCAACTACATCCCGCCGGGCGTCCACGTGATGCTGCAGTCGGAGAATGGCCTGATGGGGATCGGCCCGTTCCCCCTCGAAAGCGAGATCGATGCCGACCTGATCAACGCCGGCAAGCAGCTCGTCACCGCGCAACCCGGCTCGAGCTACTTCTCGAGCGCCGACTCGTTCGCGATGATCCGCGGCGGGCACATCAACCTGGCGATCCTCGGCGCGATGCAGGTGAGCGACAAGGGCGACCTCGCCAACTGGATGATCCCCGGCAAGCTCGTCAAGGGCATGGGCGGCGCGATGGATCTCGTCGCCGGCGTCGAGCGCGTCGTCGTGCTGATGGAGCACTGCGCGAAGAACGGCGAGCACAAGATCCTGCAGGAGTGCACGCTGCCGCTGACGGGCAAGGCCGTCGTGAACCGCCTCGTCACCGACCTAGGCGTGTTCGACGTGACGCCCGACGGCCTGAAGGGCGTCGAGCTCGCGCCCGGCGTCGGAGCCGAGGAAATCCGGCTGAAGACCGGCTGCCACGTTCGCTTGTCCCACCTGAACGTGCCGGCCTGAGCGGCACGCAGGAGGGCGCGGTGAGCGCCGGGCACACGCACGACCACCTGACGGAGCACGGGCGGGGCGACAGCCACTACGGCCATCGCTCGCCCGCCGCGCGCGGCAATGCGCTCGGCATCGCCGTTGCGCTGACCTTCGGGTATGCGCTGGTCGAGGTCGTCGGCGGGCTCTGGTCGGGGTCGCTCGCGCTGCTGGCCGACGCGGGGCACATGGCCACCGACTCCGCGGCGCTGCTGTTCGCGCTGGCGGCGAACATCATCGCGCGCCGTCCTGTGTCCGACCGGCACTCGTTCGGGCTGGCGCGGGTCGAGGTGATCGCGGCCTTCGTCAACGCGATCGCGATGCTCGCGGTCGTCGCCTGGATCTTCTTCGAGGCGTTCGACCGGATCAGGACGCCGGTGCCCGTCAAGGGACTCGGGGTGTTCGCCATCGCGCTCGTCGGCCTTGCCGTCAACATCATCGTCGCCTGGTCGCTGTCGCGCGACCGGGACAACGTGAACACGAGGGCGGCGTTCATCCACGTGATGGGCGACCTGCTCGGCTCCGTCGCCGCCATCGCGGCCGGTGCCATCATCTACTTCGGCGGCCCGCTGATGGTCGACCCGCTGCTGTCGATGCTGGTCGGCGGCCTGATTCTGCGGTCGACCTTCGGCGTGCTGCGCGAGACGACGCTGGTGCTGCTCGACAGCGTCCCGGAGGGCGTGGAGTACGGCCGCGTCGGCGAGACGCTCGCCAAGATCCCGGGCGTGCTCTCGGTGCACGACCTGCACGTGTGGGCGATGGTGCCGGGGAAATCGGCGCTGTCGGCGCACGTGCTGGTGGACGACATCGAGCGCTGGCCGATCATCCTGCACCAGGCGCGCTTCATCCTGCGCCGCGATTTCCACATCGACCACATCACGCTGCAGGCGGAGTGGCTGCGGCGCGAGCCGCCCGCGCGGGCGGTCGTCCTGCAGGCCGACCTGCGAGGGGGCTGAACGCGGCCCGCGTCCGCTACAGGCCGAGCTTCTTCAGCAGCGTCATCGCACCCATCAGCACCGGCTGGTGGACGAGGTACACCGTCAGCGCCCACGTTCCGAGCAACATCAGCACGCGCGGCGGGCGCTGCTCGATCGGCGCCAGCCACGCGGGAACGCGCCAGTCCGCACGCTGCCAGAGCGCCCCGAGCCCGATGCCCGCGAGCACGGCGGCGAGCCACGGGAACAGCGGCACGTAGTCCTCGGTGCGCGGCTTCTGCGTGACGAAGCCGATCACGTTCGCCGGCGTCGCGTTGAACACGGGGTCGGCATAAACGAGCCACGCGACGAAGGCGACGATGGCCAGCGCCAGGTTCCACGCGCCCAGCCGCACCAGCGGCCGCGCGATCAACAGCGCCAGCGCGATGAAGTGGAGGATGCCGAACCAGATGAAGCGCGGCCCGAACGCCAGCCAGCTGCCGAGCGAAACGATGGCCGCCGCCGCCGCTACCTCGGCCCAGCGCCGAAGGAAGTCGCCGAGGCCCGGCTTGAACGACATGCGCAGCACGAGGCTCACGCCGACCAGCAGCAGGAACTGCGACACGATCGCCGTGCGCCACCCGAGCCACGGCTGGTCGACATTCATCTGCAGCTTCACCCAGCCGAAGTGGTTCAGGTCGTAGATGAAGTGGTAGACGATCATCTGCGCGACGGCGAAGCCGCGCAGAGCATCGACCAGCGCAAGCCGCGTGGAACGGGCAGGGGGCATCGAAGGCGACTGTGAAGCGACGACGCGATGCTACCGCGCGGCCCGCCGCTTGCCTCGGCGTCGCACCATCGGATACCTTGCGTCATGCGCAAGGTGCTTCGATCCATCCGGTGCGGCTCGCCGGCGTCGCTCACGCGGGGCAGGTTCGCCGTTGCCGTCGCCGGCTTCCTCGCGGCGGCGCTGCCGGCGGCGGCGGTCGACCTGCAGGGCCACCGCGGCGCGCGCGGATTGGCCCCGGAGAACACGCTGGCCGCATTCCGAAGAGCGATGGAAATCGGTGTGACCACGCTGGAGACCGACCTCGCGTTGACCGCCGACGACGTGCTCGTGCTGTCGCACGACCCGCGCCTGAG
>Ga0209253_10002143_pt1 | contig 17452 bp, 14 predicted proteins | sample FrelakmetBRP12BR_FD_187145 | JGI IMG/M metagenome (GOLD analysis project Ga0209253, IMG submission 187145) | Freshwater lake sediment microbial communities from the University of Notre Dame, USA, for methane emissions studies - BRP12 BR (SPAdes)... | ecosystem: Environmental > Aquatic >...
GCAGAGCGAAGCTCGAGAAGGGGAGGCAGGGAGCGAAGCGAACGTTGGAAGGGGGAACGCGGAGCGTTCTCCCTCCAAGAAGCCGATGTGGGAAATCGCGCGTGACTTCGAGCCACGTCTCCCGAGCCTCGTCGGGGGGCCCCCCAGCCGCGTCACCCTCTCTGGATTACAGCCTCAATATCACGGAAACGGAAATGCTTCCGAGATCGTCCGGCCGTCCGATAACAGACGAAAGGGAGTGTTTTATCTCAGATACTTCTTCAGTCTTTCCGCCAGCGCCGGGTCCACGGTGACAAGGGTCCGGTAAACGTCGCGTGCGCTCAGGTTGTCTTTGAGGTTCAGATAGACGATGGCAAGGTTGAATAGGGCCACGCCGTAATCCGGCCTCAATTCAACGCATTTCTTGAGTGGTTCGAGAGCCGATTCGAAGTCTTTCAGTTGCATGTAACCGATGCCTATATTCAGCCATGCGTCCGAGTTATCGGGGACCAGGGCGACGAAATTCTTAAAAGCGGCGATGGCGTCTTTCCATTTTTTCTGCTTGGAGTAACAGATCCCGATATTGTAATAAGCATAGTCATAATCCGCCCTTATGACCAGAGCCTCCTTGAACGTCGCGATGGCTTCATCGCATCTGTCGAGCTTCAAGTACATGATCCCTAGATTGTAGACCGCGATCTCGCTTTTGGGGTTGAGCTCGATCACTTTCTTGGAGGCAGCAATCGCATCCTCGTAACGGCTGGCGCTGTCGTACATGATGACGATCCGCCCATAATAGGTCGCGGCCTCAGGCGGGTTGAGAACGGCCAGGTTTTCATACGTGGCCTGGGCCTTCTCAAGCTGGCCCATCTTCTCATAGGCCTGGGCCAACTTATAATTCACATTGATGTCATTCGGCTGCCCTTTCTGAGCCTCCTCAAAAGCGGCAACGGCCTTGTCATACTCCCCCATCTCCATCCGGCAGCTGCCCAAACGCAGATAACCCGTCCAGGTGATCTCCGGTTTAGCGTTGATGTATTTTTCATATGCCTCGGCCGCTTTGGTAAAATCCCGGAGCTCTTCGTAGGCGTTGCCGATAGCAAAATAGGCTTCTTTGTTGGAGCTGTTCAGGGAAACGCCCTTTTCCAGCGCAGCGACCGCATCGCTCCAACGCTGGGTCCGAACATAGATTTCTCCCAAACCAAAATAAGCAGCTGCTCTGCCCGGGTCGAGTTGGACCACTTTATTAAAGGCAGTGACGGCCGCGGAATAGTCCCTCTGCTGGGAATAAACGGAAGCCAGAAGAGCATAGGCCTCGGTCGTGGACGGGTTGAGCTTGACAACCCTCTCCAAATATTTCCTGGCGTTTCCCTGGTCGTCAATCAGGCTAAAAATCCGTCCAGCCAGAAAGGCGCCTTCAAAAATGACAAAATAATCTTCCTTGGCCCAGCCCTTGAACGGCGTCGCCTTGGCCGTCCTGGGCAGATTTTTCAATGAGTTGACCGGTATTCCCACCCTTGCGGCCTTTTCGAGAATGAGCGTAAGGCCGACCGTCTGCCCATCCAGAGTAAGCAAGGGCCCTCCGCCGAAACCCTCGGGAACGGCGAGCGACGACTCAATGATGGACAGTGAATCGGAGAGCTTGGCGATGTTTCTGACTGTCCCTTCAGAAATCATGATCTCTCCCGACTCGTTGGCCCCGAGGGCAAAAATCCTGTCTCCTTGCTTCAGCTCATCAGAGTTGCCCAGAGGGAGGATGGGCACTTTGCCCTTGACCCTGAGCAAAGCCACATCCAGATTCTTGTCCACGGCGATAATGCCGTCGACCCTCATCTTCTTCCCTTTAAAAGTCGTGGCTTCCACTTCTCCCGCACCGCTGACAAGATGGTAGCACGTGGCAATGACATCCTCGCTCAGGCCGAAGCCGACGCCTTTGGCGACGAGTTCCTTGCTTCCTCCATAAACATAGAGCGAGAGCACGGCTTCTTTATTCTGTTCGAAGAGCTTGGTGGCGTCTTCTGTTTGAGAAAAAAGGAATGTTCCGGCGACAAGGAACACAATGAGAAGACCGATGGCCCGATGATACGTGGTCATTCTCCGTCCTCCTTTTAAGGCATGATGAGACAAATTTACACGTTGCTTCATATTCTGTCAAATCTTAAATGAAAAATCTTTGTTGCTCGGGGCCCGGGGCAGATTGACAAATACACGGGTCTCGGTTAGCCTTGAAGGCCATGGCCGTCCGGAAGTCCACCCTGCTTATCCTGTTGCTTCTCCTCGTCTCTATCTGCCTTATCTTTCTCCTCAGGGTGAAAAACGAGATGGTCGACTTTGAGGTGAATTATCAGGCAGCTAAAAGGCTTCGGCTCGGGGAGACTCTTTATCGCGCCTCCGACGGACATTATCAATTCAAATATATGCCCTTTTCCGCTTTTTTGTACCTGCCGCTCAGCCTGCTTCCTCTTTCTGCCGCCAAAGGGATTTGGTATGGGATTGTCCTGGTTTCTCTGGCCCTGGTCTTTTTTCTCGCCTTGAAACTGCTTCATCTCGATAAAAAGAAATCCCTGACCATCGGCTTCCTTTCATGCCTGATCTTGGCCAGATATCTCTTCAGGGAAGTCCAGCTCGGGCAGATCAATGCCTTGATCACTTTTCTTCTCGTCCTGATGATCTCGCTGCTCATCCGAGGAAAAAACCTCGCTCGCCATCACGCCGGTTCGGGGATATTTCTCGGCTTGTCCACTGCGCTCAAACCCTACGCGGCCATCTTCTTTCCGTATTTCATCATCCGGAAAAAGCCTCTGGCCCTGGCAGCAGGAATCATTGTCCTGGCCTTGGCTCTTCTTGCCCCCTCGCTGTTCTACGGCCTCGAAGGAAATTTCAAGGTGCTCGGTGAATGGCAGTCTTCTCTTCGCGCCTCGACGCCGTCTCTTTTCTCCAGCCAGGACAACATTTCTCTGGTCGGCTTCTTCACGAAATGGACAGGCCGGCAAAACCTGTCTTTGGCCCTTTATCTCCTCTCCCTTGCCGTCTTGGGGGGGCTGGTTCTTGTTCTTATTCTCCGGAAAGTCAAGACCCCGGAGCCCGAGCTCCTGGATGGCTTTCTGCTCTTGGGCCTTATTCCCCTTATCTCGCCCCTAGGTTGGGACTATACGCTTCTCTCCTCGGCCCCGACCGTCATGCTTGTTCTCGTCCATTTCGATAAATACAGCCCTTTTTGGAAGGCTTTGCTTTGTCTGAATTTCACGGTCATCGCCTTTTCATTATTTGACCTCATGGGAAGAGAGTCTTACGCCCGCTTCATGTCTTGGTCGGTCATCACGATCAACTTTCTGGTCCTCATCGGGTTCCTTGCCTATCTCCGGATCAGGGGCCACGCCTGAAAATGCCATGCCCGGAAGAATGAACAAAGCTATCATCTTGACTTATGTTTTAACCACAATCGGGATTACTGCCTGGCTAGCGGCTATTTTCTGGGCGCCCTATCTGCGGAGCCATGTCTCTCCCTGGGAAAGGCTTGTCTATTCGGTCTTCTCTCCTGTCTGCCATCAGCTTCCGTCCCGGTCTTTCCATCTTCTTGGGCAGCCGCTGGCAGTCTGCGCCCGTTGTCTCGGCATCTACGCGGGATTCTTCATCGGAGTCGGTCTCTATCCATTCCTCAGAGGATTCGAAGAGACTTCTTTGCCCAGGACAAGCATCTTTGTGCTTATTTCCTTTCCTATTGTGACGGACACGCTGGGCAACCTGGCGAGGCTCTGGGAAACATCCAACGCAGTCCGGTTTGCCACTGGACTCCTCTGGGGCTCCCTATTGCCTTTATATTTCATCACGGGATTGGCCGACTTGTTCCTGAATATCAAAAAGAAGAGTTCGACTTAAAATAACCCTTGAAATCCAAAACTCAATCCCCTTAGAATAAAGACAACCCAATGAATTAGGAGGAACGATGAGCAATCAGCATAGAGGGATGTTCATTCCAGCTCTCGTCGGCGGCGGAGTGGCAGGAGTGCTCATGGCTATTCCCCTGGTCAACTGTCTTTGTTGCCTCTGGATTATCGGCGGGGCCATGTTGGCCTCTTACCTCCTGGCCAGGAATTCGACGGTCTCCCTGACCTCCGGAGACGGAGCCATTGTCGGTATCTTTGCCGGCATCATTGCCGCAGTCGTCGATTCCGTTGTCAGCCTCCCTTTTCAGGCATTGAATCAGCGGTTCCTCGAAAGGTTCATGGAACAGTTCTCCCAATTCACGGAAGACATGCCTTCCGGCTGGGAAAAATGGCTGGAAATGGGAAGCGGGGGAATTTCTCCGGCCTGGTTCCTTCTTGGTTTGGTGATTTCCATGGCCGTCTTCGCGGTGTTCGGCGCATTAGGCGGAGTGATCGGAGCATCTCTTTTCGGCAAGAAAAAACCCCTGCCGGTTCAAGGAACGAAAGATGAAACGCCTCAAGGCCCAGGTGATCGTCAACCCGGAGTCTAACCAGGGAAAGACGCGGAAGCGCTGGAAACAGATCAGAGAGGCGATCAAAAGCCACATCCACGAGTTCAGGTACGAATTCACTGAAAAGCCCTTTCAGGCGATTGACCTTGCCCGGGACGCGATCAAGGCCGGCTCGGAACTCATCATCGGAGTCGGCGGCGATGGAACGATGAACGAGATCGCCAACGGTTTTTTCGAGGGCAGAGAAATCATCAACCCCGAAACGACGCTCGGTGTCATCCCTTCCGGAACAGGTTCAGATTTTACCAGAAGCTTGAAAATACCCGGCCGTATTAAAGACGCCCTCAGGGTCATCACTCAGGCGCCCTCTTCCTTGATCGACGTGGGGAGAGTGACGTTCCAGGACCACAACGGCAAGGGGTCCGAGCGATTTTTCCTGAACGTGGCTGACTTCGGTCTCGGCGGCGAAGTAGTAAAGCGGGTCAACCAAAACAGGCTGGAGAGAAAAGCGTCCTCCTACGTGCGCTGTCTTGTTTCCGCCATGGTCAACTATAAGAGCAAACGCATCCGAATCCGCGTTGATGGCAAAGAACTTCCGGAAGCGGAATATCTTGTGGGCGCAGTGGCCAACGGCAGGATTTTCGGCAAGGGAATGAAGGTTGCCCCCGGGGCACAGTTGGACGATGGCCTGTTCGACTTTGTCCTGGTCAAAGGCATGAAATTCCTGGAATTCTGCCGTCACGGCTGGAAGGTTTTTCTCGGAACGCACCTCGCCCATCCCAAAATAAGCTTGATACCATGCAGACAGATAGAAGCGCTCATTTTGGAAGAAGGAGACGTGCTTTTGGAGATCGACGGTGAGCAGCTGGGGCATCTTCCGGCCACATTCGAAATTCTTCCCCGCCGCTTGCCTATCAAGGGCTATGTCTGAGATGGCCGGCTGATAAAAAGGCGTTGCCGCCTATTGATTGTCTTTTCGGGTATTCAAATGGTAGTACGGGTCATTGGTAAAGATGGCCTTTCCGTCTGGCGCCGTGATCTTCCGGACGGGAGTCCCGCCTTTGATCCATGGCTCCGAATAGGAGGCCATGACCCTGCGGATATATTCTCTCGTCTCCGGGTAAGGGGGTACGCCTTTATACTTTTTCAAGGCTTCCTGCCCGGCATTGTAAGCTGCTAAGACGAGGTTGGTCCTGTTCCTGTAAAGCCGGCACAAATCCCTGAGGTATTGGACGCCGCCCCTAATGTTCTGTTCGGCATCGAATCGATCTTGGACTCCGTATTGGGTGGCGGTTTCGGGCATGAGCTGCATCAACCCCGCCGCTCCCTTGGGAGAAACGGCACTGCTGCTATAGCCTGATTCGGCGGCAATGACAGAGTGGATGAGGTCGGCGGGAACATTGTATTTGCGGCCATAGATCTTGATGATCGGGTCGTACCTCTGCTTCATTTCATCCTTAGGGGTTGCCTTCAGCGGGGAAGGAGACAGAAACAGGGTAAGTAAACCAGCACCAACAATCCAGGAAAACGCTCTCAGCCTTAAAATCATCAGCATGGAGGAATCCTGCTCATCGTTTCCTATCTTGCCAAAAAAGCCGGGGCTTGACAATCACCTTTTAGGGTGATTTTTGCACTCCCGGCTTATCGCTCTAGGTCATTTTTTCGATTATGGAATAGCTCTTTTCGAGGGCCTGGTCCAATAATTCCACCTTCTTTCCTCCGGCCTGGGCAAAGTCCGCTCGTCCGCCGCCGCCTCCGCCGATGAGCGGAGCGATCTCACGGATGAGCTCGTCGGCTCGGATGCGCTCGACCAGGTCATTGGTCACAGAGACAACGAGAAAGGCCTTGTCATCTGCGGCAGCGCCAAGGACAACGACCCCCGAGCCGATTTTTTGCTTGAGAGAATCGGCCAGGACGCGGAGCTCCTCGTTGGTTAGGCCTTCCAGGCGTTGTGCCAGGACGCGAATGCCGTTGACCATCAGAATGTTCTCCCGGCCCTCCTGAGCTTCGAGGTGACCGAGCTTCTGCCGTAACGCTTTGCTCTCTTTTTCCTTTTCTTCCAGCTGGCCCTGCATTTTGTCAATATGGCGGAGTATCTCTTTCCGCGGGCTGCTCAAAGCCGTCTGGATATCGGTCAACAGCTCTTCCATTTCCTGAGCATAGCGCAGAGCATCCTCGCCCGTCAGGGCCTCAATCCGGCGCATTCCGGCGGCAATGCTCGATTCAGAGATGATCTTGAAGAAGCCAATTTCTCCGGTCGCCGGGACATGCACGCCACCGCAAAGCTCTTTGCTGAAATCTCCGACACGAACCAGCCGCACCTTTTCTCCATACTTCTCTTCGAAGATCGCCATCGCGCCTTCTTTCAGGCCCTCCTCAAAGGTCGTCAATTTTGTCTCGACCTTAAGGTTTTCCCTGACCTTCTGGTTGACCAGGCTTTCCACTTTCTGGATCTCTGGCCGGCTGAGAGCAGAAAAATGAGTAAAATCGAATCGCAACCGTCCCTCTGAAACCAGAGAGCCTGCTTGTTTGACATGGTCGCCGAGAACCTGGCGGAGTGCGGCATGAAGGAGATGAGTAGCGGTGTGGTTATCGCTGATGGCTTTGCGCCTTATTGCATCGACAGAGGCATCAACCTTGTCCCCGACATGAAGTTCGCCGGAGATTATCCGGACTTGATGGGCAATGACTTCAGGCACAGGGAAGAAGGCGTCCTCGACCAGGCCGGAAAAGCGAGGATTCTGAACCCGGCCTTTGTCCCCGACCTGGCCTCCGGCCTGAGCAAAAAAGGGCGTGACGGAGAGAACCACCTGCCCGGTCTCCCCTTTTTTAAGCTCCTTGACTTCTTTCCCGGCTTTGACAATGGCCAAAACCTCAGCATCGCTCACATGCTCTGTCTCATAGCCCTTGTAAGTAACACGGAGTTTTTTCATCCCGCGGTAGGCCTTGAGTTCCTCCGTCTGGGCGTCTCCCTTCCAGGAGGCCCGGGCCCTCTCTTTTTGTTTCTCCAGTTCGCCGTAGAACCCTTGCTCATCCACACCCAGGTTCTTTTCCAGGGCCAACTCTTGAGAAAGGTCGAGCGGAAATCCGAACGTGTCATAGAGCTTAAAAATTTCGGGACCGGCGAGCCTGCTTCGGCCTGCCTTTCTGGCCTCCTCGGTGAACTGCTCGAAGTAGCGCAAGCCTGAAGACAGGGTCAGAGCAAACCTCTCTTCTTCGGAAAGGCAGAGGCGGGAAATATAGGTGATAGAGGTTAGGAGCTCCGGATAAGCATCCTTCATAATATCGGCGACTCTGCTGACAAGCAGATGAACAAACGGTTTTTCTATTCCCAAAAGATTGCCCTGCCGAAAAGCCCGCCGGATGAGCCGCCGCAAAACGTATCCCCTGCCTTCGTTGGAAGGCATGATGCCGTCTCCGATCAAAAAGGTGATGGCCCGGACATGGTCGGCGATGATCCTTACCGAAATATCCCCCGACTCGTCAGCCGGATATTCTCTTTGGGCCATATCGCAGGTGTCCCTGATCAAAGGATGGAAAAGGTCGGTATCAAAATTGCTCCGCTTTTGCTGCAGGGCGGCGGCGGTCCTTTCAAGGCCCATTCCGGTATCGATAGACGGAGAAGGAAGAGGGTGTAACGCCCCGTTCTCAGCCTGGAAATACTGCATGAATACCAAGTTCCAAAGTTCCACGAACCGGTCGCTCCCTTTTTCAATCAGCTCGCGGGCATGGCCCTCTTCCAGACCGGGGTCGATATCATAATGGATCTCCGAACACGGCCCGCACGGCCCCGTCTCTCCCATGGCCCAGAAATTATCCTTTTTGCCGAACCTGAAAATCCGTTCTTCAGGTATGCCGATTTCCGTGTTCCAGATCCGGAAGGCTTCATCATCTTCTTCATAAACTGTCGCATAGAGGCGGTCCTGTCTGAGCTTGAAGACTTCGGTGACGAGCTCCCAGGCGTAAGCGATGGCCTCTTTTTTGAAATAATCCCCGAAAGAGAAATTTCCGAGCATCTCGAAAAAGGTGTGATGCTTGTTCGTCTTACCGACTTGTTCCAAGTCGTTGTGTTTCCCGGAAACACGGAGGCACTTCTGCGCGGAGGCCGCTCTCGTATAGCTTCTCTTCTCCAGGCCCAGAAAGATATTCTTGAACTGATTCATCCCGGCGTTCGTGAAAAGAATGGTCGGGTCGTCCTTGGGCAGCAGAGAGGAGCTTGGGACGATCTTATGATTTTTCTTGGAGAAGAAGTCGAGAAAGGCTTCTCTGATCTCCCTGGCTTTCATGGAGTCTCTTCTTCTGTGGTACTCCCAGGTTCTCCTCTTTCCACTTTGCTCATGCCCCCTTCCATCTCTTCGAGCGCGATGTCCAAGGTGGACTGGATGCCCATAACCCGCAGCTTGAAGTTGTCCGGATTGGTGGAAAAACGCAGTCCCTGCTCGAAGGAGATGTAACCGTCCCGGTAAAGCTGAAAGATGGATTGGTCAAACGTCTGCATGCTGTACTGAGAGACGCCGGCAGAGATGGCATCACGGATGAGGCTCGTCTTCTCTTTGTCCTGAACACAGTCCTGGATGTAGGGCGTTGTGATCATGACCTCGACGGCGGGGACACGTCCCTGCCCGTCCATCCGAGGGATAAGTCTTTGGGAGATGACCGACTTGAGGATGCTGGCCAGCTGCAGGCGGACCTGTCTCTGATGATGGGGGGCGAAAACGGAGATGATGCGGTTGATGCTCTCGGGAGCGTCGAGGGTATGGAGAGTGCTGAAGACCAAATGACCGGTTTCTGCAGCCAGGATGGCCGTTTCTATCGTATCCAGGTCTCTCATCTCTCCCACGAGGATGACGTCGGGGTCCTCACGCAGGGTCGCCCGCAACCCTCGGTGAAACGAGCTGACATCCATCCCGACTTCTCGCTGGCTGATCGTGCTTTTCTTATCCTTATGCAGATATTCGATCGGGTCCTCGATGGTGATGATATTTTCCCTGCGGTGGGTGTTGATATAATCAATCATGGCGGCAAGGGTCGTCGTCTTGCCGCTTCCCGTCGTTCCGGTGACCAGGACCAAACCTCTTTGGAGCAGGGAGATTTTTTCCAGGACCTCGGGCAGGAGGAGCTGCCGGATGGTCTTCACTTCGAGGGGGATGATCCGGAGGGCGATAGCAATCGAACCTCGCTGCTGAAAGATGCTCCCCCGGAACCGGCCGAACCCGGGCAGGCTGTAGGCCAGGTCGAGGTCGAAATCTTCCTTTATCCTCGATTTTTGGTAATCCGTCATCAATTGATCGCCCAGCTCTTGGGTGTCTTTGGATGTCAACCGGGGGAACCCGGTCAAGGGGATGAGAGTCCCATGGACGCGGATGATGGGATGGTTGCCGGCCTTGAGATGAAGGTCGGAGGCATCCCTTTCGATAGCGACTTTCAAGAGTTCATCGATTTCCATGTTCCACCTCGTTTATTTTATATAAGTCAACCAATGAAATGCGTCTTCCCGTTTGCCGTTGATGTAATTGAAAAATTCATCCTGGAGCATCTTGACCATCGGGCCGCGCTTGCCTTCCCCTATCTTGATCTTGTCAACCGAGCGGATCGGCGTTATCTCCGCAGCAGAGCCGGTGAAAAAAACCTCGTCGGCGATATACAGCATCTCTCTGGGAATGGTCTCCTCGATGAGCCGCATCCCCTTTTCCCTGATCAATATGATCACTGAATCCCGGGTGATCCCGGGCAGGACCGAAGAGGACAAGGGAGGTGTGTAGATGGCGCCATTGTAAACGAGAAAGATATTTTCGCCGCTGCCTTCGCTGATGTGGCCCCGGATATTCAGGGCAACCCCCTCCGCATATCCGTCCAAGAGGGCCTCCATTTTAATGAGCTGGGAATTCATGTAATTCGCGCCGGACTTGGCCAGGGCTGGAAACGTGTTGGGAGCCATCCGCCACCAGGAAGAAACCTTGACATCCACACCGTTTTCCAGGGCTTCATCGCCCAGGTATTTGCCCCAGTTCCAGACAAGAATGGCGCAGTCAACGGGATTGGGGAAAGGATCTACGCCGAGAGCCGTGTAACCGCGATAGACAATCGGCCGGATGTAGCAAGATTTCATATTATTGGCCCTGATCGTTTCGATGACGGCGCGATTGAATTCCTCCATGGTGTAGGGGACGTTCATGCGGTACATTTTGCAGGAGTGAAACAAGCGCTTGGTATGAGCGTCGAGACGGAAGATGGCCGTGCCCTTGGGAGTTTCATAGGCCCGGAAGCCCTCAAAGAGGGAGCTCCCATAATGGATGACATGAGAGGCGATGTGGATTTTGGCGTCCTTCCAGGGAACAAGCTGACCATTCATCCAAACTTTCCCGTTCTCGTTAAAGGGACTCATTGATGACTCCTCGTTGAAATTAGACCACCCGGATTTTCAAATAAATATTATCTAAATCAAACCGCCAAGTCAAACCCCGGTCCGCACCCCTGCTGCGGGGCTCAATTCACCTCACCGCAGTGAGGACAATTCCTGGTCTTGATGGGCAGAGGCCGGCGGCAGTTCCAGCAGAGCCCTGTTTTCGTCTGTTCCCTCGCTCTGATCCGGCTTAAGATGTCCACAATTTCTTCCCGGTCCGTTTCTTTGCCCTTAAGAGAGGCCAGCGCCCGAATCAATTCGGAAACCCTCTCATAGCGCTCTTCCACCTTAGAGGCCAGGCATTTCATAATAATTTCGTCGATTTCCCGGGGAATTTTACTATTTCTGATCCTCGGAGGGGTGATCTGCCCCTGCTGGGCTTTTTCCAGGATCTTAAACGGGTCCGGGTCGAAAATGGGAGGCCGGCCGACGATCATTTCATAGAAAATGCATCCGAGAGAATAGACGTCTGACTGGTAGCTCGCCTTGCCCAAAAATTGCTCAGGGGCCATATAGGGCGGACTGCCGATTCTGGTCGAGGCGTAGGGGACATTGTTCAGCCACGCCGAAGTCCCGAAATCGGTGATCTTGGCCGTCCCCTCCTCGGAAACCATGATGTTGGAAGGCCGAAGGTCGCGATGGATGATCTTGTTTTTATGAGCATGATCGACGCCCTGAGCGATCTGCTTGATAAAATCTACGGCTTTCTCGCATTCCAGAACCTTCTCTTTCTCCAGGATCCTCTCCAGCGTCTTCCCTTTGACAAATTCCATAACCATGAAAAAGACCTTGTTCTCTTTCTCTGCCGCGATCATGCGGACGATGTTCGGATGGTTCAGGGCGGCCTGGAGACGCGGCTCTTTCAGAAGTTTGTAAAGCTCGGCCGATTGCTTATGGGGGACCTTGATGGCCACTTTGATATCCAGCCAGGTGTCTTTTGCCAGATAGACAGAGCCGAATCCTCCGCTGCCGAGCGAGCGAATGATCTCGTATTTGCCGACTTTCTGACCTTGAAGAAACATCTCAGTTGGACCAAAAATGAGAAATCATGGCTAAGGCCGCTAATGCGGCAGTCTCCGACCTTAAAACCTCCTTGCCCAAGCTGACAGGTTCGAACCCATTCTCGAGAGCGGAATGGACTTCCTCCTCGGTCCAGCCTCCTTCCGGGCCGACTGCAATGATAACGGATGGGATTCCGCCGTCCTTAGGGCTCTTCGGCACCTCGGCCAGGATCTCACGCAAGTACCTGCCCGAGGTCTCACACAGAATGAGCCTTCTCAGCTCATGCCTGCCCCTGATGAAAGACCGATATGTTTGAGGGGGATGAACGCTCGGCACGAAAGCCCGTCGACTCTGCTTGGCCGCACCGGCCGCGATCTTCTGCCACCGTTCCACCTTTTTCGCTTCTCTCTCCTGGATTCTAGCCACCGAGCGGCTCGCGACGACCGGAATAAAGCCGGTCATTCCCAGTTCCGTGGCCTTCTGAACAAGAAAATCCATTTTTTTTGATTTAATCAGTGCCTGGGCAAGGGTCAGATGAATTTTGGCTTCCGGTTTATCCGCCGTTTCCAGGATGTCGAGCTTGGTCTGGTTTTCGCCCACTTCCCTGACTTCAGCCAAATAGCGCTCCCCTTTCTCGTCGATGAGCCAGACCCGTTTCCCGGGCTTTATCCTCAAAACCCTGCTGAGGTGACGGTGTTCCTCCCCTTCGAGAACGGCGGAAGGGAAAGAGATGCTCTTCCGTTTGATGAGGAAATGAGTCGATGTCAATCCTGTCTCTAATGAATAATATTTCTGACCTTGTCGATCAGACGCTGATCAGGCCTATCTAAGTCTTCTCCCCTGAGCTCGGCCAGTCGCCGCAACACTGCTTTTTCTTCCTTGGACAAATTCTCCGGCGTCTTCACCAGGACCTTTACATAAAGATCACCGCGCCGGTGGCTGCGAATGTCTTTGATGCCCCTCCCTTTCAGCCTGAGTACTTCTCCAGATTGCGTCCCTGGATGGATTTTGACCTGCTCGACCTCACTATCAAGATTGGGCACTTCAATCAGAGATCCCAAGGCCGCCCGGGAAAAAGAAATTGCAATCTGGCAAAAAAGGTTGTTCTCTTCCCTCTCGAAAAAATCATGCTTGGCGATACGAATGACGACATACAGGTCTCCCCGTATTGCTCCTGCTTCTCCCGGCTCCCCTTCTCCCTCAAGGCGCAGACGTGAGCCGTCATCGACGCCCGGGGGAATCCTGATCTTGAGAGTTTTTTTCTGTTTGACCTTCGCCGAGCCCTTGCACTCCTGGCAAGGAGCAGAAATGATTTCTCCCGCTCCCCGGCAATGAGAACACGTCCGCGACACTGTAAAAAATCCCTGCTGGTAACGCATCTGCCCTCTGCCCTGGCATGTCGGGCAATCAACCTTCCTCGTTCCGGGCTGCATTCCCGAGCCCTTGCAGACCGGACACGCCTCGGCCCGGTTCAGGCCAATCTCTTTTTCTACTCCGGCCGCAGCTTCCTCCAACGTGATCTCCAACTCGAGAGCCAGGTCTCTTCCCCTCTGGGGATACCGACCCCTGCGGCGGTCTCTCGTTCCGAAAATGTCCCCGAATCCAAAAAAATCGCCCAAGCCGCTGAAAATATCCTCAAAACCCTCAAAGATTGATGCATCGAACCCGGAAAACCCGGTGAATCCCTGCTCTCTTAATCCTTCGTGGCCGAACCGGTCATAGGTCGCCCTCTTATCCGAGTCGCCGAGGACGCTGTAGGCTTCGGCCGCTTCCTTGAATCTCTCTTCGGCTTCTTTGTTGCCCGGGTTTCTATCCGGATGAAATTTCAGGGCGAGCTGACGGTAGGCGCGCTTGACCTCTTCCTGGGAGGCATTCCTACTCACGCCCAGGACATCATAATAATCTCTCTTCGTCATATGGCCCTATTGGTTTTTTTGCTGCAAGCGATTTCTCTCGATGATGGCGTCCAGTTCATTTCTGCTCAGTCCCGAGGACGGCTTGATCTCGATTTCCTGGTTCATGCCCGTAATTACATCCTGCGCCGAGACTTTCAAAATGCCGTCGGCGTCAATCTCGAAGGTTACGTCGATCTGGGGAATGCCCGCAGGCCCAGGCTGAATCCCCACCAGGTCAAAGCGGGCCAGAGATTTGTTTCTTGAAGCCTGGGTGATTTCCCCTTGAAGGACGTGGATGGTCACCCGGATCTGATTGTCCTCCACAGTCGTGAAGGGCATCGTCCGTTTTGTCGGAATGGTCGTGTTCTTCTCGATGATGACCTGAAAAGTGTCGTTCTCGGTCTCGATTCCTAAGGAAAAGGGCGTCACATCAAGAAGGAGGACAAGGTCGCTCTTTTCTCCTTTCAGTATGGCCGACTGAACAGCCGCGCCCATAGCCACGATTTCGTCAGGGTTAATGTCTTCCCGGGGCTTTCTGCCGAAAAAGTCGGCGATCGTCTTCCGGAGGAGCGGCATGCGGGTCTGGCCGCCCACCAGGATGATCTCCTGGATATCCGTAGGCTCCAGATGGGCGTCGCCTAGCGCCTGTTCTATGAGAGGGATCGTCTTTTTGACCAGGTCTCCGGTCAGCTCCTCAAGCTTCCGCCGGGTAATTTTCTTGGTGATGTGTCTGGAGCCGCCCGAAAGAGAGGAGATGAAAGGAAGATTGATGTCACTCTCCATGGTAAAGGAAAGCTCTCGCTTGGCCCTCTCAGCCGCTTCTTTTATCCTTTGCAGGGCCAGCTTATCCTGGAACAGGTCGGTGCCGTGTTCATTCCTAAAGTCCTCGATCAGCCATGAGACGATGCGGTTATCAAAGTCTTCTCCCCCGAGATATGAATCCCCGTTGGTTGACAGAACATGAAACACGGTATCCTGAATCTCGAGAAGGGTGATATCAAAGGTCCCGCCCCCCATATCGAAAACAGCTACTCTTGCGTTATTCTGGGTTTCCAGACCGTAGGCAAGGCTCGCCGCCGTCGGTTCGTTGATCACTCTGAGAACATCGAGGCCGGCGATTTTAGCGGCATCCTTGGTGGCCTGCCTCTGATGGTCGTCGAAATGAGCCGGGACCGTGATGACGGCTTCCCTGACGGCCTCCCCGAAGAAAGATTCGGCGCAGCTCTTGAGATAGGAAAGAATCATGCCCGAAATCTCCTGAGGGCTGATCTCATGAGAGTCGACGATGACAACGACATCCCCATTCTGCGCCCGTCCCAGTTTGTAGGGCATTTTTGTCGTGGCCTCGGCTATTTCAGCGGAATCGAATTTTCGCCCGACCAGCCTTTTAACCGCAAAAACTGTTTTTTCCGGGTTGGTGATGGCCTGCCTCAAAGCCAAGTTTCCGACCAACCTTTCTCCGGATGAAGTGAAGCTCACCACCGAGGGCGTCGTGGGCTGGCCTTCGAGATTGGGGATGACTTTAGGCTTGGCAGCTTCCAGATAGGCCACACAGGAAAAGGTCGTGCCTAAATCGATGCCGATAACGTGAGTCATTGTTTTTCTCCCTTTTTGGGGATAAGCACTTTCACCAAAGCAGGCCGCAGGAGCCGCCCATGCAGCAAGTATCCCCGCTGCAGTTCCTCGGCGACTTCAGGCTCGGCCACGGCCTCTGATTCCTCCGTCAGAACCGCCTGGTGAAACATCGGGTCGAATTTCTTGTCCCTGATTTCAAGGGGCGCGACTCCTTTTTTCTTCAGCATGTCCAGGTATTGGCGGAAGATCATCTCCACCCCTTCCTGGAAGCTCTTGCCGTCAGCCTGATCCCGGCTGCGCAAGGCCCTTTCAAAATTGTCCAGAACGACCAGGAGCTCCAGCAGAAAGTCATTCAGAGCGTACTGCTGATACTCCGACCTGTCTCTCTCGAATCTTTTCCGAAGGTTCTCCATTTCTGCCAGCTTTCTCAGGTACTTATCGCTGAGCTCTTCCTTTTCTTTTTTGAGGGCCTTGACCTCCGCTTCTTTCTTCTTCAGCTTGTGTTTTAAACTTTTGTCTTCTTCTCCGTGGTCCCGGCGAGATTCCTGCGCCCTCCTTTCCTCGGACGGCTCTTCATCCTTCACAGCCTCGTACTCGACTTTATCTCCGCTCTCTACGAGCTCGTCGCTCTTGTCGATTTTTTTTAACTCTTCAGACTCCGGAGCTTTCTCGGCAGTATTTGTATTCTCCGGATTCTCAATGTCATCTTTAGGCATGATCAACCTCTTTCATGATCCGTGCTTATGGTCTGACTGAGCTTCTGGGCCACGCGGTCCACGAGAGGAATGATTTTGCGATACGGGATCCTCTTCGGGCCGATAATCCCCAGAGTGCCCAGAACTTGGTTGTTATAGCCATAATGGGAAAGGACGAGCGAGCAGTCGGATATGTCGGGGATATTTGACTCCGAGCCGATCAGCACCTTGACGCGTTCCAGGCTGATAAAGTCGGAGAGGAGCTTGGCCAACTTGACCTTTTCTTCAAAATTCTGAAACAGGGATTTCAGCTTTTCCATCTTGAAAAGGTCGGCCTTGTCGAGCAGCCTGGATGTTCCCTTAAAAAAGATCTGGCTTTCCGTCTCCTCCTGCTGGATATAAGCTTTGAGGAGAGTAATAAGCTTGTTGACCGCGGTCTCATAGCTCAGCTTGTATCTCGGGATCTCTGTCAACAAATATTCCCGGACAACGGTCAAGCTCTTGCCGCGAAAGTGGTGGTTAATGTATTGAGACGCGTTGTCCAGCTCAAGTTGGGTGAAATAATGCTGGGTTTCAACGATCTCGGTCAGGACAAGATTGAATGTCGTGATCAGGATGATCATCACCTTTTCTTCGGAGATCTTGATCAAGCGGACGTGGTTGAAGTTCATCTTGGAGACGCGGGGAGAGATGACGAAGCCCAGGTTATCCGAGTGCTCGGCCAGGAGTGACGAGACCTGCGTTAGAAGGGACCCGAAATCGCCTTTCTCTAGGGAAAAATTCCCCAGACCGAGAATGACCGGCTCAGCGGCATAGAGCGTTTCATCGAAAAGGCTGTTGACGTAAAATCTCAATCCTTTATCCGTAGGCACCCTGCCGGCTGAAGCATGGGGCTGCAAGAGGTAGCCCATCTCCTCAAGCTTGACCATAATATTCCGGATCGTCGCCGGCGAATCAGGGAGGGCCCTTTTCTGGACGATGAATCCGGAGCTGATCGGCTTTCCCGACTTCAGGTAGTTTTCGACAACAACGTTTAGGACGACTTTGTCTTTCTCTCTCAAAATCAAATTGCGCAACATCGCCATTCAGAATTTTTTATAGCACTAATGCCATAAAATTTCAATTGTTTGCCTGAACCCAAAATCGCCTCTAGGAAATTGTTGCTATCCCCAGATGAGGTGTTTTCAAAAGCCCAACGCTAATCATGGCATCGCCCAACGGGTGGCGCGGCTGGGGGGCCCCCGACGAGGCTCGGGAGATGTGGCTCGAAGTCACGCTGCGATTTCCCACATCGACTTCTTGGAGGGAGAACGCTCCGCGTTCCTTCTTCCAACGTTCGCTCCGCTCCCTGCCTCCCCTTCTCGAGCTTCGCTCTGCGACCAAAGGGGCCTTCCCCCTTGGAACCCCCTGATTTGCCTGCGCAAATCAAAATCTTGCTCGATTCGCTCCTCGCTCTCCTCTTCGA
>Ga0209253_10002144_pt1 | contig 17441 bp, 18 predicted proteins | sample FrelakmetBRP12BR_FD_187145 | JGI IMG/M metagenome (GOLD analysis project Ga0209253, IMG submission 187145) | Freshwater lake sediment microbial communities from the University of Notre Dame, USA, for methane emissions studies - BRP12 BR (SPAdes)... | ecosystem: Environmental > Aquatic >...
AACATGGATATAAAGGACATCTTCGGGCCCAATCACATATTGGTCGCCATCCACAGCGACTTCTGCCTGGGCTTCTTTTTTTGAAAGAATCTCCTTATCTGCCTGAGGATAGGCCATGCTGGTCACCATCAATAATACGAATGTCCCGATGCTTCCGATACTCAGTAATCTTTTCATGCTCTTTCTCCTCCATTCATAAACTCATTAAAGGGTTTGAATATGTTGTAGGACTCAAGACTTTTTCTTTTAACCTTTCACTGAAATTTAGGTCCCCGATCCCGCAAAGCCCGTTGGATAAGATCCGTCGTATCTGAACCATTGACAGGAAAACAGACTTGGTCGATCATGACTTTGATGCCTTTGCTTTTAAAAGCATAGTATTTCAGAGCATCTTCAAAACGGGATTTAACGTGGGCCCCTGCTTTACTATCCGCGTAAGGGAGGAGGACAACGAGCCTATCTAACTCCAAAGAACCGATGATGTCGCTTTCCCGTGTCTCCTCCATCAAAAGACCGCCCAATTTCCGATAGCAAGCCTCCATATCCGCTTGCCCCCCCTCCCCTGAAAATGATTCAATTCTGAAAAGCATAAGACAGAGAAAATTCTGATAACGCCGTGAACGCTTTACCTCGATGTCCAAAACAAATTGAAACAAGTCTCGATTCAAGATTCTGCCGAATGGTTCTTCCGGCCCGCCTGGGAATTTTTCCCCCCAAGTTCCCATCCTCGTTCCTCCGCGCCCTGATCCGTCCGTGCCCGAACCAAAAATAAGTTAGGGCTCTCATACCGTCTCCTCCTCAGCTTTCCGATACCCTTTGATGTCATCCAAATGGTATTTCTGAATCTTATACAGCAATGCCTTATAGCTCACCCGTAGCAACTTAGCTGCCTGTTTCCGGTTCCAATGAGTCTCCTGTAGGGTGGTTTGAATAATCTCTTTTTCCGCAACTTCAGCCGCCTGCTTCCCGACCTCCTTCAAGTTGAGAGACTTATTCTCTGTTGAGGCATGGGGTAATAGATCATCGGGGGACTTAGAATCCCTTCCATCCTTCAACCCCTGGCCGGAAAGACTATGCAAACCCATATCTTCCTCGCCAAATAGGACAATCCGTTTAACCATATTCTCTAATTCACGGATGTTTCCGGGCCATGCGTATTCTTTAAAGGCATTGATCGTGACTGGCGAAAAGGGCGGCGTTTCTCTTCCGTATTTCTTTTTGTAGAAGTTCAAATAATATTGTGAAAAGGGAAGGACTTGCTCTTTCCGATCTCGTAAAGGTGGAACCGTGATGTTAATCACATTGACCCTGAAAAACAGGTCTTCACGGAAGCGTCCTTCCATCACTGTTTCTTCCAAATGATCTTTGGTTGTGGCAATCACACGGGTATTCACCATAACATCTCCATTCCCTCCTAAGCGAGAAAACATGCCATCTTGGAGGACTTGCAAAAGCTTTGCCTGAATGGAAATGTCTATTTCGCCAATATCGTTCAGCAAAATCGTCCCGTCGTTGGCCAACTCGAATTTCCCCGGCTTTTCTAAATGAGCTCCCGTAAAGGCGCCTTTTTCAAACCCAAAGAGCTCGCTTTCAAGAAGTCCTTTAGGAATCGTTGCGCAATTCACCTTAATAAAAGGCTTATCTTTTCGGTGAGAATTCAAATGGATGGCCTGGGCCAGCAGTTCTTTCCCTGTCCCGCTTTCACCCTTGATCAACACCGTGATATCCGTTTTAGCCACCTTATCAATGGTCGCCCTGATTTTACTCATCTTAGCATTACTAGCGAAAAAAATTTGGAAGATGTCTTTCATAAGAGTCAAATAAGAGCAATCTATATGCCAATGAGAGGTGATTTCCTATACTTAATAGTAACCTATTAGAACAAATGGGATTTCTTTTGTCTCAAGTTGGAAATATTTTTTTCTCCTTCCAAAAGATGGGGCAAAACGTGGAAAAACAAATGGAAAAAGTGGAAAACTACTTCCCATCTCATCCATTTTTCAAAGGAAGCAGAAATATGATTCTTTTTTTTCAAATTTATTTCAGAAAAAACGAAACCGTTCATGTTGAATGATCATCCACTCCAGTTTGTTGACCGCCTATTCTCCTCGAACCTCGAAGTAGGGATTAGGATTTCGTGTGCTTAAGAATTAAATCCTTTATCAAGGCTAGTTTCTTTAATCTTGTACAGAAGGGCCTTATAACTAATATTCAATTTATCAGCTGCCTTTTTACGATTCCAATTTGTCATCTCTAAGGCTTTCAGGATCATCTCGGATTCCGCTTTCTTAATGGCTTCCTGATGAACTTCTCTCAGAGAAGGCCAAGTTTTTTTGGGTGGGGTCATTTTTTTCTTCTTTTCGGAGATGGGATCCTCCTTGGGCACAGGTGTCAATTCTTCAACGATCGTTTCTTCGTTCCCTAACACGACAAGTCGCTGGACGACGTTCTCCAATTCCCGTACATTCCCTACCCAATGGTGCTCGGTAAAAGCTTTCATCGTTTTATCAGAGAGGGGGGGAACCTTTCTCTCGAATTTTTTGCTAAATTTGTCCAAGAAGTACTCTAGAAAGACAGGGATTTCTTCCTTCCTCTCCCTCAACGGCGGAATTGTGACGTTGACCACATTCAACCGATAATACAGATCTTCTCGGAATCGACCATTCTTGATGCCTTCTTCTATATTCCTGTTTGTCGCCACTAATACTCGTACATCCACTCGGATATCTTTTTTCCCTCCCAGTCTCGAAAACTCTCTGTCCTGAAGGACCTGGAGAAGTTTTCCCTGGAGGGAAAGGCTCATTTCTGAAATCTCATCTAAGAAAATAGTTCCCCCATTCGCCAACTCAAATCTACCTTGTTTTTGACGGTACGCTCCTGTAAACGCACCTTTTTCATAACCAAAAAGCTCACTTTCCAGAAGATCTTGGGGAAGGGCTGCGCAGTTCACCTTTACAAATGGCCTCTCTTTTCGAAAGGAATTGAGATGAATAGAACGTGCCACAACCTCCTTCCCCACCCCGCTTTCCCCTTGGATCAGCACCGTGACATCCGTATTAGCGATCTGGTCCACCATTTCCTTAATGCGTTGCATCTTATCACTGGTGTAAATGAAAATCCCTTCTTCTCGAGTGACCTCACCCACCTCAACAAACGTGGAAAAGGAAGGGGAAAAGATGGGAACAACTTTTTCCTTAGAAAGACCTTCTCTGGAATCCTTCATCAGCCGATTTATTTCATTGATTTCCAAAAAGAAACGGGCAGAGGTGAGGGCCGCACCCACCTGGTTGGAGATATAGCCCAAAGCCAATTTGTCTCCTTCGTTAAAGGCCCCTTTCTTTGAATGACTGAGGTTGAAGACTCCGACGACCTGGTCTTTCTCACGTATTGGAAAACAAATTAGGGAATTAACCTTATTATCCCCATTATTTTCGTAACTATTGGTGTTTAATCCCGCCACACCTACAAACCGAGGCTCCCGAACGACATCATTCAGTAATACGGCTTGTCCCTCTTTCAGAACCCAACCTGCAATCCCTTCTCCTGACTTGAATCTCTTTCCATTGCCTGATCGATCTAGGTAAAAGACGCTTTTGTCTTCGTTTTTTCCGCGGGCGGCACATATGGTTAAGTCCCCGGAATTCGGATCTTTCAACATCAGAGAGCAGTTTTCGGCGTCCATTTCTTCCATGACCGCATCCAAAATAGCCTTGCAGGTGTCCCCAAAATTAGGGATCTTATGCATGGCTCCCTGAACTTTCCGAAAAAGGGTAAAAACCCTGGTTTTATTATCAACAGGATAGAGAACGTTCGTGGATACTCCAGATCTCTTGGGAAGGGTATTTGCTTCCATTTTTTTATCCCCTATAGTGTATTTTTTCTACCTTGCAGTGAATGACTTTTTTTGGGACAGACTGCCTCTGCTTAAAGCGACCTCTTGGACATTTCTATTTGTCTTTAATTCACTCAGCCTTTGTTCCAAGCGTTTCTTTTGAAGAAGTAGTTTACGGTGCCTTAACCCCTTTTTGAGATGGATGAGGATTTTTTCGGCTGAAATTGGTTTTAGAAACAAGTCGTCAATGCCGGCATTCATAATTTTCTTATAATCTTTCTCTTCTAAATTTTGAGCCGTGAGCATCATCACATAGAGTTCTGGAAAATCCCTTTTCAATTCTCGAATGATTTCAGGAATGTTGATATGGTCGATTCGATCTTCGGTGATGAGACCTGAAACCTCAAACTCCTGAAAATTCGTTAATGCCCTTTCAACTGAATCCACAGCCAGGACAATGTACCTCTCGCTTTCCAATATCGTTCTCAGCGTCCATTGAGTATGAAAATCCTTGTCTAGGATGAGAATCGTTTCTTTCGACATAATCAAAATTATTAAAAATAAATTATAAATAAATGCGCCATACTCTCTATTTTAAAATAAAATATATCTTTTCTTTCATTTCTCCTAAACCGTGAAGTGGATAGAGCAATTTGCGTACCAATTAAGAGCTATCTTGTGTTTTCTGTAACTTATTAATTATAAAAGGTTTTTCTATAGAGAGATTTCGTGCCGAATCCGTCCTCCAATCGAAAATGACCCTTTGGCACAATTATTGAGCCAAAAGGCACGGACTTGATAAAATTCTTTAACAATTTCGAATAGTATGATCGTTGTGCTAAAAAGGGGTAAATGAAGGGATAGGTTAGTGAAGGAGGTATTCTTTATCTACTTCCTCCAAAAGAGCCTTCAAAGGTTCTGGAACGGAGAATTGATTCGGGTATGTAAAGGATTGGAAGGACAGGGCTTGAACGCTGGAACTTAAGATTTCGTCAGACTTGAATCGGGGGTCCGCATGAATGATGTCTAAAAGCCTTTGCAGTAAAGTCTCTGATCCAGTTTGGTCTGTCTCGGGGAGAATGATGCCTATTTCACCATTGCTTTTACCGATCATGTCTTCTTCTCTTGTATGTTTTTTTACGATTCTTACGAGGTCCGCATAAAAACTATCGAAGCGACTGCCTATCTTCCCGTTGCCTGGCACTCGTATCAATATTAGAGAAAACGGATGGTGATGACGCTTCGCCCTTTTTAATTCCTGCCGAAACCATCGCTTGAAAAAGGCAATGTTGAATATCATTTCTTGATCCTCCTGAGCAAAAGGTTCGAGAAAACTGAGCTTTTCCAATTTTTGCTGTCTCAGGATTAAGTGCCTTTGCTTTAGGCCTTTCTTAACATGGACGAGAATCCTCTCCGGAGAATAGGGTTTTAGAATAAAATCGTCAACTCCGATCGCAAAGAGGTTGCCATACATCTTTTCATCTATGGACGCGTTGGTAACGATGATAATGTAGGTTTCAGGAGCATTCTTTTTTACCCATTGAATCATGTCGTCAGTTCCCTTAAAGGGAGGGCAATATTCTGTAATAATTACAGAATATCGTCTTTTCCAAAAAAACTGATATGCCTCTTCTAGGTTTAGTGCGGTCTCGACCGCGTATTTCTCTTCTTCCAGAATCATGCGATACGCATTGAGTAGGTTCTTAAACGGGTCCAGTAGGAGAATCCAATCTGAGGTCATAGTTATTGTTCGCTGCAGATTTACTGCCAAGTTTTCAAATTAGACCATCTATTCTTTTGGGGTTTGATATTATACTTGTTGATTCGATTCGCGAGCATTTTTCGAGTAATTCCTAAGAGTTTTGCGGTTTTTTCCTGGTTCCAATCGCTCTCCTTCAGTTTGGCGACGATCCACCTTTTTTCGAGTTCGGAAACCATCTTCACCAATTGGATTTTCCCTCTGCTATTTCTTTCTTCCAATCCCTCCTTTAAGAAAAGATGAGGGGGAAGGTCATCGATACTGATAGTATTTTTTCTGCAAAACAGCATCATTTGCTGAATAATGTTCGCTAACTCTCTAACGTTTCCAGACCACGAAAAAGTTTTTAGTTGTTCCATCACTTCGGGTTCAATCCGAATGGCCGCCTTCCCTTTCTGAAATTTCTTGAGAAAATAGTCGGCCAGCGAAGGAATATCCGAAGGCCGCTCTCTCAGGGACGGAATCGTAATAGGAACAATACTTAACCTATAAAAAAGATCTTCTCTGAAACTCCTTTTGGCCACTTCCTCCTGAAGATTTCGATTGGTGGTGGAAATGATTCGAACATCGACTCTTGTCGATTGGCTGTCCCCAACCTTTTCGAACTCCTTCTCCTCGATCACCCGCAAAAGCGTTTTTTGAAGATTAATCGGGATCTCGCCGATTTCATCCAATACCAATGTCCCTCCATCTGCAGCCTGGAAACGGCCGATGGTGTCCTTGACCGCACCTGTAAAGGCTCCCCTGCGATGGCCAAAGAGTTCACTCGTGAGAAGGCTCTCCGTCAATGCTCCGCAATTGACCGTCACTAATGGTTTTTCCTTTCTCAGACTATTGTAGTGAATGGTCTTGGCGATGAGATCTTTCCCTGTTCCGCTCTCCCCTTGGATCAGAATGGTCGCATCCGTTTCAGCGACTCTGCTAATAATCTCAAAAATCTCCAGCATCCTCGGATGATGGCCTACGATATTCGGAAAAGAATATTTTTCGGTGACCTCCTTTCGAAGCGAGTCGATCTCTTTCTCCATTTCCTGCGTTTTGAGGGCCTGCCGGATGATGATAAAAAACCTCTCCAGCTTGTCAAAAATAGGTTTTTCGAAGAAATAGAATGCCCCCTTCTTTAAGGCTTCGACTGCCATCAAAACGGAACCATAAGCCGAGATCAGAATCACTGGAATCGTCGGATGGGTTTTCTTGACTTCCAAAAGGAGTTCCGTTCCGCTTAGGTCGGGCATTTTTTCATCTGTGATGATCAAATTGACCGGATCGGTCTTCAGTTTTTCTAACGCCTCCCTCCCGGTTCTAGCCGAAATGGTTTGAAACCCTTCATCGGCTAAAGACTGGCAAATTCCGAAAAGAGAATTGGGCTCATCATCAACCACGAGAATAGACGGATGAGATGTCATGCTTCCACTCCTCATTTTTCCCCCAACGGACGGCCAATGGGCAATTCCACCTTAATCGTCGTTCCCTTGTTTTCTTCACTCTCTATATAAATTTTACCACCATGTCGTTCGCTGATAATTCTGTGGCAGATGGCCAAACCCAATCCAGTTCCCCGGAGTTTGGTAGTAAAGAATGGGTTAGAAAGTTTGCTCAGATTTTCCTTTTTAATGCCCATCCCGTTGTCGATAAAGGTAATTTCTATACATTTCGGGGAGTCTGATTTGTCACACGTTTTTATGGTAAATTGTCCCCCCTCGGGCATGGCCTCAAAAGCATTTTTTACAATGTTCAAAAAAGCCTGCTTGATCTCCTCATAATTGACATAAACCTTTCGAAGATGAGGATCCATATCCATCATGATTCTGATCTTTCTTGATTCCGATTCAAACATATGAGAGATGATATTCATCACAACGGAAATCACCTCATTAATCTCCACTTCTGCAATACGGATCATATTCGGAGGCCGCACAAAATTGAGGCACTCTTGGACAAACTCATTTAAATGTTTAACCTCTTCACTTATAATTTTTATAGATTGGCTGAGAAGCTCATCTTTCAGATCTGACCGTCTTTGAATAATAGCCAGGGCCCCAGAGATCGCATGAAGTGGATTTCGAATCTCATGCGCTAGAAACGGGAAGAATTTTTCGAGGGAGGGATATCGGTCGAACCGCCCATCTTCAATTTGGGCGTCGCGAATCTCCAAGGCATTTCTCATTGACGACAGGAGGACTTGGTGATCGATGGGTTTTGAGAGAAAATCGGTTGCACCTTTTCTCATCATGTCAACAGCCACCTGTTCTCCCCCAAAGCCAGTAATCACGACAATGGCAATATCTTTGTCAATTCCTTTAATGCTCTTTAAGACTTCTTCTCCAGGCATATCAGGCAATTTCAGATCGAGAAGAACCAGTTCCGGAATGTCCGACAGTGTTTTCTCAATTGCTGTCTTTCCGGTCAAGGCGATAGAAACTTGAAACCCTTTGCTTTCCAAAAATCTTCTAATGAAATCAATAAAGTCTGCATTATCATCAACCACTAAGATTTTTCTTCCAACGTTTCCCATATGGGATTGATATTAGAATAAAAATCTATTTTGTTCAACTGTAAAAAATTAGGGTACAAAAAATTAGGGGAATCTGAACCAAGCATCTAGGAGATTGGATAAGGAGATTCTCCTACTCTCCAGAAATGAAGGATATGCGTATTGATAACGTGGGAAAAACGTTCCCGATTCGAGAAGACTGCGCGACCCTGCTCCTGGCTTTCTCCCGTCACACAAGGTGCTCTCCCAATGAGATCACGGGCTCCGTTTTTTTGACGCCACAGTGTTTTAGGAATTGCACGAGGTCCTCATAGGTCTGGAATCCCACGGTAGCCTGGTTATCGACCATAAAAGTCGGGACCCCCGTAATTCCCAGGGAATGAGACCGCTCCCAGTCGGAACTCACTGCCTCCTTGAAGGTTCTTAATTCAAGGACCGACCTTGCCTTCTCTTCGGAAAGACCAACCGATTTCGCAAGAGTGACCAGTTCACCCACCTTGCCGATGTTTCTCCCATCGACAAAATAGGCCCGAAACACAGCTTCATGAAAGGCAGCGCCCTTCCTCTCCGATTCAGCCCATTTTGCCAATTCCTGGGCCAGGCGACTGTTGTAAGTCTTTTTCCGCTCCCCAAGGGGCAAGCCTAACTCATCCGCCACATGCTTCAGCCGGGTCAAGGCCTTTTGGATATGGATTGATCTTCCGGCGAAAAGTTGTTCGAGCGTCAACCCGTCTTCCGGAGTCTCGGGGTGTAGAGGAAAAGCAACCCAATGAACATCGATGTCGTAGCTCTTTCGCAATTGGTCAATACGGACCGTACTGAAATAACACCAGGGTCAAACATAGTCTGAGAAGATTTCAAGAATCAAGGGCTCCGTCATGGACCTCTCCTTTAAAGGCTTTACAAGAATTTTACGACCCCTCTCTCTCCTTATTGCCCACTAACCAGTCCAACTTCTCCATAGATCTTTATCTCATCACCAACGGCCAACCCTCCGTTCTCCAGAACTTTGTCCCAGCCGTTCCCATTCATAACCATCTTAGTCTTCACGCATTAATTCCAACAGTTTGACCAGCATTTCGTCTCTCCAGTTCTTAATCTCTTCCAGAGTTCTCGTACGAACAACTCCCATCTCCCTGACACTCGTTACAATTTTCTCCGCTGCTGAAGGAGGAATAGAGGTCCAGGTTTCCATCGTCTCCCACCGGTGGCGGTATGACTGAGAAAAATTCTTAAGGAATCGCTCAACGCCACCTCCAGCCAGATGGATTCGTAAGAATGGACCGATCAGAGGATCCCGGAGCCCTATCCCCATGCGAAAGGCTTTATCCACATCTTCGGCACTCGCGACATCCTTGTCAACCAGGTCAACGGCTTCGCGCAAGAGGGCTGCCTGCAATCTGTTCACAATGTAACCAGAGACTTCCCGTCTGAGTAAAACGGGGACTTTCCCAAGGTTTTTCATGAAATCATGGGCAGCCGTCAATGTTTCGCGAAAGGTTTGCGCCCCTCCGACGATCTCAACGAGAGGGATCAGGTAGACGGGAAGTACAGGGTGTACTAACAGGCAGCGCCCAGGTCTCGTGGTCACTTTTTGAATCTCTGTCATCAATAATCCCGAAGAACTACTGGCCAGGATAGCCCGGTCAGGAGCTGCTGCATCCATTTCTCTAAAAACTTGCTTCTTCAAATCATAATCATCGGGAACAGATTCCTGAACGTAATCCGCTTGACACACCGCTTCTCCGATGACCCTACGGATCTTTATCCTCCTCAGCGCTGCTTCTGTTTCACCTTTTTTCAGAAGGTTGCTTGTCTCCAGGAACTGCAGATTTGACCTGATGCAACTTATCGATTTCTCCAGTACCGTTTCAGAAAGATCTTGAAGAACCACCTCAAGACCTTTTGAGGAGAACAGGGTCGCCCATTCCTGGCCAATGAGACCTGCTCCGACACATGCTACCCTGAAAATATCCGCTTCCATTAGACCTCCTATGAACCCGTTTCCCGTCGTAACTCCTTTGACTAACATTATTATATGACCCTCAAGCAGAAATTTAAACGGAAATATTTTCCTTGGACGTGAAATCTTCCGGAAGCGCCTGTCGTCTTTATTTATGCCCGCGGATATCGTATAATTCAAAAGGTGGTTAAACGGAAAACGTTAGCCCCAAGATTGGATGTGCGAGGAGAACGTTCGATTGACAGGCTGGAAATCCAAACCTCAAAAGCGGGATGAATGAGATGGGGCTTTTGGCGCTTTTAACCAGAGATCCATTGGCTTTTGTTCTGGCCCTCATTCCTTTGCTTTTTTCCGTCATCATTCATGAGGTGGCCCATGGCTGGGTGGCCTACAAGATGGGGGACGCGACCGCCAAATGGTCAGGCCGGCTGAGCCTCAATCCGCTTAGACACCTCGACCCGATCGGAACGCTCATGCTCTTTCTTGCGGGTTTCGGATGGGCAAAACCGGTGCCGGTCAACTTCAACAACCTCTCCGACAAACGGAAGGGACTCATCCTCGTCTCTTCGGCTGGAATTCTCGCGAATATTCTCCTCGCTTTCGTCGCTCTGCTGTGCATCCGGCTGTTCTCCATATCTTCTCCAGCAATGATCTCCGACCTCCTGAATAAGGTGTGTCAATCTGTAGCGTATATTAATATCACACTAGCGGCTCTTAATTTGATTCCCATTCCTCCCCTGGACGGCTCAAAGATATTTATGGGAATCCTATGGGAAAAAACTCCGGATTTCCTCTTCCGCCTAGAGCCTTACGGATTCTTCATCATCGTCGGTTTCCTGTATCTAGGGATTTTGGATCCATTGATCGGATTCTTCGGATGGATGATCATGACACTGATCAGAATCCTATTGCCCTGAGGATCCACCGGAACCATACGCCCGGTCCTCTCTCTTATTAGGCACGGTTGATCATGAATCGGGGTGGGGAAATAGACTCACTTTTACAGACAGGACAGCGCCCCGGAGTATTCAGCCGAGTTCTCTTCTTGAAGACAAACCCACATCGTTTACAACAGGCAGCTTCCACGATAAGGCGTTTAGGATGGACCGACTTGGCAATATGCTCAAGATGATCAAGGACCTCTTTTTCTTTAATTCCGAACCATTTCGCAATTTCCTGCAAATCGAGACATTCTTCTTCCAAGGCTTCAGCAATCTTCTTCCTTAGGGTTAACATTTTCAGCCGGCCTACCTGATGCTCTTTGGGCAATTTGTTTGCTTTGTGTCTCTATTTCTCGGATTTTCTTTCAAAAACTATATAGTATCCATCCACACCAGAGTGGTAATAATTCTTCAGCGTCTTCCTTAATACAAACCCGGATTTTAGAAAAAAGTCAAGGGCTTCCTTTCGCGTTACAGCCGTTAGCCCTTCAGTCATTTTCTTGATGCGCTCAAGGGCCGACTCCCCGACGCCCTTCCCCTGGTCATCCGGTAAGACACTAAAATCAACAATATACTTTATGCCCCTACCCCGGTCTTCCAAGATGACATCTCCTCCGCACCTTCCGTCTATTTCCAGGCGATAGACGTCGCACGTGGTCAGGACTGTTTTCCAGGTCTCCATGTCCCAGATTAAATAGGGTTCATGATAGATTTCAAATTGCTGATGGTAGTAAAACTCAGGATCTGGGTGGGTGTCTTTTCGCAATGTGACCTTCATCGGACTCAGAGACCTCGTCCATAATGCACATTTTTCATATCGTACCCTATGATCTTGATTAAGGCCATCCCGCTTTAAGGAAAATAGTGAGACTCCCTGCCCACAGGGCGCAGCCTCCAGGAAAGGAAGTTTCGTTAATATTGTACTCCTTAACCCCGCCGATCCCGCTTTGGCGGGACGAGGCAGGCTCCGGTCAGGGGACTTGCTCCTAGACTTTGGGCAGACACAAAACTACCGGAGAAAAAAATGCGTTTCTAGTATAATGAGGAGAAGAAGTCGCTGCTCACTATGAAGATGAATGGGAAGGCGTAGATTAAGATATACGAGTGCTTGTTGAAAGTCCTCTGGAATGAGGCGTATAGGAAGAGGGGATACGCAACCCCAGTAGTCTGCATGCGTTGTAGTGAAAACACCGACCCTTTTATTTGCCTGGTTTTCTTATCCTCGCTCCTTCATTCGTTTAATAGCTAGGCGAATACTCTCTTGCATCCGTTTGATGGCAACGGCAAGATCTCCGATCTCGTCCCGCGCTCTGATTCCCGTCACACTCACCTCTAACTCACCCACACTGATGCGGTCGGCGACACCGGTCAAGGACTTGATTCTTTTGGTTAATCTGTAACCATAAAAAGCGACCGTGAATCCGATCAGAATCAGTGTACCACCCAGGATGCCTATCACAATATTTCTCGTTCTGAGAGCAAACTGAGCAGCACCTTCTTGCAAGGATTTCGCCGTTTCTGTAAACTCCTCTAGGTAAGCCGTGGCAGCAAGGACATACGGCGTTCCCTCAATGGGAACGCACACCATGAATTTATCTCGCGCAATCCCATCGGCATCGCGCCATTTGTAGTACCCCCGGGACTCCCTTCCCCCTTTGACACCGGTATAGATCTTCCAGAACCCAGGAAAAGTATCTCCGAGAGATTCTTTGAGCGAGCTCGTGTCAATACCGACGACATTCGGGTTGATATGGGCCCATAAGCGCCAGACTCCATCCGATTCTGCCGTCTCATACACTGCTGTGTAACCTGTCACACCTATCTTCTGTACAGCTATCCTTTTGAATCTCAAATCGAAGTCAAAGAAGGCCTTCTTCAACTCCGGGTGAGTGATCAAGTAGACTTTACATTGTGAGGCGACCTCTTTTGCTCTCTGGGCAATGACTTCTTCGGTCACCTTGGTCACCGTGGCCGAGCTTCGTTCGGCGAGGTGAGAAGAGAGCGTACTCAGTTGCCGCATATACATCAGGCTCGCGATAAGGATCAGACAGATCGGAATAAAAAAGAAAAGGACAAACATTTTACCCCTGAGGCCAAACAGCCTCTTTTGAGGGGTGGACGGTAGTCCTGCCGAATTTTCAGTTTTACCGGTCACTTTCATGGTCTTTTCTCCTATCGTCTATTGCATGCTATTGAGGGTTTTAATTGTGAAATCGATGACTCCCCGGCCATCGAGTCCTTTTCCATCCAGAAATCTTACGTAGTCTTCGATGATGGGGGTAATCGCCGTCTTCCAACGCGACGCCTCAGCGCTACTCAGACCATTCATCTGGCCCCCGTTGTCCATGAAGAATCGCATTCCCTCCATGTCAATGGTATCCCAGGCCTCTCCGTGCTGCGGAATCCATTCGTTGTTGATTTCTCGAATGATGTTCTTGATGTCTTCAGGTAGAGCCTTCCACTTATCCTTATTCATGACAACAAACATCGGAGCGGTATAGGCTACGGAATAAGCGGCCGTGACATGGTCTAACACCTTGCCCAGCTTGAAGCCGAAGTTGGATTCCAAGGGATGGTACGAACCGACCACCGCACCTTTCTGAACCAAGTCGAAGACCTCTCCGATTGTCCCTTTCACCGAGATCCCGGCCAATTGCTCGATAATCAGCTTGCTGTTCCCGGTGGATCGAATCTTGAGGCCCTTCATATCCTCCAACCTTTTTACTGCCTTTCCTTTCGTGTGAATGAATCCCGGCCCATGGGCGTGAAAATACATTGGCTCAGTGTCGTCAAGTTCCTTGGGTTTAAAGTGACGATATACTTTGTTGAGAACGCCTGTAGCCACTTTGCCGCTGGTGTAGCCCACAGGAAGACCGACTGCATCCATGACCGGAAATCGGCCGTCGGTATAGGAAAAAACGGATTGCCCGATATCGGAAATCCCGCTCACGACACCATCGTAGCATTTGGGAGGCGGGGCCAGAGATCCGCCCGGGACGTACTGTATTTTAACCCTCCCTTGTGTACGTTCTTCGACCTCCTTGCACCAGGCCTCAGCTAATTTGGATTGCACGTGATGTTTCGGGAAGAAATTATTGTAGGTGAGTTTGATGGGGACAGCTTGGGCCTTGAGGGCAACCAAGCCAATAAAAGCCGACCCCACGCACACCGCCATCAAGACTGAGCAAGCTTTCTTCATCTTAAAAACCTCCTCTTTTTCATAAAAAGGATCTCTTTTCAGTCCTTAGTCTCAGATTAGAAGGTTTTTAGTGCCTTGAGCACTAAACCTTACATTTCGACCAAGAATATCTACGCCATGGAGTGGTCCTTTGAAATTTGGAGCTCGCAATCAAAATTGAAACAGAAAACCGAGATTTGGATCCGACAACAGGTGACATAAAGTCACAACAATGCCTTTTTTTGGAGGGCCTCTTTTCAGAAAACGGGAGTCCCTTTCAATATCGATATGTTCATAATCCCTGCCGTTTAATTCCTCCTTTTTCCGGTCACAATATAATCGGTCATGACTTTGAGGAACTCTTTTTTCATGAAGTCATCAGAAATCTCTTCACTGAGTGTTTCGACAAAAGATGACGCCTGATCTTGAGCAAGAGACTCTTTTGTCTCACCTAAATCAGAGAGTTTATCGCTAATGATGAAAGGAGCCATGGGGCCAATCATCTTTTTCAGTTCGGTTTCGATCATGAGAAAAAAACCATTCGAAATTAGCTTTTTTTTGACCGATCTCTGCCCCTCCGTCCTCTCTAATAACCCTAGCTGGACGAGTTGAAAGATTGTTTTGGATGTCTTGAATTCGTCCCAATTAAGAGATTCGGCGATTTCTGATACGGTTTTCGTCCCATTGCATAGGGCCGAAATGTTCCATTGTTCAGCGCTGAGACTTATGCTCTCTGAGTTCTTCCGCGAAAGGGGACGGAAATATGCTTGTGGAGAAGGGACGACTTCCCGGATCTTATCCCACTGCTTTTGGGAAGACCAATTCAAGATAAGTTGCTCGGTGGAAATGGAAATCGTTCTTTCTGGTGGAATTTCATCCGGTTCAAAGGAGGCCTTCCCATCTTTCAGCCCCATGAGAGTAAAAAAAGCAAATTCTCCCACAGCACTGCTTGTCTTTGCATGGGTAATATTTCCGAGTTCTAAAAACAACTCTCCACCCTCTTTCCCCTTGAAGACAATTTTTCCTGTCTTTTTTTCACTGAAAAGGGGTTTGAGAATGTCAAAAAGTTTAACTTGCGTAAGATCGCCGAGAAATGTTTCAGGCATAAAGTACCTTAGATTCTTTCCATCTGATACCTAGAAAGCAAAATCAGTGCCAATTTTTGGCAATGCACTTTGATTCAGCAATTTTGTAAGTAAGAAGAGCGGAAATTTCTCAAAAACCGTTGATATTTCAAGCACCTTTTCTGGATTTTGAGGAAGGTGTTCAAACAGGAGTTAAAGGAAAGACATTTTATCAGTTGCGTAAACACAGTATCTCATGTTTACTCTTGAGGGTGGAAGTGCCTCCAAACACTATTCATCTAATTGTTGAAGAGTGACTATCGTCCAAACCTGTCCCTTGCTCACACCGAGCAAAGCCTTGAAAGAAAAGACAACTTATATCCTTTGACTTTTACTTTTCAGGATGGAAGTTGAGCAAAAAAGACCCGACGATGCGGTAACGAGAAAGATCTATCCACAATTTACTTCATCTTTTCCCCGAGCGGAGTGAGTTCAGATAAGACTCAGGATCCTCTAAAAGCTGACTTTTTACAGACTCAAATGCCGGTTTTGAGATGATGGAAATTCCGAACTGATTCCATACCCAACCCATTGCATTCTTAGAAATCCTCAATCCTATGCCCCCTGCCGATTTGCGCTGGTTTCGTGAATATTGAATAACTCCCCTTAAAAACATACCGCATATCGGAATTCCAATTTGATTCCACGCCCGATCTCTTACGCGTCCGGGGATGAGGAACCGGGTCGCCTCTCCCAGCTTTCGGACAGGAAGAAAACTCGACTTCTTTAATATGACGGCGTTCTTGGGTGATTGATCATTCTCCGAATAGGCCGCCGAGCTGAGGTGAAAAACCAAATCGCCATAGATGGTGCTGAAGAACCCAAATCGGGGATCGCCTTTGTTTGACTCTCGCAATGGATACCAAGAAATTCCCTCGGAAAAGGCTTTGAAACAGTAACCAATGCCAGAATCGGGGATATGTTCACATTTCCGGCAAAATTCTTTATATCTTTCAGAAGATCGATCCACTTCTGAAAGGAGAAAGGTTGGTTGATATTTAAGGTAGAAATCCTGATGAAAGAACAGACATGCGGTATAAGCCCTATAGGAAGGTGCCGCAAATGGTCGGGAGTCTGAGAGCTTTTCGGCCAATTCTTCGGCCCACCCTAGGCGAATGGGGAAGGAATCGACATGCAGTGTCACTACATGAGTGGCGCCATCTTCGATTGCTGTTCGGACCAAGCGCTCCAGATAAAAGGAATGTTCCTCACTCCCCCTCAGATCAGTCCCTGGACATTCGCAAAGTCTTACTTTCGGATGCCTCTCCAGCTTCGTCCGAAATTGAGGTAAGAGTCGGTTGACACTCCCGTAAATGACGTAGGGCACTTGTGTATGTCTCTCAATCTGACTTAAGTGGAGATCGAGGAGTCTCTCATTCTCTTTGCTGACCAAATAGACAACCGCGATGCCAAGTCTCATGGCCGTTTATCCGTTGGACAATGGACCGACTCTTCATAAAGAGCAAAGTCTAAGCGGTCAGGGGCATATTGGATGTCAGAAAAGAAAATCTTCTCATCTCTGGAAACATTGCGTTTCAGGGTCACGCCCTCTGCAAGACAGATGGGCAAGCCTGAGGTTTTCTTGTCTTGACCGCAGTTTTCAATGAGGCCATAGCAAGTATACCCTCCGACTCTGTCCAGCTTTTCTCCTTTGCGAAGATCACGTTTCGCATAGGCGTAGACGTTCGTTCGAAATCCGTGTACCGGCTGCAGGAGGGAATGCCCATCTAAAAAAGCTCTTGCCACACAACCCATCGCTTCAACATGGCAAAGATGATAGGGGCGGTAGAATAAATAGAATGGACCTTCTCCCATTTTGTAATAGGAGAGCATGGATTTCTGATAATCGTCATCACAATAGCCGACAGCAAAAACACCACCGCCGGGCTCTGCACCAAGAATATAGTCAACGAAAGGTTGCTTATCTCGCCATAGCCTATTGAAGTCAAAAAGGTGGAATACATCGCGCACATGGCTCGACCGAGGCCCTTGCATACCAGGAACAAGGGCAGAAAGGCCGAAGGCGTTCGCTACCAGAGCCATTTCGATGCACAATTTCGTTCCGTCAGTATATGCCGTTGCCATATGATAATCCAGGTTACGCTTATCTGCTTCAGGAATGATCTTTGTTGGATTGGAGTATCGATCCA
>Ga0209253_10002145_pt1 | contig 17440 bp, 20 predicted proteins | sample FrelakmetBRP12BR_FD_187145 | JGI IMG/M metagenome (GOLD analysis project Ga0209253, IMG submission 187145) | Freshwater lake sediment microbial communities from the University of Notre Dame, USA, for methane emissions studies - BRP12 BR (SPAdes)... | ecosystem: Environmental > Aquatic >...
CCATTGCGCCTTGCCGAAGCGCGACTGGAAAGTCACCACGTATTCGTCCCTGGTGAGCCCGAGCGACTCGGCCAGCAGACGGCCGGTCTTGCGGCATTCGCAGTGATAGGGATCGCCGAGGTCGAGCGTGCGCCGCGGCACGCCGTGGAAGCTCATCACCAGCTTGCCGCCGGCATCCTGCAGGCGGCCGTGTCTTGCCCAGTGGTCGAGCACCGATTGCTTCAGCGCCCCGATGTAGCCGGGGTGGTCGTGGAAGTGCTTGACCGTGCGCAGTTCCGGCATGTTGCGGCAGCGGGCCAGTTCGGCGTTCACGGCATCGAACACCGTCGCCGTCGTGGTCGCCGAGTACTGCGGATAAAGCGGCAGCACGAGGATGCGTTCGGTGTTGGCCGCGCGCATCTCGGCCAGAACGCGGGGAATCGATGGTTCGCCGTAGCGCATTGCCAGCCGCACGTCGGCGTCGAGCCCGCGCTCGCCGAGGTAGCCGCGCAAGAGCAGTGCCTGCTGTTGCGAGTGAAACAGCAGCGGCGAGCCCTTCTCGGTCCAGATGGCCGCGTACTTGGCCGCCGATTTCTTCGGCCGCACGGTCAGGATCACGCCGTACAGGATCGGCAGCCAGAGCACGCGCGGAATCTCGACCACGCGCGGGTCGGACAGGAACTGCTTCAGGTAGCGGCGCACCGCGCCCGGCTCTGGCGCCTCGGGCGTGCCGAGATTGACCAGCAGCACCGCGGTGCGTGCCAGCGCGCCGTGCGTGTATTCGGGTTCGCGGTCGAAGGCCATGGGTCAGAGAATCAGTGAAAGGTGAAAAATGATGCCCCCTCTCCTCGGCCCTCTCCCCTTGCCGGGGGAGAGGGGGAGTTCTGCACGTTTCACGTTTCACATTGCACGTTTCACCTCCGTCATTCCCGCGAAAGCGCCGACGAAAGCAGCCGCGCGGTGATGTCGACGATCGGGATCACGCGTTCGTAGGCCATGCGCGTAGGGCCGATCACGCCGAGCGTGCCGACCACCTTGCCGTCGACCTCGTAGGGCGCCACGACCATGCTCGTCTCATCGAGCGGTACCTTGTTCGAGTCGCCGCCGATGTAGATCTGCACACCCTGCGCCCGGCCGGAGACCTCGAGCAGCTGCATCAGCCGCGTCTTGTGCTCGAACAGGTCGAAGAGCGCGCGCAGCTTGCCCAGGTTGGCGGCCAGGTCCGTCACCTCGAGGAGGTTGCGTTCGCCGGAAACCATCAGCGCGTCGTCGTCCTCGGCGGCCTGCTCGCCGGCGGCAACGGCCGCCTCCATCAGCGCGGCGATCTCGGTGCGCAGCGCGGCGAGGTCGCCGTGCAGCCGCGTGCGCGCCTGATTGAAGCTCAGGCCGGCGAAGTGCTGGTTGAAGACGTTCGCCGCCTCGACCAGTTGCGCCGCGCTATACGGCTGCTCGGTGACCAGGATGCGGTTCTGCACGTCGCCCTCGGGGGTGACGATGATCAGCAGCACCCGCTTGTCCGACAGGCGCAGGAACTCGATCTGGCGGAAGCTGCTCGCCCGCCGCGGCGTCAGCACCACGCCGGCGAAGTGGGTCAGGCTGCCGAGCAACTGCGCCGCCGCCTGCATCGCCCGCTGCGGGTCACCGATCCGCAACTGGCCGCGGATCAGTTCAGCCTGCTGCTGCTCGATCGGCCGCACGGTCAGCAGTGCGTCGACGAACAGGCGATATCCGCGCGGCGTCGGCACCCGGCCGGCCGAGGTGTGCGGGCTGGCGATGAAGCCCATGTCCTCGAGATCAGCCATCACGTTGCGGATGGTCGCCGGCGAGACCTCGAGCCCCGACATCTTGGCGAGCGCGCGCGAGCCGACCGGCTGGCCGTCGGCGATATAGCGCTCGATCAGCGTCTTCAGCAGCAGGCGGGCACGGTCGTCAAGCATGGGCCTATGTTACGAAAACCTCCGGCCTTCGGCTCGTTCCCGACGCAAATGGTCATCCGGCAAGGCCGTCCTGCTACATTTTGGTCATGTCGCAGGCTTTCAAGAACGTCGCCATCTTCGGCAAACCGCGGGTCGAAGGCAGCCGCCATTCGCTGACCGCCACGCTGCGCCAGATTGCCGGAATCGTCGAAGCCGCCGGCCTGCAGGTGATGTTCGACAGTTCGACGCTCGAAGTGCTCGAACTGCAGCCCTTCAACGGCTACGCGCTGCAGGCGATCGGCCGCCAGGCCGACGTCGCCGTGGTCCTCGGCGGCGACGGCACGATGCTCGGCATCGCCCGCGAGCTGTCCTCGTTCGGCATTCCGCTCATCGGCATCAACCACGGCCGGCTGGGTTTCATCACCGACATCGCGGTCGAGCAGATCCCCGATGTGCTGCCGGCCATGCTCAGCGGCCAGTTCGAAACCGACCGGCGCGCCATGCTCGAGGCCGAGGTTCGCCGCCGCGGCGAGGTCATCTACCGCGCCCGCGCGGTCAACGACGTGGTCATCTCGCGCGGCGTCTCGGGCGGCATGGTCGAGTTCACCGTGCGCGTCGACGGCGTGACGATGTACAACCAGCGCGCCGACGGCGTGATCCTCGCCACCCCGACCGGCTCGACGGCCTACGCACTTTCGGCCAGCGGCCCGATCCTGCACCCGGCCCTGGGCGGGCTGGTGCTGGTGCCGGTGGCCCCGCAGACGCTGTCGCACCGGCCGATCGCGCTGCCCGACGACCGGGTCATCGAGTTCGAGCTCACCGATGTGCGCGAGGCGAGCGCGCATTTCGACATGCAGTCGTTCACCCAGCTCGCACCCGGCGACGTGGTGCGCGCGCGCCGCAGCGCCGACGTGGTCACGCTGCTGCACCCGGTCGGCTACAACTACTTCGCCACGCTGCGCGGCAAGCTGCAGTGGAACGTGATGCCGAGCGACGCGCACGTGCGCGCCTAGCTTCGCCGCCGCAAGGCTGCCTCCCGCTCCGACCGCCCGCCCCGCCCGTCGATTCGCCATGCTGCTGTCGCTCGCGGTCCGCAATTTCGTGATCGTCGACGAGCTGGCGCTCGACTTTTCGCCCGGCTTCACCGTGCTCACCGGCGAGACGGGGGCCGGCAAGTCGATCCTGATCGACGCGCTGCAACTGGCCCTGGGCGAGCGCGCCGAGGCCGATGTCGTGCGCGAGGGCGCCGCACGGGCGGAGGTCAGCGCCGAGTTCCGCGTCGCCGCCGCTGCCGCAGGCTGGCTGGCTGACAACGATCTGCAGGGTGATGGCGACACGGTCCTGCTGCGGCGGACCGTCGATGCGGGTGGCCGCAGCCGGGCCTTCATCAACGGCGCGGCGGTGACGCTGGCGCAGTTGCGCGCGCTCGGCGACCTCCTGCTCGATGTCCACGGGCAGCACGCGCACCAGTCGCTGCTGCGCCCGGCGGCGCAGCTGGCGCTGCTCGATGCGCACGGCGGCCTGGCCTCGGCGGCGCGCGCTGTCGCCGCCACACACGCATCATGGCGACTTGCGCTCAAGGCGCTGGAGGAGGCGCAGACGATAGCTGGCGCGGCGCGCGCCGAGCACGACCGCCTGCGCTGGATCGTCGAGGAGCTGACGCCGGTGTCGCCGCAACCCGGCGAGTGGGCGGAGGTCGAGGCCGAGCACCGCCGGCTCGCGCACGGCGCCAGCCTGCTCGAAGGCTCGCAGGCGGCGGTCGAGCTGCTGGCCGACGCCGAGGACTCGGCGCTCGCCCGCATCGATTCCGCCGCCGAGCGGCTGGCCAGGCTCAGCGACTACGACGCCCGGCTGCAACCCGCGGTCGAAGCGCTCGCCGGCGCGCGGGCACAGCTCGATGACGCCGCGCGCACGCTCAACCGTTACCTCGACGGCGCCGATCTCGACCAGGCGCGGCTGGCCGCCGTCGAAGCACGGGTGGCCGAACTGCACGCCGCCGCGCGCAAGTTCCGCTGCGCGCCGGAGGAACTGACGTCGCTGATGGAGTCGTCGCGCGAGAAGCTGGCGGCGCTGGCCGCCGCCGGCGACCTCGCGGGGCTGCGCGCGCGCGAAGCGCAGGCGCGGGCCGATTACGACCGCGCCGCCGCGGTTCTGAGCAAGCAGCGGGCGCAGGCGGCCAGGGACATGGCGCGCGAGGTCACGCGCGCGATGCAGGACCTGTCGATGGCCGGCGGCCGCTTCGAGGTCGCGCTTTCGGCCTGCGAGCCGTCGGCAAGCGGCATGGAGCGCGCCGAGTTCCTCGTTGCCGGCCATGCGGGCGTGAGCCCCAGGCCGCTTGCCAGGGTGGCCTCGGGCGGCGAACTGGCGCGCATCAGCCTGGCCATCGCGGTGATCGCCGCCACGGCCACGCCGGTGGCCACGCTGATCTTCGACGAAGTCGATGCCGGCATCGGCGGCGCGGTGGCCGAAACCGTCGGCCGGCTCCTGAAGCAGCTGGGCGGCGACCGCCAGGTGCTGTGCGTCACCCACCTGCCGCAGGTTGCAGCCCGCGGCGACCAGCACCTGCTGGTCAGCAAGGTGCCGGGCGATGACGGGCGCCCGGTCTGCAGGATCGAACAGCTGGAGCGCAAGAGGCGCGTCGACGAACTGGCACGGATGCTTGGGGGGGTGCAGATCACCGACACCACGCGCAAGCACGCGCGCGAGATGCTGGCCTCATGAAAGGCGGCTGCGATGTCGCGCGCCGTCGGCTGCTGGTCGCGTCGGCGGCGCTCGTTGCCGATCGGCCGACCCTCGCGCAGCCGCGCTGGCCTCATCCGACCCTGCACGGCGCGCCGCCGCTGATCATCGCGCATCGCGGCGCCAGCGGCCATCGTCCCGAGCACACGCTGGCCGCCTACGAACTGGCGATCGAACACGGCGCCGACTTCATCGAACCGGACCTGGTCGTCACCCGCGATGGCGGGCTCATCGCGCGGCACGAGAACGAGCTGTCGCTGACCACCGACGTGGCCAGCCGCCCGCAGTTCGCCGATCGCCGGCGCACGCAGCTGATCGATGGGCGCAGCGTGGCCGGATGGTTCAGCGAGGACTTCACGCTCGACGAAATCCGCACGCTGCGCGCCACCGAGCGGTTTGCGCGCGAGCGCCCGCGCAACGCCGGGTTCGACGGCCGCTTCGGCATCGCCACGCTCGACGAAGTGATTGCGCTGGCCGCCCGGGCCAACGGATCAGGCGAGCGCCGCGTCGGCGTCTATCCGGAGCTGAAGTACGCCGCCCATTTCGCCTCGCTCGGTCTGGCCCCGGAAAAGCGGCTGGCCGATGCGCTCAAGGCCGCGGGCGCACGCCGCCCGCTGCCGGTGTTCGTGCAGAGCTTCGAACTGCAGGCGTTGCGCAACTTCGCCGAATTCTCCGCTGCACCGCGTGTGATGCTGCTGGCCAGGCCCCCGACCGCGGCCGGACTGCGCGACCTCGCTACGCAGGTGCAGGGCATCGGCGTGGCCAAGGCGCTCATCTACCCGCGCAACGCGGAAGGCGCGATCGATGCGCCGACCTCGCTCGTCAAGGACGCACACGAACTCGGCCTGGCCGTGCACGCCTGGACCTTCCGCAGCGAGGATGCCTTCCTGCCGGCCAATCTGCTCGGCCAGCCGCAGCGCGAACTCGAGATGTTCTTCGCCGCCGGAGTCGACGGCGTCTTTACCGACTTTCCCGACACTGCCGTCGCCCAGCGACGCGCTGCCGGAGGCGCCGGGTAGCCGTCTCAGCCCCTGGGGCGGTTCGGGCAATCTTCCCTGATGCACTCGCCGTACAGGGCCAGCGCATGATCGCGCAGCACGAAACCCTTGTCGGCGGCGATGCGCTTCTGCCGCTGCTCGATCTCGCTGTCGACGAACTCCTCGACGCGGCCGCAGGTCAGGCAGACCAGGTGATCGTGGTGCGCGCCCTCGTTCAGTTCGAACACCGCGCGGTCGGCCTCGAAGTTGCTGCGCGTCAGCAGGCCGGCCTGTTCGAACTGGGTCAGCACGCGGTAGACGGTGGCCAGGCCGACGTCCAGTTGCACGGCGAGCAGCGCCTTGTAGACGTCCTCGGCGCTCAGGTGCCGCACGCCCTCCTGCGAGGAGCGCTGGAAGATCTCGAGGATCTTCATCCGCGGCAGCGTCGCCTTCAGGCCGCTGGCCTTCAGTTCGGTCGATACGGGGTGCGGGCGGCTGGACATCGGCGGCAGGACACTGCGCGCGCGGCGCATCGGAGAGGCGTGAGTATCATAGCGCTCGCCCCGTACTGAACCCTCCATTCCCTCCTCAGCCGCGATGCCTTTCAGCCTGCCACTCCGACTGGCCGTTGCCGCAACACTGCTGCCGCTGCTGGTTGCCTGCGAGTCGGCACGCCGGTGGGTGCCGGACTTCATGGAACCGTACCGCCCCGACGTCCAGCAGGGCAACGTGGTGACCAAGGAGATGGTCGATCAGCTGGCCAACGGCATGACGCGCGACCAGGTGCGCTTCCTGATGGGCACGCCGGCACTGGTCAGCGTGTTTCGCCAGGACCGCTGGGACTACGTGTACCTGCTCAAGCGCGGCGTTGGGTCCGAAGTGCAGTCGCGCCGGCTGACCGTGTTCTTCAAGGACAACCGCGTCGAGAGCTTCGAGTCCGACGCAATGCCGCCGGAAGCGCTCGCCGACAACCTGATCCTCGGCCGCAACCCGAAGTCGGTTCCGAAGGCACCGCCCAAGGAAGAGCCGCTGCATTCGCGGGATGTCGATCCGAAGACCTCGCTGGAGATCACCCCGGTGACGCTTCCGCCGGTGGGTCCATGAGCGCGCCGGGCCGCCCCAAGCGCGAATCCTTCGAGCAAAGCGAGAAGGTAGCCCAGTGAGCATCAGGGTCGCCATCGCCGGCGCCAGCGGTCGCATGGGGCGCATGCTGATCGAAGCGACGCTCGCCGATTCGGCACTGACGCTTGCCGTGGCGCTGGACCGCGCCGACAGCCCCGAGCGCGGCCGCGACTGCGGCGACTTCCTCGGCCGCCGCACAGGCGTGGCGATCGGCGCCGATCTCGACCGCCTGACCGATGCCGATGTGCTGATCGACTTCACCCGCCCCGAGGGCACGGCGGCGCACCTCGACGCCTGCCGACGCCATGGCGTCAAGATGGTGATCGGCACCACCGGCTTCGATGACCCCGGCAAGGCGGCGATCCGCTCGGCGGCCGAATCGATCGCTATCGTCTTTTCGCCGAACATGAGCGTCGGCGTGAACGCAACGTTCAAGCTGCTCGAAGTGGCAGCGGCGATCCTCGCCTCCGGATACGACATCGAGATCATCGAGGCGCACCATCGGCACAAGGTCGATGCGCCGTCGGGCACCGCGCTGAAGATGGGCGAGGTGATCGCCGCGGCGCAGGGCAAGGCGCTGAAGGACCTTGCCGTGTACGCACGCGAGGGGGTCACCGGCGAGCGCAAGGCAGGCGCAATTGGCTTCGCCGCCGTGCGCGGCGGCGACATCGTCGGCGACCACACGGTGCTGTTCGCGGGCACCGGCGAGCGGATCGAGATCACGCACCGCGCCAGCAGCCGCATGCCGTATGCGTTGGGCAGCATGCGCGCGGCGCGCTTCATTGCCGGCCAGGCGCACGGGCTGTTCGACATGCACGACGTGCTCGGCCTAAGGTAATCCGATGGAAGACTCAGCGCTCGGCATCGCACACTACTGGGCGCAGGCCGACAGCGTGATCCGCGCCACCGCGTGGGCGCTGCTTGCCATGTCGGTGGCCAGCTGGTTCCTGATCCTGTGGAAACTCTGGGCCTGGCTGCGCGTTCGGCGCGCCTCGCGCGCACTGGACCGGTTCTGGGCCGCGCGCTCGATGGACGAGGCCATTGCCGCCTTCCGCCCGGCCGACGCGGAAGCGATCTTCGTGCCGCTGGCCGCAGCGGCGCAGCAGGCCGCGGCTCGCCGGCTCGACGAGTCGAGCATGGCGGCGCGCATCGATCGCTCGGAACTGATCACGCGCGCACTGCGGCAGCGAATCAACGAGGCGGCGGCAAAGCTCGAAGCGGGGCAGACGCTGCTCGCCTCGGTCGGCTCGACAGCGCCGTTCGTGGGCCTGTTCGGGACGGTCTGGGGCATCTACCACGCGCTGACCGGGATTGCCGCCAGCGGCACCATCGCCATCGAGAAGGTGGCCGGGCCGGTCGGCGAGGCGCTGCTGATGACGGCCTTCGGGCTGGTCGTCGCCGTGCCCGCCGTGCTCGGCTACAACGCCTTCACGCGGGTGAACCGCAAGCTGCTGGCCGAACTCGACGGTTTCGCGCACGACCTGCACGCCTACCTCACGCTTGGCGCGCGGCCGGGCGACGAGAGCTGACGCAATGGGCGCCGCACGGCCGCTCCGAAGGCGCCCGCTCCCCCTTGGGGGGACAGCCCGCAGGGCGAAGGGGGCCTAATGGCCTTTGGCGGCTTCGAGCGCGGCCACGCGCCCGCCCAGCCGATGGCGGAGATCAACGTCACGCCCCTGGTGGACGTGATGCTGGTGCTGCTGGTCATCTTCATCATCACTGCGCCGTTGCTGGCCCGCGCGCTCAAGCTCGACCTGCCGCAGGCCGACGCGCCGCCGGCGGTCGTGCAGCCGCAGACGATCCAGCTGACGGTCGATGCGGCGGGTGGCCTGCGCTGGAACAGCGAGCCGGTCACAGGCGATGAACTCGCCGAGCGCCTCGCGACTGCTGCGCGCCAGTCACCGCAGCCTGAGCTTCATCTCGGCGCCGACAAGGCGGTGCGCTACGAGCACGTCGCCGCGGTGCTATCGGCCGCGCAGAAGGCCGGACTGAAGCAGGTGGGCTTCGTCACGGACCCGCCGCCAGCGAAAGGTGCGACTCCTTAACTGGCTTCTCTCTGGCGCGACCCTGCTCGTTGCAGGCATCGCCGGGGCCGAGGTGCGCGCGACCGACGATACCGGCGCCGAGATCGTGCTCGCCCAGCCGGCGCGGCGCATCGTCAGCCTGGCCCCGCACCTGACCGAACAGCTGTTCGCCATCGGCGCGGGCGGTCGCGTCGTCGGCACCACCGAGTTCGCCGATTACCCGCAGGCGGCACGCGCGCTGCCGCGGGTGGCGCGCGCGCACAGCGTCGACCTCGAGCGCGTCGCCGCCGCCCAGCCGGACCTCATCGTAGTCTGGGGTAGCGGCTTCCCGCCGGCGACGCTGGCCGCGCTGCGCCGCCTCGGGGTGCCGCTCTATGTCGACGAACCCTCGTCGCTCGACGGCATCGCCGAATCGATGCTGCGGCTTGGCCGGCTGACCGCCGCCGCAGGCGCGCCCGAGGCTGCCGCGCGTTTCCGCGCGGCTATCGAGGAGTTGCGCACACGCTTTGCATCACGCCCCGAGGTCAGCGTCTTCTATCAGGTCTGGGCCGAGCCCCTGATGACGCTCGGCGGCCGGCACGTGCTCAGCGAGGGGCTGCGCGTCTGCGGCGCACGCAACGTGTTCGAGCGCCTGGCACCGATCGCGCCGCAGGTCTCGGTCGAGGCGGTACTGGCAGTCGACCCGCAGATGATCGTCACCGCCGAACCGGGGGGCGTCGACCGTGGCGCGCTGCAGATGTGGAAGCGTTTCCCCGAGCAACGGGCCGTCGCCGGCGGCCATCTTTTCACCATCGATGCCAACCGTATCAACCGGCACACGCCGCGCCTGGCCGCGGAACTGGCGGTCCTTTGCGAGCGCATCGACACGGTTCGCCGGGCGATGGCCGCAGCAAGGTCGCGCCCATGAGTCCCGATGCCGCGATCCAGGGCGCCAGCCAGCTCGACTCGGTCGTCCACTTTATCCAGTTGGCCATCGCGCCGGTATTCCTGCTGACCGCGATCGGCTCGATGCTGGCCACGATGACCAACCGCGTCGCCCGCATCGTCGATCGCGCGCGCGAACTCGAGAAACGGCTGGCCGCGGCAACCGAATCCTCGTCGCCGGAGCATCGCGAGCTGCGGCTGCTGGCGCGGCGCGCTCGGCTGATCAACATGGCGATCACCTTCACCGTGCTCTCGGCGCTGCTGGTGTGCGTGTCGATCGGCGGCCTGTTCCTCGACGCCTACCTTCAGCGCAGCCTCACCACGCTGGTGGCGTGGATCTTCGGCGTGGCACTGGTCGCCCTGATCGCCGGCCTCGCCCTTTTCCTGCGCGAGATCTACGTCGCCACGGCGACGCTGCGCATCGGCGTCAAGTAGCATCGCGGCGCGCGAGATCGCGGGCCGTCCGGGCTGCCACCGTGCCCTTGACCGCGCCGCCCTTCGGGTTGGCGACCAGGAACACCGGCATGTCCCTCCCCACGTCGCGACGGCGACGTTTCGGATGGCCGTTCGGCGCATGCGCTGCCGCGCTGCCGAAAAGGCGCCTGCTCGCTTTGGCCGCCGCCGGGCGTCCATAGGGATGATGGCCAGCGCCGCCTTGCCGGCACGACAATCCCTGCGCGACCGGGTCCCCGTGCTGCGCAGTCGCACTCGACCAGTCGATCGAGCGCGAAAGCGTGATTCGAATTGCTGTTGATGCGGAGCCTCGTGAGCAAGTCGATGCGGCGGTGCCGCGTCGGACAAGGACGCGTCGTTCCCCGGCATCGAACAAGGCCTTGGCGAAGCGCTCGCCGCCAGTCCGCAGTCCGTCGAGGGTTTCTCGCGGACCAGAGGAAGGGCCGCCACGAACCGGTCAGCCTGGCGATGAAGACGGACAACGGCAGAGCCAACCCGCATCAGGCAAGCGGACTGTCGAAGAGGACATTTGCCCCATGGCTAACGGAAAGTCGGTACGGTCAGCAAGTCGGCACATGCTGCGCGCATCGGTGCGCGCCGCATGCGCCGCTCTGCTGCTCGCCGTTCACATCGCCGGCAGCGCCGCGGACTCGACGACCCTGCGCTGGAAGGATCTGCTGCCGCCGGAGTGGGACTCCTGGCATTACTACCAGAACTTCTATCGCCTCTTTCCCGCGGTCGATGACATCGACGACAAGGATCCGCGCGCCCTGGCAATCCTCGCCGAGATGCGACGGATCTCCCGAAAGGTGCCCAGCCGCGACGACGTCCATGGACAGAGAGTGCGAGTACCCGGCTTTATTTCTCCCCTGCGGAAGGAGGCGGGGCGCGAGATTGCCGAATTTCTCCTCGTTCCCTACCAGGGTGCCTGCATCCATCGCCCGCCGCCGCCCGCAAACCAGATCGTGCACGTGCAACCGCGCAGCGCGGTCGCGGCGGAACTCGAGGTGCGCGCAGTCTGGGTGACCGGGGTGCTTGAGGTGAAACGAACCGAAACCGCCCTCGGCAGCGCCGCCTACCGCATTCGCGATGCCCAGGTCGAGCGCCTGGACCTCGACAAAGAGGGGCTTCAGGTCCTGCACTACCGCATCCGCTGACGCGACGCGATGATCCTCCTGCCGCGATCCGCGTGACGCCGGTCCGGCATCCCGCCGCGCTCGCGCGAGCGAACCGTCGCCTGGCTGGGCTACGTCACGGGCGGCGCGCGGCTGGCTCGCTCAGCCCATCGCCCACCCACTGCAGCAGCGCCTGCCACTGCTCGATGTCCTTCTCGACGCGGCTCGGCGCCACGTCCCAGATCGATGCGCCGTGGGCGGCGACCTGCACGTAGTTCTGCGTGTCGCGCAGGAAGCCAAGGACCGGCAGACCGAGCCCCTCGACGAAACGCTGCAACTGCTCAGCCGAGCGTGTGCGCGCGTCCACGCGCATGCCGAGCACGCCGACGCGGCCCTCCTGTTTCAGCATGCCCCTGTCGGCCAGCTTGGCGAGAAAGGCCTGCGTGGCGTAGATGTCGAACAGCGAAGGTTGCAGCGGCACGATCACCCGATCGGCGGCCTTCAGCGCATAACGCAGCAGATGCCCGTGCAGCGCCGCCGGCGTGTCGATCACCGCGTGCGTGACCCCGCGCGGCGGACGCGCGACCTCGTCCTCGTCGATTTCCCAGGTCTCGATCGTCGGCAGCGCCTGCGGCCGCAGGGCAAGCCAGGTGCGCGACGACTGCTGCCGGTCGAGGTCGCCGATCATCGTGCGCTCACCGCGGCGTGCGAAGTAGCCCGCCAGATTGGTGGCCACCGTGCTCTTGCCCACGCCGCCTTTGGGATTGGCGACCAGGAACACCGGCATGCTGCTCTCCTTCGGGTGCCTGCAGGCACCCTTCTCCGGCGGCGACTCTAGCAAAGCGTCGATCTTGTCCTCGCCATGTTGATCGGCCGCAAAGCGCGCCAACCTATGATTGCGTTGCGCTCCGCGACGAGCCTTGGCCGCCCGCCCCGACAGTGACCTGCACCCCTGGTGAACGAATGGACTGCCGCCCCGACTGCGGCGCCTGCTGCATCGCGCCGTCGATTTCGAGTGCCATCCCCGGGATGCCGTCAGGCAAGCCCGCCGGCCTCCGCTGCGTCCAACTCACGGACGACTACCGCTGCGCGCTGTTTGGCCGCCCGGAGCGACCGGCCTGCTGCGGCGGGCTGCGGCCGTCCCCCGAGATGTGCGGCAAGTCGCGCGTCGAGGCCCTTTTCTGGCTCGAAAGCCTCGAAGCGGCGACGCGGGCCTGACTGCGGCGCGGCGAAGCGCCGGCAACTAGCGGGGTGCACGCACCGCGAAGAACTGCCGGTCCGGCGCGATCTGCAGCCGATCGATCGGCGCATCGAACAGCGCCGACAGCCGCTCCGCGGTCAGCACTTCGGCGGCGGTCCCGGCGATCCAGTCGCCCCGGCCGGACAGCAGCAGCGCATGAGTCGCCATGCGGACCGCTGCGTTCAGGTCGTGCAACGACGCGATGATCGTGTGGCCGTCCAGCCGCGCCAGTTCGTCGACGACCAGTGCCTGATGGCGCGGATCCTGATGCGCGATCGGCTCGTCGAGCAGCAGCAGCGGTGCTTCCTGCGACAGCGCGGTGGCGATCGCCACCCGCTGCCGCTCTCCGCGCGACAGGCTGCGCACGTCGCGCTGCGGCAATGCGGCGCAGTCAAAGCGCGCCAGCCACTCGGCGGCGACCCGGCTGCCGTGTTCGTCGGCCTCCCCGAGGCGATAACGCGCGGTCAGCACCGTGTCCAGCACGGACGCGGTGAACGGATCGAGCCAGCCGTCGGGCAACAGCGCGCGCTGCGCGGCCAGCGCCTGCACATCCCAGTGCTCGACCGGCCGGCCATCGAGCAGGACTACGCCGCCATCGGCGCGGCGCGCCCCGGCCAGCGTAGCGAGCAGCGTCGACTTGCCGGCGCCATTGGGCCCCAGCACGACCCAGCGACTGCCGACGTCCACGCGCAGGTCCAGTGCATCGACCAGCACCCGCGCGCCCGCCTGCAGCCGCACACCGCGGCACTCGATCGCAACGTTCATAGGCGCCGCACGAGGCTGATGAACACCGGGACGCCGATCAGCGCGGTCAGTACGCCCACCGGAAGCTGCAGCGGCGCGACGGCCGTGCGGGCGAGGGTGTCGGCGAGCAGCACCAGCACCGCGCCGCCGAGCGCCGAGGCAGGCAGCAGGACGCGCTGATCGTTGCCGACCAGCCGCCGCATCACGTGCGGCGCGACGAAGCCGACGAAGCCGACCGCACCGGCCAGCGTCACCGCAGTGGCCGTGGCCAGCGCCGACACAAGGACCAGGCGCCGCCGCACGCGGCGCACGTCGACCCCCTGCACGAACGCCTGCAGGTCGCCGCGCAGCAGCAGGTTCAGCGGCCTGGCCTGCGTCGTCGCCACGAGCAGCAGCAGCGCAAGAACGACGAGCGCCGCGAGCGCCGCGCGCAGGTCGGTGGCGCCGGCGAGGTCGCCGAGCAGCCAGAACATGATCGAGCGCATCTGGGCGTCAGGAGCCAGCGCCAGCAGCAGCGACAGCAGCGCGGCCGCAAACGCGGCCAGCATCACCCCGGTCAGCAGCACGGCGGTGCTCGCCTCCTCTGCAACCCGCGCCGCCGAATGCAGGCGGCCAAAAAACGCGCGCCTTGCCAGCAGGAAGAGCGCGGCCAGCGTGGCGAAGGCGCCGAGCGCGCTGCCCGCCTGCATGCCGAGCAGGCCGCTCCCGGCGAGCAGCGCCAGCATCGCACCGACGGCCGCCCCGCCGGAGACGCCGAGCACATAGGCGTCGGCCAGCGGATTGCGCAGCAGCGCCTGCAGCAATCCGCCGGCCAGCGCCAGCAGGCCGCCGGCGGCAAAGGCCGACAGCGCGCGCGGCAGCCGAAGCTGCCAGAGCACGGCTGATCTCGCACCGGCGCCTTGCGACGAATCAAGCAGCGCCGAGAGCACGCCGGGAACGCTGCCCGTTGCCAGCGCAAGCGCGAAGCTGGCCAGCGCCGCCAGCGCGAGGCCAGCCAGCACCCGCTGCGGCGGCAGCGAATGCATCACAGCCGCACCATCACGCCTGCGAACACGCTGCGGCCGGGCGTGTTGTAGCCGTTGACCAGTTCGTAGTCGGCGTCGAACAGATTCTCCACGCGCAGGGTCAGCCGTAGTGCGTCCGTTGCCCGCCACGACAGCGCCAGACGCGCCAGCGTGTAAGCGGCAAGCTCGGTGCGAGCAAAGGTGTTGATGTCGGTGTCGTAGCGCTCGGCGTTGTAGGTCACCTCGAAGAGGCCATCGAAGCGTCCGAATGCCCGTGCGGCCGCCAGGTGCAGCTTGTACGGCGCGCGTCGCAGGAGCCGCTCGCCCGTGGCATTGTCGGTCGCCCGCGTATAGCCGGCATCGGCCTGCAGCTGCCAGCCGTGCAGGCGCGCCGCAGCGATCAGCTCAATGCCGTCGATGTCGGCACTGGCGATGTTGCGGGCCTGGTTCGCGGCAGCGTCGTAGAAGATCAGGTCGCTGGTGCGGTTGCGGAACACCGCCGCGCGCAGGGAAGCGCTCTCGTCGCCGTAGCGCAGCGCCAGTTCGCCGCTGCGCGACCGTTCGGGCGACAGCCCCGGGTTGCCGAAGAACGGGAAGTACAGATCGTTGAAGCTCGGCGCGCGAAAGGCGGTGGCCAGTTGCACAGATGCCCGCCAGCGCGGATCAAGGTCGTAGCCGTAAGCGGCCAGCCCCGTGGTAGCGCCGCCGACGTCCGAGTAATCGTCCCAGCGCAGGCTGGCCTGCATGCGGTGCGGCCCGGAACTCGCCTCGACGCCGGCCCGGATCGAGTTCACGCGCCGCGCGAAGCTGGTGAGCACACCGCCGAAATCCGGGTCGTACGCCGTCGATGCGCCGCGCTGCTCGAGATATTCGTAGGCGACCGTGCCATTGACGCGGTCGGCGAGCCGGATCTCGTTGGCCAGCGTCACGGCGCGGTTGCTCGATTCGAACTCGCCGTTGTTGAACGACCACCGCTCGCTGGAGCGGTTGCGCGTGTCGTCGTCCGTCCGCGCCACCGTCAGCGTCGCGCGCCAGCCTTCGGCGAGCAGTCCGCTGGCGCTCGCCTGCATCGCCCGCTGGCGCGACTTCTCCTCGTGCGTGGCCGAAGGGCCGTCGGCAGTGCTGTCGAAGTCGGTGTCGTTACGGCTGCCCCACAGGCTGGCAGCGAGGTCCACCGGACCCACCTTGCCCCGCGCGCGCAACGATGCGCTGCCGTTGCGGTTGCTGTCGATCTCCGGATTGGCCCCCGGCGCAAACGGGCCGGGGATCACGTGCGCAGTGTCGATCGCGGAAAACGGCGCGCTGCGGCGACCGGCCGCCGAGAACGCAATGGAACCACCGTCAAACCGCTGCGCCAGGTACAGGTTGGCGGCGCGCGCGTCGCCCGAGCCAGCCTCGCCACCGGCCTCGAACCCGGAGCGTTCTGCACTGCGCGTGAAGATCTGCACCACGCCGCCGATCGCCTCTGAGCCGTAAAGGCTCGACAGGTTGCCGCGAACGATCTCGATGCGCTCGATCGAATCGAGCGCGATGCCGCCGAGCGCCGCGGCGCCGGTCAACGCCGTGTTCAGGCGCACCCCGTCGATCAGCACCAGCGTCTGGCTGGAGTTCGCGCCGCGCATGAACAGCGAGGCCTGGCTGCCCGGTCCGCCGGCACGCGCGAACTCGATGCCGGCCTGGCGACCGAGCAGTTCAACCAGCCCGGGCGTCTGCAAAGTCTCGATCTGGCTGCGCGTGATGACGGTGGCCGCCGGCAGCGAATCGGCGAGCCGCTGCTCGGACCGCGTGGCGGTGACGAGCACCTCGTCGAGCGCGTAGGCGGCGGTCTGCGCGCGTGCCGTTGAACCGGCCGCAACTGCCGCGAGCGCGCACGCAGCGGCACGCCGATTGCCGGGCCGCGAAAAAAACCTCCCCATCATCTCCCTCGCGATCTGCCGGCCCGCCGCCGGCGATGAACCTCGATCGATCGCGAGAAGGGTCGCAGTCGGCAGGAAAGGGGCACAGTGGGTGCGGCCGCTTTGCCTGTGGCCGATCTGCCGTCTCCCCGCGGCTCGAATCACCACACCTGCGCGCGGCGTTGAAGCGCATCGCAGGCAGCTCGCGGCCGGTCTCCGGGCTGCGGATGCTTCTCGCTGCGCCTTCCCGCGGCGCCGGGCGGCGCACGCAGTGGCAGTTGCATCGAGCACCGCGCCGTTGCCGGCGCGGCATCCGCTTACCGTTGCGGGGGCAGCACAGGTTGGCGCGCCGGGCGCGCTCCTGTTTCCCGTTTCACCCGCACGCAGGCACTCGCGCACAGGCACCGAAAGCAAAGTCAGTCTAACAGTCGAGGGCCGCGCGCGTTTGCCGGTGCTACGATTTACGCATGCTCGATGATCTCGATGCCCTGACCGAAAAGCTGACGCTGCTTGCGACCCAGGTGCGCGCGCTGCGCGACGAGAACCAGCACCTGCGCACCCAGGTGGCCAGTGCCAACGTGGAACTCGATGCGCTGCGCGCGCGCATCGCGGGCGCCATGCAGCGCATTGACAACCTGCTCGAGCGGCTGCCTGCCGAGCGGCAGGAAGCGGCACCGGCGGAGAAGGCCTGAGGAGCGCGGCATGGCGCAGGAATCGCTGACCCTGACGATCTTCGGCCGCGACTACCGGATCGCCTGCGCGCCGGACGAGCGCGCCGACCTGATCGCCTGCGCCCGCTATGTCGACGCGCGGATGAACGACATCCGCGACGCCGGCAAGGTGATGGGCGCCGACCGCGTGGCGGTGATGGCGGCGCTGCAGATCGCGCAGGAGTTGTTCTCCGCCAAGGCCGGCGGCGGCGTCTCGCTGGGCGAGATCAAGCAGCGCGTGCGGCAGCTGAACGAACTCGCCGACCAGATGCTGGCCACCCAGGAGAAGCTCTTCTGAGCCGTAGAATGCCATCGAGAGTTGTTGCGCAAGCGCGCTGCGTCCGATCCATTGCAACGCGCTTGCGGATCAGTTCTTCCCTGCGGTGCTCGCGCAAAGGCCTTTAGTTCCTTGAACCTATGCGCATTGCGCAAGGTTGCGGGCTCGCACCGTGGTGCGATCGGCACGCGTTTGCTGAACCTAAACGGTGCGCGAAGCGACCACCCTGAACCGATGGTTCAGGACATCGGCCGGGCGGCATTCGCGGGGAACCCATTCATCCGGTGGCTGGTGCAGTCACCGGTGCGCAGATTGCGGCTT
>Ga0209253_10002146_pt1 | contig 17436 bp, 14 predicted proteins | sample FrelakmetBRP12BR_FD_187145 | JGI IMG/M metagenome (GOLD analysis project Ga0209253, IMG submission 187145) | Freshwater lake sediment microbial communities from the University of Notre Dame, USA, for methane emissions studies - BRP12 BR (SPAdes)... | ecosystem: Environmental > Aquatic >...
CTTCGACTCCTCGGCCCCTTCCTCCGACCGCTTGCCGGTGAAGTGCGCCTCGCCGGGCTGCCAGCCGGGGGTGACGGTGGCGGCCAGGTCCTGCGCCGAACGGTGGAAGAGGGCGACGATGGGCTTCACGGCCGCCTTGGCGGTCAACGCCAGGCCGATGAAGGGGAGGAACACGACCATCAGGCCGCCCAGCACCGGCATCAGCAGGAACACCGCCGCCATCGGGAGCTTGACGTACTGCTCGGAGCTCGCGCCGGGGAGCCGCTCGCCGTCGTGCTCGACCGGGGAGACCTCCCAGCTCGACTTCGAGAGGTAGTAGCCGCTCTTCACCACGGTGCCGCCGGAGATCTTCGTCATGGCCGCTGCTCCTTCGCTGCTGCGCTGGGGTTCGAGAACCTTTGCTCCCTCTCTTCACCATGGAATATCGCCCACCACGCGGCTTCCCGATATTGGGAGGGTTCCCCAGTTCGCCTGGAATGAATCCGGGGGCGCGGGTGCAAATCGTCCCGGGTTCACGCCCCTCGACCACCGGCGACGGGGCGCCTGGGACGACGGGGAGGGCCAAGGCGGGAGACCGGTTCCGGCCGGCGGGATCTTCCGGAGAGAGGCGCCGGTGGATTCCGGAGGTCGGCGCGGACCCGCCGTGCGCGGCTGAATGGCCGGCCATGACGGACGTCAAGGTCGCCAGCCCGGGAACAGGACGCGTGTATGGTGTGAGATTCCTGGGCCAGACCGCTGGAGCTGACTCCCAGCGACTTGCTTGTCTTCACGGTCGCATCCGATTGCTGCCCCCCGGGGGCAGGGGTGCCTCCCGGAATCGGCCACCTGGGGCCGAGGACGTCGGACGAACTTCGCGCATTGGTTGCGCGAGGGACGAGCTCATCTTCCGGAAAGGACGAGCGCCATGGGCGAGCACGCCAATGGCTCACGCGACCGGACACTGGAGGCGCTGACGCTCGTCACCGTCGGACTCGAAGAGAAGCAGGCGGACCGGGCCGCCCGCGAGAAGCTCGCGTCGAGCAGCGAGGGCGGGGCGAGTCTCGTTCGCGCCCACGGCTCCGTGGTTGGCGTGGACGAGGTCTTCTTTGCCTCCACCTGCTACCGCGTCGAGCACCTGACTCGCGTCGCGTCCAGCCTGGAGTCGGGCATCGTCGGCGAGCCGCAGGTGCGCGGCCAGGTGCGCGAGTCCTTCGGCCGCGCCCCATCGGCGGCAACCCGGAGATCGAGCGGCGCCTCGACGCCCTGGCCGGCGCCATCGTCGCCACGCTGCTTCACCAGCCCAGCGTGCGGCTGCGGCGGGCCGGTACCGACGGCGAATCGGGAGACGAGCTGACGGCCGCTGCGGCGGAGGTCCTCGCCCCCGATTCCAGGCTCGCGAGGGTCCTTCCCTCCTGGGACGAGCAAGCGTCGGCCGTAGGCAAATCGTGCGCCTACTTTCAGGCACGCGCGAATATCGCGCGGTTTCGAGACCTTCGGAGGAAGAAGCCATCTGCGCAGATCGTGCGCGGTGCGTGAAATCACCCATGTGTCGAGAAGTTGAGATGGCTGGCGATATCGTCCCGGGCGTGGCGCGTTCCTTGCCTTGCACCACCGCGGAGGACGCGATTCGTCGATGAAACAACTCCGCAGCATCTGGCACGAGCTCGACCGAAGTGTCCGTGCCCGCATCCTCCTCCCCACCGCGGTCCTGTTCGCTGCGACGCTCGGGGCCATGGTCTATGCCGCCATCGGAGCCTACGGCCACGACCTGGAGAAGGTGCAGCGCGAGCGGGGCGAGATGTTCGCGGCCACGGTGGCCGGCGGCCTCACCCAGACGATGCGCGCGGGAGCCGCCGCCGACGTCCCCGGCCTCTTCGATGTCGTCCGAAGTCACCGGCCGGACCTGGAGTCGATCAGCCTCATTCGTCCGGATGGGCGCGTCGTCTACTCCACCGACCGGCGCCTCGCAGGCACGGTGCCTTGGCCGAACGTGCTGAGCTTCGAGCAGCCCCGGGTGATCCAGGAGCCCCAGGGGAACGAGGCCACCTATGCGGTGGTCCACCCCATCCCCAACGGCGAGTCGTGTGCGGCCTGCCACGGGCGCGAATCGCGGATGAATGGCTTTCTCGACCTCCGCTTCACCCGAAACTCGGCGCTGGCGGCCAAGTCGGAGCTGGCGCGGACGCTGGGGGTCTCGGCAGGGGTGGCACTCCTCGTCCTGCTGACCATCGCCTGGTGGCTCGTGGGCCGGGAGGCGGTGGCGCCGCTGAAGCGGCTCGTGGCGGCGATGCGACGCGCCGAGTCCGGCGATCTGATGGTGCGCGCCGACGAGGGGCGCCCCGACGAGCTGGGCGTGGCGGCGCGCGGCTTCGACGCGACGCTGGCAGCCCTGCGCCGCAGCCAGGCGGAGCTGGAGGCCTTCTACCGGGAGCGCATGGTGAGGGCCGACCGCTTCGCGGCGGTGGGCGAGGTGGCGACCGGGCTGGCCCACGAGATCAAGAACCCGCTGGCCGGGCTCTCCGGGGCCCTGGAGCTGCTGGCCGAGGACCTGGCCCAGAACCCGCGCCAGGCCGACGTGGTGGGGGAGATGCGCCACCAGGTGGCGCGACTCACGCACACGATGGAGAGCCTGCTCAGCTTCGCCCGTCCGCCCAAGGCGCACATGCGCGCCACGGACGTGAACGGCACGCTCGAGAAGGTGCTCTTCCTCGTCCGGCAGCAGCGGCGCGACGCCCCCGTCGAGGTCGTGGCGGTCCTCGACCCGACCCTGCCACTGGTGATGGCCGACCCCGGGCAGCTCGAGCAGGTCTTCTTGAACGTCTGCCTGAACGCCTGCCAGGCCATGGAGCCCAAGGGCGGAAAGCTCACGGTCCGGTCCCGCCTCTCCGAGGGGCGCGTCGCCGTCGATCTCGAGGACACCGGCCCCGGAATCCCCGAGACCGTCCGCCCCAACCTCTTCAAGCCCTTCTTCACCACCAAGCGTCAGGGCAACGGCCTCGGGCTCGCCATATCGGCGCGCATCGTCGCCGAGCACGGGGGCCACATCGGCTACCGCTGCCCCGCCGGCGGTGGCACGGCCTTCACCGTCACTCTCCAGCCGGCCCTGCCCGAGGTCGTCGCGCGGCCCCGAGCGGAGCACGCGGCATGACCACGACATCGGCGCGGATCCTGGTCGTCGACGACGAGAAGCTCATCCGCTGGTCGGTCAGCGAGCGGCTGCAGCGCAGCGGCTACGACGTGATTGCCGCGGAGTCGGGCGAGGAGGCGCTCCAGAATCTCGCGGCGCAGGCTCCTGACCTCCTGCTCCTCGACGTGCGGCTTCCGGGGATCGATGGTCTGGCGACGCTGCAGCGCGCGCTGGAGATGCACCCCGACGTGGCCGTGCTCATGATGTCGGCGCACAGCACCGTGGACATCGCGGTCGAGGCGATGAAGCACGGCGCCATCGACTTCCTGGTGAAGCCCTTCCCGTTCCAGGTGCTCGACGCTGCGGTGGAGCGGGCGCTCGCCACCGCCCGGACCCGGAGGCAGATCCAGGCGCTCACCACCGAGCGGCGCGGCGCACCGAAGGCGGCCGCCGCGCTGGTGGGGCGCTCGGCTGCCATCGAGCAGGTCCGGACCATGGCGGCGCGGCTCGCCGGCAGCGACGCGACGACGCTGCTCATCGAGGGGGAGAGTGGCTCCGGCAAGGAGGTCGTGGCGCGCGCCGTCCACTTCGGCAGCGCCAGGGCCGAGCGCCCGTTCCTCCAGGTGAACTGCGCGGCGCTGCCGGAGCACCTGCTCGAGAGCGAGCTCTTCGGCCACGAGCGCGGGTCCTTCACCGACGCCCACGCCCTGAAGCGTGGCCTCTTCGAGTCCGCAGAGGGCGGGACCGTGATGCTCGACGAGATCGGAGACCTCCACCCCGGCGGGCAGGCCAAGCTCCTCCGGCTCCTCGAGAACAAGGCCTTCCGCCGGGTCGGCGGTGTCGCCGAGCTCCGCGCCGACGTGCGGGTGCTCGCCGCCACCAACGTGAACCTGGAGGAGCGGGTGGCCGAGGGACGCTTCCGCGCCGATCTGTTCTTCCGCCTGAACGTCGTCCGCATCATCGTCCCGGCGCTGCGGGAGCACCCCGACGACATCCCGCTCCTTGCGGCCCACTTCATCGCCCGCTTCAACCAGGAGATGAAGCGCCAGGTGAAGGGCGTGAACGCCGCTGCACTGGAGATGCTCCAGGCCTACCGCTGGCCGGGCAACATCCGGGAGCTGCGCAACGTGGTCGAGCGGGCCTTCATCCTCCACTCCGGCGCGGAAGAGCTGCGGCCGGAGCACCTTCCTCCCGAGCTTCGCGGTGCCGCGCCGGCGCAGCGGAGGCACGAGAAGCACGCCTCCGGCGTCCCGGCCGAGGGGCTGGTCCTCGAGGATGTCGAGAAGAAGCTCATCCGCGAGGCGCTCGAGCGCGCCAGCGGAAACCAGTCGAAGGCGGCCCGCCTGCTCGGCATCAGCCGGGACACGCTCCGCTACCGCCTGAAGAAGCACGACCTGGGCTAGGCGCTTCCCGGCTCCTGCGGCGGCCAGCCTCGCCACGGGCCGGGGCCGCGCTCAGGCCTCGGCGCCCTCGCCGGCGGGGCGGTCCTGCCGGCCGAGCCCTTCCGCCAGCGGGCGCAGCGTCACGCGCAGCTTCTCCATCGCTCGGATTTCCAGCTGGCGGGCCCGCTCCCGGGAGAACCCGAAGTGCTCCCCCAGGCGCTTCAGCGTGGCCGGGTGGTCGGCCATGAGGCGTTGCTCGACGATGTAGCGCTCCCGCTCGTCGAGCTGGCCGATCGCCTCGACGACGCCGGCCGCCACCATCCGGTGCTCCTCGGCGTTCCCGAGGGCGTCGTCCTGGCCGAGCGTCTCGGCGACGACGAAGTCGACGTGGCAGGCGCCGCCCTCGCCGATGGGCACGTCGAGAGACAGGTCCCGGGCGTCGAGCCTCTGTTCCATCTCGCGGATGTCCTCGGGCTGGACGCGCAGGCGCCGGGCGATGCGATTCGTCGGGTCGACGCCGGGCGCGTCGTGCTCGACCTCGCGCCGCGCCCGGGCCAGCGAGAAGAAGAGCTTGCGCTGTGCCTGGGTCGTCCCGAGCTTCACCAGCGACCACGACCGCAGGATGTAGTTCTGGATGTAGGCTCGGATCCACCAGACGGCGTAGGAGATGAGCCGGATGCCCATGTCGGGGTCGAACTTCTGCACGGCCTTCATGAGCCCGATGTTCCCCTCCTGGATGAGGTCGGTGAGCCGGAGACCGTAGGAGCGATAGCCGTGCGCGACCTTCACGACGAAGCGGAGGTTTGAGGTCACCAGCGTGTGCCCGGCCCGGCTATCGCCGTTGCGGAGGCTCCGGGCAAGCCGTTGCTCCTCGGCCACCGTGAGGAGTGGATGGCGCTGGACCTCCTGAAGGTACTGGTCGATGTGGTGCATGGGGCGTTCCCGCCATTCATACGTACAGCAATGACTGCGCCATCTCGGACCAAAAAAGATTGGTTTACAGAACCAGCACTTGGCAATACGGAACCCTGAGTGGGTCATCCCAGAAGCTGTTGTTCTTACAGTCAACCCCCCAGATGGGCATCCCTGCTGGGTTTTCCCTCTGAAGTTGTTACAGCCTTGCCCTACCCGAAACGGGCTAGACCCGTCTAGACACCGAACGAACACTTGCCGCGGGACCCACTCACCACAAGAGTGAGAGGGGAAGAGGACGCTTGAACGCCCCCGGCTCCAGATCCTTCCAGCCATCCGACGGCGCCGGCGAAGCGCCCGAGGACGCGGGCGACGCCGGCCGAGCCGATCACCTGGGGTTCGTGGCCCACGAGGTCCGCAACCCGCTCGCCGCAGCCCTCTGGAGCGCCGAGCTGCTCGCGCGCCTGTCGCCGGAGGAGCGGGGCGGAGCCCGAGGGCAGAAGCTCGCGAGCACCGGACTCCGGTCGCTCCTGCGCCTGAGGCGTCTCATCGAGGACCACCTCCTCGCCGAGCGGCTCGACGCCGACGGATTCGCCATCTGCCTCGAGGCGCTCCCCGCTGCCGACCTCCTGCCCGACGACCCTGGCGCCCTCGGGGCCGCTGCGCTCGAGGCCGACCTGGAGCCAGGGCTCCTGCTCGAGGCCGACCCGACCCTGGCGCGACGGGCACTGGAGGGCGCCGTGCTGGCGGCTGCGCGGGAGGGGGGAGTGGTCCGCGTCGAGGGACGGCGCTGGGCGGGCGGGTACCGCTTTCGCGTCGCGGGCGCGAGGCCGGTTCCCGGGGCCCTTGCCGATCCGGGCCGCGGCAGCGCCTCGGACCCGCGCGGCGCGTCGATCTCGCTCGCCGTGGGGCGGCGCGCTGCTGCGGCCTTCGGCGCGTCCCTCCGCGTCGAGGGCGACGCCTTCGTGCTGCTCGTCCCGGTCGCCTATGAGGCCGCCGCGGCTGACGGGAGTCCGGCCGCGCACGGCGAGGGCGAGCCGCGGTAGGCTCCCGGCGGGATGGACCGGACTCCGCTGGTGCTGGTCGTCGAGGACGACCTCGACATCCTCGAGGCCATCTGCGACGCGCTGGAGGCCAATGGGTACCACGTGGCCCGGGCCCGCAACGGCGCCGAGGCGCTCGAGCGGGTCGTCGAGGCGCGCCCGTCCGTGATCCTCCTCGATCTGATGATGCCGGTGATGGACGGGGCGGCCTTCGCCGGGCAGCTGCGGACGGCGGGCCGCGGGGACATTCCCATCGTCGTCATCTCCGCCGACGGAAACCCACGGCAAGCGGCCCTCATCGGGGCACAGGGGTACCTCGCCAAGCCGTTCGACCTCCAGGCGCTGCTCACGCAGGTGGCGTCGATGACTTCGCACGTCTGACCGGGGCGCCGGAGGGCGGCGGCCGGTCCTTGACAGCCGGAGCCGCTGCCGCTACAACCTCCCGCTCTCACTCCAATTTCGGCACGTCCTCCCCGGCCTGATCGCCGCGGGGCGGACCAATGCGAGGTGCGACATGGCGACGGGTCTCCTAGGTCGGAAGGTCGGCATGACCCAGATCTTCAACGCCGACGGCGATGCGATTCCCGTGACCGTGCTCTCCGTGAGCCCGGCCACCGTGATCCGGCGCAAGGTGGCGGACAAGGACGGCTACGACGCCGTCGTCCTCGGCTTCGAGGAGGTGGAGGAGAAGCACGCCCACCGGCTCACCAAGGCAGAGGTCGGCGTGTTCAAGAAGCTCGGAACGAAGGTCTTCCGGAACCTGAAGGAAGTGCGCCCGAAGGACGCGAAGGTCCTTGGCGAGCTCAAGACGGGCGACGTGCTATCGGTGGACAAGGTCTTCAAGGTCGATCAGCGCGTGGACGTGACCGCGCTGACGAAGGGACGCGGGTTCACCGGCGTCATGAAGCGCTGGAACATGAAAGGCGCGGCCCGCGACTCGTCCACCGCCCACGAGCACCACCGGCACGTCGGCGCCATCGGGCAGCGCAAGACGCCTGGCAAGGTCTGGAAGGGCAAGCACCTCCCGGGCCAGTACGGCGTCGAGACCGTCACCACCCAGAACCTGACCGTGGTGGGGGTCGAGGCCGAGCAGGGGCTGTTGCTGCTGAAGGGCGCCGTCCCAGGCCACAACGACGCTCTGGTCTACGTGGACACCGCGGCGAAGGGGCAGCCCAAGCCCAAGAAGAAGCAGGAAGCCCGCGAGCGCGCCAAGCCCAAGGTCTAGCGCGGCCCCGCCGGGTTCTCAGACCTCGGGAGCCAGGGTCCCGCGCTTGCGATCGCGCTCGAGCTTGTAGCGGATGTTCGGGTCCAGCGACCTCTTCCGAAGCCGGACGCTCTTGGGCGTCACCTCGACGAGCTCGTCCTCGGCAATCCACTCCAGCGCCTTCTCCAGGTTCATGTCGCGGGGCGGGGTGAGGATGACGTTCTCGTCGCGGCCGGCGGCGCGGATGTTGGTGAGCTTCTTCTCCCGACAGATGTTGTAGTCGATGTCGTTGTCGTGGCTGTGCTCTCCCACGATCATCCCGGCGTAGACCGGGTCGCCGGGCTTCACGAACAGCGCGCCGCGCTCCTGGCCGTAGAAGCAGGCGTAGGCCACCGCCTGCCCCTCGCGGTCGGCGACGATGGCGCCGCTCTGGCGCTTGTCGATGGCGCCCTGCCACGGCTCCCAGCCGTCGAACTGCGACGACATGATCCCCTCTCCGCGGGTGAGGGTCAGGTAGTCGGACCGGAAGCCGACGAGCCCTCGTGCCGGCACCCGGAACTGGAGGCGGGTGCGCCCGGAGCCGAGCGGCTGCATGTCCACCATCCGCCCCTTGCGCGGGCCCAGGGCGGCAGTCACCGGTCCCACGCCGTCCGCGGGGAGGTCGCACACGAGCAACTCCATCGGCTCGTGAACCTCGCCACCGATCCGCTTCAGGATGGGCTCGGGGTTGGAGACGGTCAACTCGTACCCCTCCCGCCGCATGTTCTCGACGATCACTGCGAGCTGCAGCTCGCCGCGCCCCACCACCTTGAAGGCGTCGGGCGCCTCGGTGTCCTCGACGCGGATGGAGACGTTGCGGTAGGCCTCCCGCTCCAGGCGCTCGCGGATGTTGCGGCTGGTGACGTACTTGCCCTCGCGGCCGGCGAAGGGACCCTCGTTCACCCTGAAGACCATCGACATCGTGGGCTCGTCCACCGAGATGCGCGGTAGCGGCTCGGGCGCGAGCGGGTCGGTGAGGGTGTCGCCGATGGCGACGTCCGGGGCGCCGGCGATGCACACGATCTCGCCGGGGCCGGCGTCGGCCACCTCGCTGCGCTTCAGCCCCTCGTAGGCGTAGAGACGCACCACCTTGGCGGCGGTGATCTTGTTCCCCTCGCCGACCACCGCGATCTCGGCGCCAGCCCGGACCACGCCGCTCGCCACGCGGCCGATGGCGAGGCGCCCCACGTAGTCGTCGTAGTCGAGATTGTCGACGAGCATCTGCAGGGTGGGCCGCTCCTCGGCCGGCGGCGCCGGGATATGGGTGAGGATGGCGTCGAAGAGCGGCTGCAGGGAGGTCGACTCGAAGGCCTCCTTGACCGTGTGGCCGGCGCGCCCTTCGCGGGCGACCGCGTAGATCACCGGGAAGTCGATCTGCCGTTCGTTGGCGCCGAGGTCGATGTAGAGGGAGTACACGAGGTCCAGCACCTCCTTCGCCCGCGCGTCCTGCCGATCCACCTTGTTGATGACCAGCACCGAGGGGAGCCCCAGCGCCAGCGCCTTCATGAGCACGAAGCGGGTCTGGGGCAGCGGCCCCTCCGCGGCGTCCACCAGCAGGAGCACCCCGTCCACGAGCCGGAGCGCGCGCTCGACCTCGCCGCCGAAGTCGGCATGGCCGGGCGTGTCCACGATGTTGATCTTCACGCCCTCCCAGTTGACCGCGGTGTTCTTGGCGAGGATGGTGATGCCCTTCTCGCGCTCCAGGTCGTTCGAGTCCATCACCCGGTCCACCATCAGCTCGTTCGCCCGGAAGATGCCGGCCTGCCGAAGCATGTGGTCGACGAGCGTGGTCTTGCCGTGGTCGACGTGGGCCACGATGGCCACGTTGCGGATGCGGTCGCGTGCGATCATGTCTCGGGGGTCTTCGGAGATTCCGGGGATGCCGGCGGGAGGCGGGGTTCATAGCCCCCTCGACGCAGTGTGGCAAGGGGAAAGCCCGCGAAAGCGCGAGGGTTGGGCACCGCGGCGGGCGTGCTAGCATCCCTGTCCGGGACCTCGAGCCATGGCGAATGTCATCCTCTTCGTGGACGACGAGGAAGCGATCCTCGACCTCCTGCGCGAGCAGTTCGCGCCCGCCGCGGGGTACGCGCCGCTCACGGCCGCCACCGCGGAGGAGGCCCTGGCCGTCCTCCAGGACCGCCCGGTCGACCTGCTCGTGACCGACCAGCGGATGCCCGGGATGCAGGGCGCAGAGCTCGTGGCGCGGGCGCGGGAGCTCCAGCCCGGGATCGGTGCCATCGTGCTCACGGGCTACACCGACCCCCAGGACGTCGTGGCCGCCATCAACGTCGGCCACGTGCAGCGCTACGTGGTCAAGCCCTGGCAACGCGACGAGCTCAAGGAGGCGGTGGACGGGGCGCTGGAGCGGGTGGGGCTGCGGCGAGAGCGGACCCGGCTCGACGCCGAGCTGGAAAGGCGGCTGGCAGCGCTGCAGGTGGCCGCCGACATCGCGCGCGACGTCGGCGTGGCGCCGGCGCCGGAGGCGCTGGTGCAGCGGCTCCTGGCGCGCCTGCCCGACGTGGTCCCGTGTGACACGGCAGCCGCGCTGGTGGTGCCGGCGGAGGGGTCGGCGGTGCTGGTCCTCGACCCGGGCGGTGCCGGGGACGGGGCGCTCCTGGAGCTCGAGGCGGAGGCGCTGGCAGCCTGGTCGGCGAGGGGAGGGCGGCCGCTCGGCGCAGGAGGTCTCCGGGTGGTGTGCGCACCGTCGCGGCACCCGGCGGCCGCCGGCGAGCCCCGCTGCCGCCTCACGGTGCCGCTCGAGACCGACGGGCAGCTGGCCGGCCTGGTCCTGCTCCGCAGCGACGACGAGGAGGGATTCGGCGAGGGGGATGCGCGCGTGCTGGACCTTCTCGCCAACGAGCTCGCGGGCTCGGTGCGGGTGCTCGCCGCCAAGCTCTCGGAGGAGCGGCGGCGCATCGAGCGGGTGGTGGAGTGTCTCGCCGACGGGCTCCTCTACGCGGACGCCAAGACCGAGTCGGTCATCGCCAACCCGGCCGCTCGCCGCATGCTGCAGGCGCCCGAGGGCCAGGAGCTGACCGTGCGCTGGCTGAAGGAGGGGCTGCACTTCTACCCCTTCGACCTGGTGCGAGGCCTCGCCGCCGGCAGTGCCCCGGCCCTCGTGACCGAGGAGCTGCGCATCGGCGAGCGGGCGCTCTCGTCCATCGTCTCGCCGGTGACCGACGGCGAGGGGAGGCTCGCCGGCGTGGCGGTGGCGCTGCGCGACGTCACCGAGCGGCGCCAGCTCGAGGAGCAACGCCAGGAGTTCGTGCAGGTGATGAGCCACGAGCTGCGCACGCCGCTCACCGCCATCACCGGGGCGCTGCAGCTGCTGCTCGACGGCCACGCCGGCGAGGTCCCGCCGGCGCAGCGCCGCTTCCTCGGCATGGCGCGCACCGCGGCCGACCGGATCAACTCGCTCGCCGACGACCTGCTCGACGTGGCCCGGTCGGAGAAGGGGAAGCTCGAGGTCCGACACGAGGTGGTCTACCTCGACGAGGTGGTGCGCACCGCGGTGGACCACTACAGCGGGGCGGCCGCCGAGAAGGACCTCGACCTCTCCGTGGCGCTGCCGGACGTGCCGCTGCGGGTCCTGGCCGACCCGATGCGGCTCCAGCAGGTGCTCGCCAACCTGCTCACCAACGCGGTGAAGTTCACGCCGCAGCGCGGCCAGATCCGCGTGGCCCTCTTCCGCTCGCCCGCGGTGGAGGGGTGGACGGGGCTGTCGGTCTGGAACAACGGCGAGCACATCCCGGCCGAGGACCTGGAGCGCATCTTCGAGAAGTTCGAGCAGTCGCGCAGCGACAAGAACCGCCGGGTCCGCGGATCGGGGCTCGGGCTCGCCATCTGCCGCGGCATCGCCGAGGCGCACGGCGGGCGCATCTGGGCGGAGAGCGCCCCGGGGCAGGGGGTCCGGTTCGTCCTGGTGCTGCCGCCACAACCCTCCGAGGTGCACCCGGCCGCGCCGCGTCTGCCTCCCGGCGCGGCCCGGCTCCCGGCGCCGGCCGTGCTGCTCGCCGACGATCTGGAGTCGTCCTCGGCGGTGCGGGCGCTGCTGGTCCGCAAGGGGATCGCCTGCGCCACCGCCCACACGCCGTCCCAGGTCCTGGCGGAGGCGCGGCGGCTGCGCCCGCGGCTGCTGGTGCTCGACCCCGCAGCTCGCGGGATGGACGGTGCGGCGCTGGCGCGGGAGCTCGCCGCCGGCGAGGCGACGCGCGACCTGTCGCTGCTCGTGCTCTCCGCGCCGGAGGGACGGGAGCAGGCCTTCGCGCTCGGGGCTAGGGGGTTCCTGGCGAAACCCGCCGCCGAGGAGGATCTGGTGGCGGCGGTCGAGGCCCAGCTCGCCGACCTGCCGCGCACCGGCCACCGCGTCCTGGTGGTCGACGACGACCCGACCCTGCGGCTGCTGTGCCGCGAGAATCTCGCCGCCCGCGGCCACGAGGTCCTGGAGGCCGGGTCCTGCCGCGAGGCGGTGCGGATCGTGCGCGAGCGCCACCCCCACCTGCTCCTCATCGACGTGAACCTGCCCGACGGCGACGGCTTCTCGCTCCTCGAGAGCCTCTCGCGAGAGCGCGAGCAGGAGCGGTTCGGCGTGGTCTTCGTCACCGCCCACGGCCAGATCGGTGACAAGGTCCGCGGCTTCAGGCTGGGCGCCGACGACTACCTGCCGAAGCCCTTCGAGCCGAAGGAGCTGGCGGCCCGGGTCGAGGCCGTGCTGCGGCGGCGGCAGGCCGCCCGGAACGTCTCGCCGACCACTCGGCTGCCGAGCGGCCCGGCCATCGAGGAGGAGGTGGAGCGCAGGCTCCAGGCGCGCATCGCCTTTGCGCTGTGCTACGCCGACCTCGACGACTTCAAGGCCTACAACGACCACTACGGCTACGCCCGAGCCGACGAGGTGATCCTGCGGACGGGCGAGCTCATCCGGCGAGTGGTTCGCGACACCGCCGGGGAGACGGCCTTCATCGGCCACGTCGGCGGCGACGACTTCGTGCTCGTCACCGACGGCGAGCACGCCGACGAGACCTGCCGCCAGGTCATCGCCGGCTTCGACCGGATCATCCCGCTCCATTACGACCGCGAGGACCGGGAGCGCGGCCACATCGAGGCCGAGGACCGGTTCGGGATCCGTCGTCGCTACCCGCTCATGGGTCTGTCGGTCGTGGCGGTCTGGGCGCCGCCGGGACGCTTCGCCGGGCACGCGGAGATCGCCCGGGCCGCGGCGGAGCTGAAGAAGCGGGCCAAGGCTGTGCCTGGCAGCGTCTACCTGCGCGACGCGCCAGGAGGCAACGGAGCCGAGAGGAGCGCGTGACAGCCGGACCCAGCGGAGAGGCGGCCCACGGGCCGCGCGTGGCGCCGCGGCTCCACCACGCGGCGATTCGCTGCCACGACCTCGGCCGCGCCGAACGATTCTACCGCGAGGTTCTCGGACTCGAGGTGCTCCGCCGCTGGCCTCGCACCGAAGCGGAGGGGGGCGGGGACCGGAGCGTGTGGCTGGCCCTCTCCGGGGGCGGGTTCCTGGCGCTGGAGCGGGTGGAGGGTGGGAGGCGCGAGGAGGGTGGTGCGGCCGGCTCGCAAGGCCTCGGTGCCACCGCGCCCGAAGGTCGCGGCGCCGAGGCGTCCGACGTTGCGCCGGCAGGCTGGCACGTGATGGCGCTCTCGATGGACCGCGGAGAGCGCCCCGCCTGGGAGGCGCGCCTCGCGGCGCGGGGCGTGCCGGTGGAGCGGCGCACGCCCTACTCGATCTTCCTCCGCGACCCGGAGGGGAACCGGCTGGCGCTGACCCACTGGCCCGAGGAGTCCACCTGATCTTCGACCGGCGCCGCTTCGGCAGGGACAACTACCTCTACCTGCTCGCCGACGGCATGGATGCCGTGCTCGTCGACCCGGCCGACGCCGACGCGGCCTTGGCCGTGGCCCGGGAGCGCGGTGTCCGACCCCGCTGGATCCTCCACACGCACGGGCACCACGACCACAGCGGCGGCAGCGCGCGCCTGCGCGACGAGCTCGGCGCCGAGGTCATCGGCCACGGCGCCGACGCCGGCTGGTTCGCGCCCGACCGAGAAGCCGCCGGGCTCGACCAGCTCGCGCTGGGGCGACTGAAGGTGCGGGTCCACCCGGCGCCCGGCCACACGCCCGGGTCGGTCCTCTACGAGTGGGACGGGCGGCTCCTCACCGGCGACACGCTCTTCTGGGGCGGCTGCGGCAACTGCCGCCACGGCGGCGACGTGGGGCGCATGGCCGAGACCTTCGCGACCGTCCTCCCCGGCCTCGACCCAGCCCTCGAGATCCATCCCGGCCACGACTACGCCGAGGCCAATCTCCCGTTCGATCTCGACATCGAGCCGGGCAACCGCTCCGCCGCGGCCCGGCTCGCCGCCGTCCGGGCGTCGAAGGCCGCCGGACGCGAGCCCGAGCCCAACATCCTCGCGGAGGAGCGCGCCGTGAACCCGTTCCTCCGCGCCGGGAGCGCCCCTGTCGGCGAGGCGCTGCTGCGCCGTGGTATCAGGGTCGTCGGCGCCCGGGAGGCCTTCATGGCCCTGCGCGGGCTGCGCGACCGGTACTGAGCCGCCGAAGGGCCCGGCGCATTCCGGCGCGACGCGACGGCACGGCGACGCCCCCGGTCCGGCCTGCTAGGATCGCGTCGGAGGCGCAGCGCGCGTGACCATCGTCAACGTCCCCAACCTGCTTACCTCCGTGCGCATCGCTCTCGCGCCGGTCTTCCTCTGGCTCTATGCGTCCGGCGACACCGACCGCGCGCTGGTGGTCTTCGCCGTCGCCGCGGCTACCGACGTGCTCGACGGGCTGGCAGCCCGGCTGCTGGACCAGCATACGCGGATCGGCGCGCTCCTCGACGCGGGCGCCGACAAGCTCCTCACCGCCTGCGCGCTGGTGGCACTGGGGTGGCGCGGGCAGCTGCCGTGGTGGCTGCCCGCGCTCGTCGTCGGCCGGGACGCCGTCCTGGTCGCCGGGGCGGTGGTCCTCGGCGCCACACACCACCCGCTCGACATCTCGCCGACGAGGGCCGGGAAGTACGCCACCGCGATGGTCGCCGGTACGGTGGTGCTGGCGCTGCTCGCCGAGTTCGGTGGCGTTGCCCGCGAGCGAGCCGCGCCCTGGGTGGCGGCCATGGGGATGCTCACCGCGCTGTGCGTGGTGGTGAGCTCCGTGCAGTATGCGGTGGCGTTCGTCCGGAGCGCCCGGAGGCGGGACCCGCCAGGGGAGAGCGTCAGGGAGCGGGCGGGACGTTGACACCTCCTCCGCCAGCGAGTAGAAACGGCCCGCTTCGAGGATCTCGGAGGCCCGTAGCTCAGTGGTAGAGCACTACCTTGACACGGTAGGGGTCACTGGTTCAATCCCAGCCGGGCCTACCAGTAACACAAGGGGGTTGGCAGAAAATGCCAGCCCCCTTCTGCATGATTGGGCGCCGCGCAGGTAGCAAACCGGGTAACCGCGAAGTGACCTGCTACGTACGCTCGCACCGACCCATCTGGTGTGGCGACGGATGGCAGGCGGGCGGAACGACTCGACCGGCGGCATCCACGACGGCGACGGGCTGCCCGGGGATGCCCAGCGTCGCCCTCGGCAGGGCCCTGGTCCCCGTGGGTACCATCCTCGTCATCGTCTTCATCTCGGGCTTCGCCCTGCTCGCCGCGGGCGCCCTGGGGTCCAGGTCTACGGACTCACCGGCCAGCTGCACCGGCCGGAGCAGGCCCGCGAGGTGGAGCGCCGCCACCGTGAAGCGCTGGCCGTCCAGGTCGAGCATCTGGAGGACCGCGCTGCCGGCGTGCCGCCGGAGCCAGAGGACGACGTGGTGGGCGTGGTGGTGAAGAACCTCCACGCCAGGACGACACTGTCGAAGCATCTTCCTGCCGAAAGGGCGGAAGACAGATCCACGCTTGCAGGACCGCTACGTGGAGCACTCTCCGAATCACCGAACTTCCTGCGCGCCATGCGTGAAGCACCATGAAGCGCATGTGAGAATCTGGCAATCGGGCGTTCCTTCCGACACTCGTACTTTCCTGCCGGGAATCCATTCCGCCGATACCCCCAGCTCCTCCAGACTCCCCCGGCAACTCCCCCAGAGTCCCTCGGAGAGAAGAAGAACCGGGGGGAGGAATTCTCCCCCAGGTTTCTCGCGAGGAGGGGGAGTGTATCTCGGAGTTGCTTATCGACCCGACACTGCTTCTCGACCAGCGATTGCCCCGGAATCCCCCGTCCTCGACGAGACGCTGCTGTTGCACACTCTGGCGTAACGGAAGGGTCCCGCTCCGAACGGGACCGTGGTGCCAGTTGTCCCGCCCCGCCTTCATGCCCACCCTTCAATGAGAGGGCGACGCCGCGCGCAGGTCGGTCCGTGGCAGGTACGGCCAGCGCGGTTCGGTCCACCGGAGAGGGAGAGGGCCATGATTCGAAACTTGGGCATCCTGCTGGCGGCTGCGCTGTGGAGCGGATGCAACGAGCCCCCCGGTACCGCTGGTTGCTCAGCCGGCGATTCACCGCGCTGCTACAGCAACGGGCTCCAGTACTGCGGGAAGAATTTCTTGAGCGGTGACTACTCCTGGGTCACAACCCGGCAGTGTTCGTCGCCGCAGGTCTGCAGAGTGGACACGGCGGGAGCAGCCGTGGTGCTCGACGGCGAGGATGGCTGTTTCGACCCGAATGCCGTCTGCCCGTCCCTTGGATACAAGGAGTGCAACAGAGCGCTGACCGCATACGGGGGGCAGTACGTCGAGCTGTACGAGTGCATTCGGCGCGCATCCGACCAGACGCTTCAGTGGTCGGCAACCAATTGCATGCAGCTCGTGCCGGAGCACATCTGCTACAGCACGTTTCCCAGTGCCGGGTCTGCCTGCGTCGAGAATGTGAAGAACTGCGACCCCAATCCCGCGAGTGCGTATTGTGATGGGACGGATGTCGTCAGCTGCACTGTGACGATCACCGACAAGGCAGTCTGGGACTGGTCTCGATTGTCCTGCAGTTCGATGGGAATGGTTTGCCGCGTCGTGGCGGGCGACGCGAGGTGCGCGAACCCGTGAAGCGGGCGGGGAGCTTTCGACGCGGGACATGGACGAGGAGGGACCGAGCCAGCGCGTCATTCCCGTGCCCCGAGTTCATCAGGATCCCGGCGCGTCTTCTTCACCCTGGGCTTGATCCGTCGCGGCGGGCCGGGGCGTCAGATCGCGAAGGAACCTCCGGAGGGATCATGAAGCCAGCCGCCTGGACGCCACTCCGGGCGGCCGCCGCGGCCGTCGCGTTCGTCGCCGCCTCGTGCACGGGGTCCTCGTCGCCGACTGATCCCGCCGCCGCCAAAGTGATCCATTCGCCGTTTTGAAACTGATCCACCGATATCGGCTGGAAGTTTGCCCGGCTGGGCGGCCGGGGCTTCCGCTGGAGCCACCTTGCGGCGGCGCTCGACCAGGCCGACCTCGCGGGCGGTGGCGCTGAGCCAGCGGGTGGGGAAGAGGCTTCTCAAGTCGCGCGGGATGTGGCTTGCTCTGGAGCGGGCCATTCTTCCTCCGGTCAACGTTCACGCCTCGCAACGCGAACGAGATCAGAGGTCGGCGGCCTCTTCCACTTTTCGGATCAAGAGACGCGGGGTTGCGCGGAGTCAGGCATGCTGTGGAGCGGCCTGAAACCGAACACGCATGCACACCCCTAGACAAGATGGTTGGACCCGCGATTCACGCGGAACGTGGATTACTGCCGTCGAGGGGTCAAACCCGGCGGCAGCAGCGCCACAGCGGGAGGCAGGTC
>Ga0209253_10002147_pt1 | contig 17434 bp, 12 predicted proteins | sample FrelakmetBRP12BR_FD_187145 | JGI IMG/M metagenome (GOLD analysis project Ga0209253, IMG submission 187145) | Freshwater lake sediment microbial communities from the University of Notre Dame, USA, for methane emissions studies - BRP12 BR (SPAdes)... | ecosystem: Environmental > Aquatic >...
TCTGATCGTCACGACCCAAGGCAGGAGCCGTATGCGGTAGCACTGCACGTACGGATCTGTGGAGGGGGTGCTGGGTGACTGGCATTCCTACTCCGACTTCGATTCGTGGTCTCGATTGTGGGTGGCACCCGGGTGGTGCCTGGTACAGGTTAATCCTAGGGCCTGGCGATCAAGCGCTGCCTTGGCGCGGCGCAGCCGCGCGGACGATGCGGATCGGCGATTCCTTCAGCGGGCGGGGCGCGGCACCGTGGGTGGCGAGCAGCTGGTCGAGCGCCAGGCCCGCATCGTCGGCCAGTGCGGCATCGCGGGCGGCGCGAATCATCTCGACGCGCTGCGGCGGTGCGCCCAGGCTTTCGGTGGCCGCCAGATGGTCGATGATGTGCAACAGATTCTCCTTGCCGCGCTCGTTGGTGGCGCCATAGCCTTTGATCAGGCGACCGCAGCACGCGATCTCGTGGCCGAGCGGCGCGTGGCGGTGCAGACCTCGTTCGATGCCGGCGATCCAGCGTTCGACGAGCGCCTGCTCCTGCGCGAAGCGCAAGCCGCGCCGGCGCTGGCCCTTCATTGCCGCCAGCGTGCGCAACGCGAGCAGGCCGAACACGGTGTGCGTGCCCAGCGCGATCGGCATGCCGAACGGCTCCCGACCGCGCAGGACGCGGGCACGGTTCCAGCGCTGCACGCGTTCGGCAAGGCCGCGCGGCAGCAATGCCGCGATCTCGGGAATGCCGGGCTTGAAGTGGTCGTAGATGCGCAGCAATTCGCCGTCGCCCGCCTTGACCTCGGTGCGCACCCGCGCGAAGCGGCTGGCGCGGCACTTGAGTTCGGCCACGCGCACGATGTCGTCGAAGGCCATCCACAGCGCCAGCCAGCGCGCCGCCTCGCGCGTCGCGGGGAACGCCTTCGCAGCGCCCGCCGCCGCGGTGCCTTCGGCGTCGTACACACGTTGCAGCCGGTCGAGATACAACGCGCCATAGGCCTCGTCCTGGTAGTCGACGACGCGCGCCAGGCCCAGCGCGACGATCTCGTGCGTGTCCACCGGAAAGCGCTGCGTCACTGACGTGGGTACCGTCGTCGCGCGCGGCGCGAGGCCGGAGGCCACGGGTGCGGCGATCTCGAGCACGGCGGCGCGGCGCGCCTGCGCATCGGCGATGCGGTCCCAGGCAGCGGCAAAACCGCGCAGGCTCGCCTCGGTGCCCTTGCCGCCGGCACGGATCGCGGCTTCGTAGGCCGCGCGCGGAAAGGGCAGCGCGCCGCTGCCGGCGAGCCAGGCGCCGACCGCGCCGAGCATCACCGCGCTGACCACGGTGCCGGTGCTCTCGGCCAGTGCGGCCATGTCGAACAGTTCGAGTTCACGCGCCGTCTCGCGCAGCACCGCGGCGAGTTGCTCGTTCTCGACCCGACCGTCGGCGAGCGGCATCTTCTCGGCCGTGGTGAGCGTGCGGCGGGTCGAGGCGATCACCGCGGTGCGTTCGGGCGACACCATGCCGGCGCCGGCCTGGCGCGCGACCTCGAGCAGTTCGGTGCCGACCAGCAGGTCGACGCCGCCGGGCACCGCGTACAGGCCGAATACCGGCTTGCGCCCGCCGAGTTCGGAATTCGGGCGCGGGAAGATCTCGATGTAGTAGGTCGTCGCCCCGGTGCGCTGCGCGACGCCGGGAATCGACGTGCCCTGCACGGCGTGGCCACAGGCGCGCGCGACATCCACCAGCCAGTCGGCCAGCACGCCTCCGCCTTCGCCGCCGAGCGCGCACAGCAGGATCGTGAAGGCCTGGTCGGGGCGGGCCGGGCCGGTCGCCGCCACGATCAGGCCCCTTGCAGCGCGCGGCGCACCGCGCCGCGCAGACCGTCGAGCAGGCGTTCGTGCCAGCGCGGGTTGCGAATCACCTCGGCTCGGTAGAAGCTCGGGCACAGCGAGGCCGCATGCGCGTTCGATCCGCACAGCCCGCAGCCGACGCAACCGTCGATCACGGTGGCCACCGGGTCGAGCTTGAGCGGGTCGGGGTTGTCCTTGAGCGTCAGCGTCGGGCAGCCCGACAGGCGGATGCAGGCGTGGTCGCCGGTGCAGACGTCCTCGTCGACGCCGTACCTCACGCGCACGACGCGCTCGCCGCGCTTCAATAGTGAGGCGATCCACGGTTTCATGCGGCGCTGGCGTTCGAGCTGGCATTCGCCCTCGGCGATGATGACTTTCAGGGCGGCGAAGTCGGTGGTGAACGCCTCCTCGAGCGTGCGCCGCATCGCGGTCACGTCGTAGTTGTCGACGGTGCGCATCCAGCCCACGCCCATGCCCTTCAGCGTGTCCTCGATGGTCTGGTTCTTGTGCACCAGGCTCTGCTGCTTGTCGACGGCCTCGGCCTTAGCCGCGTCGTCGGGCGTGGACAAGATGTCCTGCGCGCCGGTGGCCGAGGTGTAGCCGTTCTTCATGATCAGCAGCACCGCGTCGTCGCCGTTGAACAGCGCGCTCTGCACGCCTGTCAGCAGCCCGTTGTGCCAGAAGCCGCCGTCGCCCATCACCGACAGCGCGCGCCGGCGCATCAGCGGCGACACGCCGGCGCGGCTGGCCAGGCTCATGCCATAGCCGAGGATCGAATGGCCCGACGAAAACGGCTCGAAGGTCGCGAACGCATGGCAGCCGATGTCGGCCGCCACGTGCACGCGCCCGACGTTCTGTTGCGCCAGCTTGAGCGCCGAGAACACCGGCCGCTCGGGGCAACCGACGCAGAAGGTCGGCGGGCGCACCGGCAGCGGCGCTCCCAGTCTCGCGGCCACCGCGGCGCGACGCCGGTCGTTGGCCGACAACCACTCGTGCCCGGCGGCGGAGGCGGCACCGGGCAGGACCTCGTCGCAGAAGCGCAGCAGCCCGCGCGCCAGCACCTCGACGTTGTATTCGCCATGCGCGGCCATCAGGGCCTTGCCGTGCAGCGGCGTCTGGATGTCCAACCGGTGCAGCGCGACGAGGATGTCCTTCTCGATGTACTCGGGCGTGCCTTCCTCGAGCACCAGCACGCCGCGCTTGCCGGCGCAGAATGCGCCGACCTCCTGCGGCACGATCGGGTAGGTGACGTTGAGCACCAGCAGCGGGATCTGCGAGTTGCCGAACGCATCGGCCAGGCCGAGGTTCTGCAGCGCGCGCACCAGAGAGTTGTAGAGGCCACCCTGCACGATGATGCCGGCGTCGGCGCGCGCGCCGGGCATCGTCTCGTTCAGCCGGTGTGCAGCGATGTAGGCCTGCGCCGCCGGGATGCGCTGCTCGACCTTGAGCTTCTCGTGGCCGAAAATCACCGGCGGGTGCGCGAGCTTGGCGTACTGGAACGGCGCCGGTTCGGCCAGCGGGTGCAGAGCCGAGATCTTCGGCGCGACGTTGTCCTTGGCGACGAAGCTGCCGCGCACATGGCAGGCGCGCACGCGCAGCTGCAGGATGGCCGGCATGTTCGACGCCTCGCTCATCGCGAAGCCGTGCTCGACCATGCGCACCATGGCGTCGAGCTCGGGCCGCGGGTCGAGCAGCAGCATCGTCGACTTGCATGCGTAGGCGTGCGTGCGCTCCTGGATCACGCTGGCGCCTTCGCCGTAGTCCTCGCCGCTGACGATCAGCGCGCCGCCGAGCACGCCGGGCGAGGACAGGTTCGACAGCGCGTCGGCGGCGACGTTGGTGCCGACGATCGACTTCCACGTCACCGCGCCGCGCACCGGGTAGTGCAGCGAGGCGCCGAGCATCGCCGCGGCCGAGGCCTCGTTGGAACACGCCTCGACATGCACGCCGAGCTCGCGCAGGTAGGGCTCGGCCTGCACCATCACGTCGAGCAGGTGCGACACCGGCGCGCCCTGGTAGCCACCGACGTAGGCCACGCCCGACTGCAGCAGCGCCTTGGTGATCGCGAGGATGCCTTCGCCGTGGAACTCGGCGCCTGCGCCCAGGCGCAACCTTTCAACTTCTTCGGTGAAGTGGACTTCCATCGTGGAGTTACATCGCTCCTGTCCGGCGCGCGCTCGCTACTTGCCGAGACCCATCTGCTTGCCGACTTCGGTGTAGAGCTTGACCTTCTCCTTCATGAACGCGTCCATCTTGTCGACCCCCACGTTCACCAGCTCGAAGCCGCTCTTGGCGGCGAGCTCCTGCATCTCGGGGTCGGCATTCAGCGCGGCGAACAGGTCGGACAGGCGCTTGCGCGCCTCGGGCGGGGTGGACTTCGGCACGCCGATGCCGCGGAACGCGCCGTCGACCCAGTCGACGCCAAGCTCCCGGAAGGTCGGCACATCGGGCATCAGCGGATGGCGCTTGTCCATCGCCACCGCCAGCGCGCGCACCTTGGTCTTGTTGTTGATCGCGAACGCGGTATAGGTCATGCTGCCGTCGACATGGCCGCCGAGCACCGCCATCGTCATGTCGCCGGTGCCCTTGAACGGCACGTAGTTGGTCTTCACGCCGAAGACTCCGTTCATGCGCTCGTGCGCCGCGTGGTTGGCCGAGTTCAGCCCCGAGCCGCCGAGGTTGAGCTTGCCGGGCTGCTCCTTGGCGGCCTTCAGGAACTCGGCAAAGCTCTTGATCGGGCTCTGGTCGGGCACCACCAGCGCATCGGGCGTGTAGTGGTACCAGAACACCGGCGTGATGTCGTCGGTCTTGTACTGCACGATGCCTTCCATCGGCTGCAGCACCGTGTGCGGCAGGTTGACGCCGACGACGTTGACGCCGTCGCCGGGCAGCGCGTTCATCGTGCTCCACATCAGCGCGCCGCCGGCACCGGCCTTGTACTGGATCACCGTCTCGATGGCTGGGCACTTCTTCTTCAGCACCATCTGCTGGTGGCGCGCGGAAATGTCGGATTCGCCGCCGGGCGGAAACGCCTGCCAGTACATCAGGTTCCTGTCGGGGCAGGGCTGGGCCTGCGCCTGCGGCGCGACCAGCGCGGCAGCGGCCAGGACGAGCGCCGCGATCGGGCTGCGGTTCATCGAATTGCCTCCGTGGGGTTGAATCGTGTCGCGATGCTGGCACCGAGCCGCGCCGCACGCCAGCGGGTTCCCATGGATGCGGCGCCTGCCTGCATCAGGCACCGGCCACGGCGAGAGCACCCGGTGCCGTGCATTAACCGGGCTGCCAGCCGCCGCCCAGCGCGCGGTACAGCTCGATCAGCGACGCATAGACGGCGCTGGTCAGCTGGTTCTCCTGCAGTTCGGACTCGAACAGCTGGCGCTGCGAGTCGAGCACCTCGAAGTAACCGGAAATCCCGTTCAGGTAGCGCAGTTCCACGAGCCGCAGGCGTTCGCGGCCGGCGGTGACGCCCCGCTCGGTGGCGTCGCGCTGCTCGCGCAGCCGCTGGAAGCTCACCAGGGCATCCTCGACCTCGCGCAGCGCCGCCTGCGTGGTGCGCGCGTAGTCCTCGACGGCGATGCGCTGCTGCGCCTCGGCGGCGGCCAGGTTGCTTTGCAGTCGACCACCGGTGAACAGCGGCAGCGTGATGGCGGGCGATGCGGTATAGCCGGCGCGATCGGAGTCGATGAGCTGGCTCAGTTGCGGGCTGACGAAGCCGAGGAAGCCGGTCAACGAAATGCTCGGCAGGAATGCCTTGCGCGCTGCATCGACGCTCGACTGGCTGCCCGCGAGCGCCAGTTCGGCTGCGCGGATGTCCGGCCGCCGCGTCAGCAGCGCCGACGGTATGCCGGCCGGCAGCGCGGCGGGCAGCGGGTAGCTGGTCAGTGGCGTGCGCGGCGCGAACGGCCCCGGATAACGGCCGACCAGCACCGACAGCGCGTTCTCCTGCAGCCCGCGCCGCTGCAGCAGCTGGGCGGTGGCAGCTTGCGCGCCGGCCAGCGCCGTCTCGGCCTGCGTGACGTCGACCATCGACGCTACGCCGTTCTCGAAGCGCCGCCGCAGGATCCGCAGCGACTCGGCCCGCGATACCTCGGTGCGGCGCGAGATCTCCAGCGCCCGGTCGATCTCGAGCAAGGCTAGCCAGCCCGAGGCGACGCGCGAGATCAGGCCGACCTGCACGAAGCGCTGCAGCGCATCGGTGGACTCCAAATTGCGCAGCGCGGCGTCGGACAGCGAGCTCAGCCGGCCCCACAGGTCGATCTCCCAATACGGCAGCGCCAGCCCGGCACGGTACAGCGTCGACGAGCGGTTCTCGCTGGCGCTCAGGGCCGACGGCGCGTGCTGGGTCGTGCCGGCGAGGTCGGCCGCCAGGGTCGGCCAGCGCTCGGAGTCCTGCAGGCCGTATTGCGCACGAGCGAGCTCGACGCGCTGCGCCGCAATGCGCAGGTCGCGGTTGTTGCGCAGCGCTTCGTCGATCAGGACTTCGAGTTCGGGGTCGCCGAATAATGCGCCATAGGGGCGCTCGGCGAGGCTCCTGGAGCTGTCAGCCGGCGCGCGCCAAGCGGCGGGCAACTCGGGCGGCTTCGACTCCACGACTTGCGCCGGCGGTGCCGCGCATGCCGCGCACAGCAGGGCCGCCACCGCGGCTGGACCTCCGGTGAAAAGGCGCCGCACGCTCACGACTGCACCTTCGTCTCGGCAGGTGGGACGATCGCGCGCGCCGGCGGCGGGCGTCTAGACAGACTCATCATCGTCACGTAGAACAGCGGCGTGAAGAACACACCCACCAGCGTGGCGGCGAGCATGCCGCCGAGGATGCCGGTGCCCACCGAATGCTGGGTGGCCGCGCCGGCGCCCGAGGCCTTGACCAGCGGCAGCACGCCGAGGATGAAGGCCAGCGAGGTCATCACGATCGGGCGCAGGCGCTGCCGCCCAGCCTCGATCGCGGCGTCGACCACCGACCGTCCCGCCTCGTACTGCTGCTTCGCGAACTCGACGATCAGGATGCCGTTCTTGCCGGCCAGGCCCACCAGCGTAATCAGGCTGACCTGGAAGAACACGTCGTTCGGCGACGCGCGCAGCAGCAGTGCGATCAACGCGCCGAGGATCGCGATCGGCACGATCAGGAACACGGCGATCGGCAGCGACCAGCTTTCGTACAACGCGGCCAGGAACAGGAACACGAAGACCAGCGACAGCACGAAGATGCCCGCCGCCTGCGAGCCCGCGAGCCGCTCCTGCAGCGACTGGCCGGACCATTCGAACGACGTGCCCTCGGGGAGTTTCTCGGCCGAGATCGCCTCCATCGCTCCGAGCGCTTCACCCGAGCTGCGCCCGGGCGCAGCGGCGCCGTTGAGCTGCACCGACGGGTAGCCGTTGTAGCGCGTCAGCGCGATCGGTGCCGAGCGCCACTCGGTGCGCATCAGCGCCGCCAGCGGCACCAGCTCGCCCTGGCCATTGCGGATCTGGAAGCGCTGCAGCGCGGCCGGGTCGGAACGGAAAGACTGCTCGGCCTGCATCTTGACCTTCAGGTTGGTGCCGAAGGCGGTGAACTGGTTGACGAAGCTCGAGCCGAGCAGTGTGCCCACCGTCGAATACAGTTCCGGCAACGGCACGCCCAGCGCCTTGGCCTTGTTGCGGTCGATGTCGAGGAACAGCGTCTGCACCTCGGGCGCGGCCACGCTGCGTACACCGATGAGCACGGGGTCCTTGGCCGCGGCGCCGGCCACGGCCAACGCGGCGGCGTCGAGCTTGGTGCGGTCGCCGTCGAGCGACAGCAGCCGGTAATCGAATCCCGCCACGCTGCCCATGCCCGAGATCGGCGGCTCGTTGAGTGCGAAGACACGCGCTTCGGCGATGCCGGCGAACTTCTGGTTCAACCGCCTGAGCACCGCGAAGACATGCTTGTCGGGCGTGTTGCGCTCGGCCCAGGGCTTGAGCGTGGCGAAGATGAAGGCCTGGTTGGCGTAGCGGTAGAAGATCGAGAAGCCGAGGATCGCCGTTCCGTCCTGCACGGTCTCTTCCTGCGCCAGGATGGCCTCGGCCTTCTTCAGCGCCTCGCGCGTGCGCTCGGGCGATGCGGCGGCAGGCAGGTCGACCGCGACGAACACGGTGCCCTTGTCCTCCTCGGGCACGAAGCCGCCGGGAATCGCGCCGAAGAGGGTGACCACGCCGCCGATCAGCGCGGCATAGACCACGGCCGACAACAGCTTGCGGTCCAGCATCGCCTTGACGCCGCCGACGTAGCCGCGGGTCACGCGCTCGAAGATGCGGTCGAACACCTGGATCGGCTTCAGCTTGGTCATGCCCGGTTTGAGGATCAGCGCGCACAGCGCCGGCGTCAGCGTGAGCGCGGTGATGGCCGACAGCAACGTGGCGAAGGTGATCGTGATCGCGAACTGCTTGTACAGCGTGCCGGTGACGCCACCGAGAAATGCGATCGGCACGAACACCGCGCAGATCACCGCGGTGACGCCGACGATCGCGCCGCCGATGCCCTGCATCGCCTTGATCGACGCCGCGGTGGCGTCGAGGTGCTCGTCGTGCATGATCTTCTCGACCGCCTCGACCACGACGATCGCGTCGTCGACGACGATGCCGATCGCCAGCACCAGGCCGAACAGCGTGAGCATGTTGATCGAGAAGCCGGCCAGCAGCAGCCCGGCCATCGTGCCGACGATCGACACGGGAATAGCCAGCAGCGGGATGACCGTCGCGCGCAGGCTGCCGAGGAACAGGTAGACGACGATCAGCACCAGCACGAAGGCCTCGATGAAGGTGTGGACCACGAGCTCGGCCGATGCGGTGACGAACTTGGTGGTGTCGTAGGTCACCGACCACTTGATCTCGCGCGGGAACGACGCCGTCAACTCGTCCATCTTGTTCCGAAGCGCCTTGGCCAGCCCGAGCGCGTTGCCGCCGGGGCGCAGGTAGACGCCCATCGCCACCGCGGGCCTGCCGTTCAGGCGCGATTCGAAGGCGTAGTCGTCGGCGCCGAGTTCGACCCGGGCGACATCGCGCACGCGCACCACCGAACCGTCGGGCATCGAGCGGATCACGATGTTGCGAAACTGCTCCGGTTCGGTCAGCCCGCCCGCGGTCTGCACCGGAAACGTGAGCGACTGGCCGTTGTCGGTCGGCGACTGGCCGATCTCGCCGACCGGGAAGTTCTGGTTCTGCTCGCGTACCGCATTGCCGACGTCGGTGGACGTGAGGCGGTACTTGGCCAGGCGGTCGGGGTCGAGCCACAGGCGCATCGCGTACGGCGCGGCGAACAACGTCACGTCGCCCGCACCGGGCAGGCGCTTGAGTTCGTTGATGACCTGGCTGTTGGCCAGGTTGGCGATGTAGGTGCGGTCGAAGCGCGGGTCGTCGGACTGCAGCACCAGCACCTGCAGCATCTGCGGGTTGGTCTTGTCCACGCGCAGGCCCGAGCGCAGAACTTCCTGCGGCAACAACGCCTCCACGCGCTTGGCGCGGTTGTTCACCTCCACCGCGGCGAGGTCGAGGTCGGTGCCGGGCTCGAAGAACACCTGCAGCTGCATCAGCCCGCTGGCCGAGCTGGTGCTCTGCATGTAGAGCAGGCCACCGATGCCGTTCATCTCGCGCTCGAGCGGGGCGGCGACGGTGGTCTCGAGAGTCTCCGGGCTCGCGCCGGGGTAGACGGCGGTGATCTGCACCTGGGGTGGCGCCACGCTCGGGTACTGCTCGACCGCGAGCTGCGTGGCGGCGAGCACGCCGACCAGCACGAAGATCAGCGCGATGACGGTCGCCAGGACCGGGCGCTTGACGAAAAAGCCCATCGTCGCCCCCGGTTCAGCGCGAGGCCGCGGTGGACGGGGCCGCTGCGGCTGCCCCGGATGCCGCAGGCGCCGTCCATGGCACCGGCCTGACCGGCGCGCCCTGCTGCAGCCGCTGCACGCCCTCGACGACCACCGTCTCGCCGGCGCCGAGCCCGCGCTCGACGATCCAGTCGCCGCCGTGCCACTCACCGACCACCAGGTCGCGCCGCTGCACCTTGTTGCCCTCGCCGACGACCCAGGCCACATGCCCGGTGGGCGTCTTGATCACGGCCCTCTGCGGGATCAGCACCGTGTTCGGCCGCGTGCCGGCGGTATATCTGACGTGCACGTACATGCCGGGCAGCAGCCGCTTGCCGGGGTTGGGCATCACGACGCGCATCGCGATCGTGCCGGTGCCGGGGCTGACTTGCGCCTCGGTGAAGTCGAGCTTGCCGGTGCGTTCGTACTCGGTGCCGTCGGGCAGGAAGATCTGTGCCTGCGAGCTGCCTTCGCCGGCCTTGACCGTGCCGCGCGACAACTCGCGGCGCAGGATCAGCGCGTCGCGGTCGGCGATGTTGAAATTCACGTACACCGGGTCGAGCCGGTCGATCGTCGTCAGGTGCGTCGCCTCGCCCTTGCCGACGAGCCGCCCCTCCGGCACCAGCGCGGCGCCGATCCGGCCCGACTCGGTGGCCGTGATCCGCGTGTAGCCGAGGTTGGTCTGTGCGCGATCGACGTTGGCGGCCGCCGAGGTGACCAGCGCCTCGTTCTGTTTGACCGCCGAGACGGCATCGTCGTAATCCTGCCGGCTGATCGCGTTCTCCTTCACCAGCGGCGCCAGACGACCCTCGCGCGACTTGGCGCTGGCCAGGTTGGCCTGCGCGCGCGCCTGCTCGGCCAGCGCGTCGTTCAGGGCGATCTTGTAGGGGGTCGGGTCGATCGTGTAGAGCAGGTCGCCGCGGCGGACCTCCGTGCCTTCGACATAGTGCCGCTTGTCGAGGATGCCCTCGACCCGCGCCCGCACCTCGACCGAGCGGTAGGCAGCGACGCGTCCGACGAACTCGTTGACCACCGGCACGGCCTCGGCGCGCGAGCCGACGACCTTGACTTCGGCCGGAGGCGCCTGCGGCGGCGCGGGTGGCGCCGTTTTCTGGCAACCGGCCAGAAGAATCAGCAGGGCCGCAGCGCCGGCAGCCGCCGCCGACCCAGTCCACCCGGCAGGGGGCTTGCTTCGCATGTTTCGGTCCTGACGGTTCGGTGTCGGGTCGACTGAGGCGAGGAACTATAGAGGCACGCCCTTGGCGGCACGATTCGCGCTGGCAAGGCCGGCTGCTGGCCGATCAACCTGCAGCCGGTGGCAGATCGCCGCCGTCACCTGCTCGGTGGTGGCCGAACCGCCCAGGTCGCGCGTGTGCAGCGTGGCGTCGGCGGTCACCGACTCGATGGCCGCCATCAGGCGCGCCGCCGCGTCGCGCTCGCCCAGGTGCTCGAGCAGCATCACGCAGGACCAGAAGGTGCCGATCGGATTGGCAAGACCTTTGCCCATGATGTCGAAGGCCGAGCCGTGGATCGGTTCGAACATCGACGGGTAGCGGCGCTCGGGGTCGATGTTGCCGGTCGGCGCTATCCCCAGGCTGCCAGCCAGCGCGGCGGCCAGGTCACTCAGGATGTCGGCATGCAGGTTGGTGGCGACCACGGTGTCGATCGAGGCCGGGCGGTTGACCATGCGCGCGGTCATCGCGTCGACGAGCTCCTTGTCCCAGTGGACGTCGGGGAACTCCTTGGCGATCTGAGCTGCGATCTCGTCCCACATCACCATCGCGTGGCGTTGCGCGTTGCTCTTGGTGACCACCGTCAACAGCCTGCGCGGGCGCGACTGCGCGAGCCTGAACGCGAAACGCATGATGCGTTCGACCCCGGCGCGCGTCATCATCGAGACGTCGGTGGCCACCTCGATCGGATGGCCCTGGTGCGCGCGACCGCCGACGCCGGCGTATTCACCCTCGGAGTTCTCGCGCACGATCACCCAGTCCAGGTCTTCACGCTTGCAGCGCTTGAGCGGCGCGTCGATGCCCGGCAGGATTCGCGTCGGCCGCACGTTGGCGTACTGGTCGAAGCCCTGGCAGATCTTCAAGCGCAGGCCCCACAGCGTGATGTGGTCGGGAATATGCGGGTCGCCGGCCGAGCCGAACAGGATCGCGTCCTTGCCGCGCAGTGCGTCCAGGCCGTCGGCCGGCATCATCTCGCCGTGGGCGCGGAACCAGTCGCCACCCCAGCCGAAGTGCTCGAACTCGAAGCGAAAGCTTCCGATCGCGCCGGCCAGCGCCTGCAGCACCTCGGCGCCGGCAGGCACCACTTCCTTGCCGATTCCGTCGCCGGGAATCGTGGCTATCGTGTAGGTCTTCATCGCGATCCATCGATGCGTTGCAGGTTCGCTCGGTAGTGCTCGATGCGTTCGCTGTAGCTGGTGGCCGAGGTGCCCAGCAGCCGGGTGATGTCTTCGTCGCTGAGCGTGCGCAGCACCTTCGCGGGTGCGCCGACGATCAGCGAGCGGTCCGGGAAGGTCTTGCGTTCGGTGACGACCGCGCCGGCGGCGACCAGACAATCGCGTCCGATTACGGCGCCGTTCAACACGACGGCCTGGATGCCGATCAACGAGCCGGCGCCGATAGTGCAGCCGTGCAGCATCGCCTGGTGGCCGATCGAGACCCCGTCTTCGATCACCATCGGAAACCCTGGGTCGGTGTGCAGAACCGCGCCGTCCTGCACGTTGCTGCCCGCGCCGATGCGGATCGGCTCGTTGTCGCCGCGGATCACCGCGCCGAACCAGACGCTGGCCCTGGCGGCGAGCGACACCTTGCCGACGACCGTGGCGCTGTCGGCGACGTAGGCGTCGGGATGGATCTGCGGCGAGTGCTCGCCCAACCGGTAGATCGACATGGGAATCCCTGCTGGATGCTTGCGCGCGGATGCGGGTTGCCGCCCATTGTGCCGTTGCGCGCAGGCAGGCCCTAACATGCCGGCCGATGACCACAGGCCTACCGGGCGAGGTGACGCGATGGGATTGCGAGAACGGTTCGGGCGCGCGCTGCGCTTGGCGATCGTCGGCGGCGGGCCCGATTCATGGATCGGGCAGATGCATCGCGGCGCCGCCGAGATGGACGGCTGGTTCCGCACGACGGCCGGCGTGTTCTCGAGCGACCCGGCGCGCTCGCGCGCCGCGGGCGTCGCGCTCGGGCTCGACCCCGGGCGCAGCTACGGCGACGTGGCCGAGATGCTGAAAGCCGAGGCCGGGCGCGCCGACCGCATCGATGCGGTGGCGATCATGACGCCGAACGACACCCACTATCCGTATGCCGCGGCGGCGCTCGACGCCGGGCTCGATGTCGTCTGCGACAAGCCGGTGACGCACGATTTCGCGCAGGCCTGCGACCTGGTGGCGCGCACGCGCGCCGGCGGCAGAGTCTTCGCGATCGCGCATGGCTATTCGGCCTATCCGATGACGCGCTACGCCCGACAACTCGTGCGCGACGGTGCGCTCGGCGCGATCCGGCTGGTGCAGGTCGAGTACATCCAGAGCGGCCTGGCGATGCGCGTCGAGGACGGCCCGCAGACCAACCGCCTGCGCTGGATACTCGACGCCAGGCGCAGCGGGCAGGCGCTGGTGATGAGCGCGATCGGCTGCCATGCGCAGCATCTCGCGGGGTTCGTGTCGGGCTTGAGCGCCGCGCGCGTGGCGGCCGATGTCGGCGCCCTGGTGCCGGGGCGCAAGGTGGTGGACCATGTGTCGGCGCTGGTCGAGTTCGACGGCGGCGCGCGCGGTACCTTTACCGCGATGCAGGCGGCAGCCGGCGGCGAGAACGACATCCGGCTGCGCGTGTACGGCGAGAAGGGGACGCTCGACTGGTCGCATCGCGAGGCCAGCTACCTGAAGCTGGCGCTCCAGGGCGAGCCGGTGCGAACCTTCGGCCGTGGCGATGCGTATCTGCCGCCCGAGATCATCGCTGGCGGGCGCACGCCGCGCGGCCACCCCGAAGGTTTGCGCGAGGCATTCGCCAACATCTATGCCGAGGTGGCGCAGGAGCGCATGGCGCGCGAGCTCGGCGAGCCCTTGCCCGAGCTGCCCTATCCGCGCATCGAGGACGGCGCGCACACCATGGCCTTCATCGAGGCCTGCGTGGCGTCGCAACAGCGGGGTGGCTGGGTCGACGTAGCGCGGCTCTGAACCCAAGGCGGCTCGCGCAGCGCGCGTTTCCGCAATACTGGCGACCCGAACCGGGTGACAGGGAATCGGATATGAAGGTCTGTGTGATCGGCGCCGGCGCCATCGGCGGATTCATCGGTACGCGGCTGGCCGCGGCCGGCAACGAGGTCAGCGCGGTGGCGCGCGGCGCCACGCTGGCAGCGCTGCGCGCGCAAGGCTGGCGCTTGCGCCAGGGCGGTGCGCTGCTGCAGGCGGCGGCGCGTGCATCGGAGCGCGCCCAGGACCTGGGCCCGCAGGACCTGGTGATCATCGCGGTCAAGGGCCCGGCATTGACCGCGGTGGCGCGCGACATCGCTCCGCTGCTCGCGGACCACACGCAGGTGATGCCGGCGATGAACGGCGTGCCCTGGTGGTTCGGCCGCGGCGTGCCGGCGCTCGAAGGCGAGCCGCTCGAGACCGTCGACCCGGGCGACGAGATCGGCCGCGCGATCGCGTTCGAACGCGTGATCGGCTGCGTGGTGCACGCCAGCACCTGGACCTCCGAGCCGGGCCTGGTCGAACACAAGATGGGCCACGGCCTGATCGTCGGTGAGCCCGCGGGCGGCGAATCGGCGCGCGTGCGCGAATTCGGCACCTTGCTCACGACGGCTGGCTTCGACGTCACGGTGTCCGCCGACGTCCGCCGCGACATCTGGTACAAGCTTTGGGGCAATATGACGATGAACCCGGTGTCGGCGATCACCGGTGCCACGGTCGACCGCGTGCTCGCCGACCCGCTGGTGATGGCGTTTTGTTCCGAGGCGATGCGCGAGGCCTCGGCGGTGGGCGCGAAGATCGGCTGCGCGGTCACGCAAAGCCCCGAAGACCGTCACGTCATCACCCGCAAGCTCGGCAGTTTCAAGCCCTCGATGCTGCAGGACGTGGAGGCCGGCCGCGCTATCGAGCTCGACGCCATCGTCGCCGTCGTGCGCGAGATCGCCCAGCGCGTGAACGTACCGACGCCGACGATCGATACGCTGCTGGGGCTGACGCGCCTGTTCGGGCGCGTGCGCGGGCTCTATCCCGAGGCAGGCGCCTGAGCTTCGATCGCACACGACCGGCGCGTCGCCAAAGCGAACGACGCCAAGCGACTGCGTGTCGTGGTTCAGGACACGCCGAAGCCCGGCGTCGATTCAGGCGTGGACGGCGGAGCCCGGGTCGCTGGCCGCGTTCGAGCGCGATGTACCGAACTGCGCGTTGATCTGGTCTAACTCGGCGATCAGCGCGTCGACCTGGTGCAAGAAGTCTTCGCGCCTGGCAGGCGGCGTTTCGTTGAACAGCGACGCCGAATGCTCGGCCAGACCATGATCGCCGGCCAGGCGGGCCCAGCGCCGCACTTCGCAATAGGTCAGCAGGGCGAGGCGACCCAGATCGCCCGTCCTGCGCGCGTGGCGCAGATCACCGAGCAAATCCTCGAGACCCAACTGCAGATAGAGGGGCAGCGCATTCATGTTGCGTTGCAGCATGTTACCCTTACCTGAATCCAAGCTTACAGCCGGACCAAGTAAGTGCATGCTCGCGCGTCATGCCAACCTATATCAGGAGGGTGACGATTAGAGCGGCCGCACGAACCGGCGCGCGCTTTCCCCTTGCCGGCTCCATGGGCGGTGCGGGTGGGGCCTGCGCCGCGCCTATCATTCCGCTCCGCTCCAGACGCCGCGAGGCACCGCACGATGACCTCGAACCTGGTCCGCCAAGAACTCGAGACGCGCCAGCACGAGTTGCGCAGGACGCGCATGCTGATGGTGGACGGTAATCTCACCGTCAACCTGCGCACGGTGCAGCAAGGCCTGAGCGCGCGTGCCTACCTCGACGGCTACTGGGGCTTCGCCTCGGCGCCGCTGGTCGCCAGCGCGGCCGAGCGAGAGCGCGTGCAGAACCAGGCGCTGGACAACGCGCGTGCGATGGCGCGCTTCGGTTCGCGCTCCGCGCTGGCGCTGCCCGAGACCCACTACGTCGGCAGACATGCCTACATCGGCCGCGCGCCGCTATCGCCCACCGAGTGCAATCAGCGCCTGGCCGAGTTGCACGCGTACTGCAAACAGCATTACCCGGGCCTGCGCTCCGCACGCTTTCTCATTGGCGACGAGCACCACGCCAAGCAGCTGCGCACCGCCGCTGGCGGCGACTCGCTGGCCAGCATCCAGCGCGCGGCGTGCATGTTCACGCTGGTGGGCGAAGACGCCGACGGCGCGCCGATCGAGGTCGACGAGGTTCTGTCCGGCAAGGGCAGCCTGGCCGACCTGGACTGGTCGCTCCAGACGCTGGCGCCCTTGCTCGACCGCGTGCACGATCACTTGCAGGCCAAACGCCACGCAGTGTCGGCGCGCGGCGGCCAGCACACCGTGGTGCTGGCGCCCGAGCTGGCGGGCATGCTGGCGCACGAGGCCATGGGCCACCCGTGTGAAGCCGACCTGGTGATCGGCGGCGCCGTCACCGCGTCGCTGGTAGGTCAGCCCGTGGCCAGCGAATTGGTGTCGATGGTGGATATTGCCCACACCTGGAACGGTGCCGAGGTGATGAGTCCGGTGTACGTGGACGACGAAGGCACACCGGCGCGCGACGTGGTCTTGATCGACCGCGGGCGCCTCACCGACTTCATGCACAGCCGCGAGACCGCGGCGCGCCTGGGCCACGCACCCACCGGCAACGCGCGTGCCTACAACCCCAACGACGAACCGCTGGTGCGCATGCGCAATACCGCGATCCTGCCCGGCAGCTCCAAGCTGTCGCAGATGATCGAAGGCGTCGACGACGGCTACCTGCTGATGAAGACCGGCAACGGCCAGGCCGACAGCACCACCGAGTTCATGTTCGGCGTGACGCTGGCCTACGAGATCCGCGCCGGCAAGATCGGGCGCGCGGTGCGCAACACCACCTTGTCGGGGTCGGCGATCAAGGTGCTGCGCAGCGTGGACGCGGTGAGCGACGACATGCACTGGAGCTGCGCCGGCTACTGCGGCAAGAAGCAGCCGATGGTGGTGGCCATGGGCGGGCCGGCGCTGCGTGCGCGCGCGCATCTGGGCGGGGAGTGACAGGCATGGCGATCGAACTGCACGACACCGCCGAGCGCGTGCTGGCGCTGATGCGCCGGCAGGGCTTTCACCAGGCCCAGGTGAGCGTCAGCCACGAGCGGCGCAACGAAGTCTGCGTGGCGCACAACGAGCCCAGCCTGCTGCGCAGCAACCGCTTCTACAAGCTCCGGCTGGTGGGCTTGCTCGACGGCCGCCGCGCCGATACCGAGGGCACCGAACTCGACGACGAGAATCTGGCCGCCAGCGTGCAGGCCCTGTGGCACGGCGTGGCCTCGGCGCCGCAGGATGCCGCCAACGCCGTCTCCAGCGGCCAGAGTGCACGCATCGTGCGCGGCCCGGCCGACGCCGACCTGGCCGGCTTGGCCGGCGCCATGCGCGAGCTGCTGGCCTGGCGCGCCGACGAGGCGCCGACCCTGATGCTCGAGGAAGCGCTGGCCGGGCACAACCATGCACAGTCGGCCACGCTCACCAGCGGCGGCACCGCGCTGGACTGCGAACTGGGCTGGTTCGACGCCTCGGTCTTCGGCCTCGCACGCGACGGCGCGCAGGCCAGCTCGTTCAACTA
>Ga0209253_10002148_pt1 | contig 17434 bp, 20 predicted proteins | sample FrelakmetBRP12BR_FD_187145 | JGI IMG/M metagenome (GOLD analysis project Ga0209253, IMG submission 187145) | Freshwater lake sediment microbial communities from the University of Notre Dame, USA, for methane emissions studies - BRP12 BR (SPAdes)... | ecosystem: Environmental > Aquatic >...
CTTTCGTCTCCGCCCTTTCGTCTCCGCCCTTTCGTCACCGCCCCTTCGTCACCGCTTCGTCGCCCCGCTTCCACGATGCCGCAAGACCGCGAGCCCCCCGCCACCGAGCGCGCCGCGCGCCCGCCCACGCCGCCGATGACCCGCGCCGAGCGCCGCGCGACCGTCGGCCTCGCGGGCATCTTCGGCCTGCGCATGCTCGGCATGTTCATCGTGCTGCCCGTGCTCGCGCTGTACGCGGAGACGCTCCCCGGCGGCCGCGACCACGCGCTGGTCGGTCTCGCGCTCGGCGCGTACGGCCTCACGCAGGCCGTGCTGCAGATTCCGTTCGGGTGGGCCTCCGATCGCTGGGGAAGAAAGCCGGTCATCGTCGCCGGGCTCGTCGTCTTCGCGCTCGGCAGCTTCATCGCGGCGTGGGCGCCCACGATCGCGTGGACCATCGTCGGCCGCACGGTGCAGGGCGCCGGCGCGATCTCCGCCGCCGTCATCGCCCTCGCGGCGGACCTCACGCGCGACTCGGTGCGCACGCGCGCGATGGCCGCGATCGGCATGACGATCGGCGCCACGTTCGCCATCTCGCTCGTGCTCGGGCCGGCGCTCACCGCGGTGATCGGCGTGCCGGGCGTCTTCGCCCTGACGGGCGCGCTCGCGCTGTCGGCGATCGCGCTGCTGCACCGCGCCGTGCCCGACCCCGAGGCGATGCCGCCGCGGCACGACACGGCGACGCAATGGAAGCGCGTGCTGGCCGACCGCGAGCTCCTGCGGCTCAACTACGGCATCTTCGCGCTGCACGCGGCGCTGATGGCGCTGTTCGTGCAGGTGCCGTTCATGCTGCGCGACAACGGCGTCGCCCCGGCGCGGCACTGGCTCGTCTACCTGCCCGTGCTCGTGGCGTCGGTCGTGCTGATGTGGCCGGCGCTCCGGCAGGCCGACCATCCGGGCCGCGGCAAGCCGGTCTTCGTCGGCGCGGTGGCGGTGCTGTTCGTCGGCCAGGCGCTGCTCGCCGTCGCCGGCGCTTCGCTGGCCGTCACCCTCGTCGCGCTCGTCGTGTTCTTCACCGCGTTCAACCTGCTCGAGTCAACGCTGCCGTCGCTCGTCTCCAAGTTCGCGCCGGCGGCGCTCAAGGGCACGGCGGTCGGCGTCTACTCGAGCGTCCAGTTCTTCGGCACGTTCGTGGGCGCCGCGGCGGGCGGGTGGCTTTCGCAGTGGCACGGGGCGTTCGCCGTGTTCGGGTTCTGCCTAGTGCTCACCGCCCTGTGGCTCGCCGTCAGCGCCACGATGGCGGCGCCGCCGGCATACAATCAGCGCAGTTATTCGATGGGAGAAACGTGAGATGGCCTCGGTGAACAAGGTAATCCTGATCGGCAACCTCGGCCGCGATCCGGAAACGCGCTACACGACGGGCGGCGACGCCGTCACGAACCTGCGCATCGCCACGACCGAAACGTGGAAGGACAAGTCCGGCGAGAAGCAGGAGAAGACCGAGTGGCACACCGTCGTGCTGTTCGGGCGCCAGGCCGAGATCGCCGGCGAGTACCTGAAGAAGGGTCGCTCGGTGTACATCGAGGGCCGGCTGCAGACGCGCAAGTACACGGACAAGGAAGGCGTCGAGAAGTACTCGACGGAGATCGTCGGCGACCGCATGCAGTTGCTCGGCAGTCGCGAGGGCGGTGGCGGCGGCGGCGATGCGGAGTTTAGCGGCGGGGGCGGCAATTCCCGCTCGAGCGGGAGCGGCGCGGGTGGCGCCGGTGGCGGTGCCGCCAAGCCAGCGGGCGGCGGCGCCAAGTCGAAATCCGACGATTTCGACGACGACATTCCGTTCTAGGGTCTCTTGCCTTCGATGTCCGGCTGAAGCCGGACCCACGGCACTTCGTGGGGCCGCCTTCAGGCGGCGCAGGAATGTCCGGCTGAAGCCAAGCCTGTAGCGCCAGGGAGAGCGGTGTCTTCGATCGCCGAGTCGATCACCCCGCCGCCCAGGCAGACGTCGCCGTCGTACAGCACGAGGTACTGCCCCGGCGTCGGGGCCCACTGCGGCGCGACGAACGACGCGCAACCGCCACCGCCGTCGCGCAGCTCGAGGCTGCAGGCGGCGTCGGGCATCCGATAGCGCGTCTTCGCGGCGAGTCGCGCCAGCGTGGAATGCGCCGGCGGCATCTCCGCGATCCAGTGCAGCTCCTGCGCATCGACCGTCCGCCGATAGAGCTGCGGATGGTCGTGGCCCTGCACGACGACGAGCGCGTTGCGCGCCGACTCCTTTCCGGCGACGAACCACGGCAGGTCGGAACCGTCCTTCGTCCCGCCGATGCCCAGTCCCTGCCGCTGGCCCAGCGTGTAGTACGCGAGGCCGTGATGGCGGCCGACGACCGCGCCGTCGAGGGTTTCGATCGGCCCGGGCGTCCTGGGCAGGTACTTCGCCAGGAAGTCGCGGAACGGCCGCTCGCCGATGAAGCAGATGCCCGTGGAGTCCTTCTTCGCCCACGTCGGGATCCCTTCGCGCTTCGCGATCGCGCGCACCTCGCGCTTCGTGATCCCGCCCAGCGGAAACAGCACGGGCGCCAACTGCTCCTGCGTCAGCTGATGCAGGAAATAGGTCTGGTCCTTCGTCCCGTCGAGCGCCTTCAGGAGCTCGACCCGCGTGCCGGCGCGGCGCGCCCGCGCGTAGTGGCCGGTGGCGATGTGATCGGCGCCGAGCGAGCGCGCATGGTCGAGGAACGCGCGGAACTTGATCTCGCTGTTGCAGAGCACGTCGGGGTTCGGCGTGCGGCCGGCCGCGTACTCGCGCAGGAAGCGCGCGAACACGCGCTCGCGGTATTCGGCGGCGAAGTTGACCGCCTCGAGCTCGATGCCGACGACGTCGGCCACCGACGCGGCGTCGACGAGGTCGGCGCGCGACGTGCAGTAGTCGTCGGTGTCGTCGTCCTCCCAGTTCTTCATGAACAGGCCGACGACGTCGAATCCCTGCTGCTTGAGCAGCCAGGCCGCCACCGACGAGTCGACGCCACCGGACATGCCGACGATCACGCGGGGCTTGCGCGCCATCACATCTCGGTGATGAGGTCGAGGGGGCGGCGCAGGCCGGCGCGATAGTCGTCGACGCAGCGCAGCACGAGCGGGCTCCTGTGCGTCGCCTCGCGCGCGACCAGCTCGTCGTAGGTGAGCCAGAGTGCCCGGACGATGCCGTCGTCGAGGACGCGCCGCGCGTCGTGCGCGACGACCTCGCCGGCGAAGGCGAAGCGCAGGAAGGTCGCGCCCGTCTCCGGGGCCTGCCAGCGGTAGATGCCGACGAGCGCGGTGGGAGCGACCTGGTAGCCGGTTTCCTCGAGCGTCTCCCGCACCGCGGCGTCGACGAGCGTCTCCCCCGCTTCGAGATGGCCGGCCGGCTGGTTCAGGCGAACACCGGCGCGCGTCTCCTCCTCGACGAGCAGGAAGGCGCCGTCCCGGGCGACGATCGTCGCGACCGTGGCCGCAGGCCGGGAGAGCTGGATTTCGCGCATGGGCGAGGAGGATGGCAGATTGCCGGCCGGACAGCAAAAAAGGCAGGGACGGAACCCTGCCTTTCCTGGTCGAACCGGGTGCGGCCGGCCTGCGGCCGGCCGTTTCCCTCGTTACTGCTTCTTGGGCTCGGCGGCCTTCTTGTCGGCAGCAGCCTTGTCCGCAGCGGCCTTCTTTTCCGCAGCAGCCTTGTCGGCGGCGGCCTTGTCGGCAGCGGCCTTGTCCGCCTTGGCCTTCTTGTCGGCAGCGGCCTTGTCCGCCTTCGCCTTTTTGTCGGCGGAGGCCTTGTCGGCGGCGGCCTTCTTGTCGGCGGCCTTCTTCTCGGCGGCGGCCTTCTTGTCGGCGGCGACCTTGTCGGAAGCGGCCTTCTTGTCGGCGGCGGCCTTGTCGGCAGCGGCCTTCTTGGCGTCGGCCGGCGACATGGCGGGCGCTGCGGCGGGAGCAGCCGGGGCCGCCATGGCGGGCGCAGCGGCGGGGGCGGCAGCCGGAGCGGCGGCGGGCGCAGCCATCGGCGTCGTGGCGGGGGCCTTGGCCGGCGGGGTCGCGGGGGCCGGAGCCTGGGCGATGGCGGTGGCGGCGAAGGCGCCGGCAATCAGTGCAGCAAGAAGCTTGTTCATTTTCGGTTCCTCGGTGGTTGTGAGCGGGTGCTCGTCAGGTGCTGGTTGGTTATGGACTGCATTTACGTACTGCCTTGATAAAACTGAAGAATTATAGTTATCTTTGCATCGCGGGGCAATCCGGGACCCCCCCGATCAGGGTGTTCCCCGGCGGCCTGCTGCTTATTTGGTGGGCTGCACTTCGGCGGGTTTCTGGGCTTCCGTCGGCTTTTTCTTGGACTTCTTCGACTTCTTGCTGCCCTTCGCATTGCTCTTCTTCGCCGAGCTGCTCGATGCAGAACTCGAAGGGGCCGACGTGGACGCCGCGGCCTTGGACGAATCGGCTGCGGCCTTGGGCGCCGTCGCCGCGGAAGGCGGCGTCGTCGGCGTCGCGGGCGTACCCGCAGGAGCCTGGGCGAGAGCCGTCAGGGCAAACGTGCTGGCCACGAGTGCCGTAAGTAGCTTGGTCATGCGCTGTTCCTCGATTTCGTTGCGGTGGGCGACACGAAAGCGCTGTGTCGGCGCAATTAACGGCTCCCGATGGCCGCCGGTTGACATTCCTGTTGCACATCGAGGGCTTGCGCGCGGCTCTCCCGACCGGGGGCCTGGCGGCAGGACGGCGCCCGCAACGCTCTCCCGACCAGCCGGGACGGGGGGCGGCCGGGAGACGATCAGCGATCGAGCCCGATGTCGCGCTGGAGCCAGTTCCGCAGCATCGGGATCGTGATCGGGCGTTTCGTCGCCAGCGAATGCCGGTCGAGTGCGGCCAGCATGCCGACCAGCGCCCCCATGTCGCGGCGACCGTGCGCCAGCAGGTAGGCGATCACGTCGTCGGCGAGCCGAAACCCGCGCTGCCGCGCGTACGCGGCGAGCGCCGCCGGCTTGTCCGTGTCGGCGAGCGGCACGAGCTCGTAGACGAGCCCCCAGCCGAGCCGGGTCCGCAGGTCGTCGCGCAGCGGCGCTGCCGCCAGGGGCACGCCGCTCGCCACCAGCAGATGCCCGCCCCGCTCCCGGAGCCCGTTGAACACGGTGAACAGACGCGCCTGCGCTTCCGGCGGGGCCTGGTCGACCGCGTCGATGGCGACGAGCGCCTGGGCCGCGAGGGCGCCGGCGTCGTGCGCGAGCAGCGCCCCCGGCAGCGCAACGAACGTTGCTCGCTGACCGCGCCGCTCGACGTCCGCCACCGCGGCGCGCAGCAGGTGGGTCTTGCCGGCACCCGCTGGGCCCCACAGGAAGACGCCGGTCTCGGCGACTCCACCGGCCGCAATCGCCCGCACCGCCGCGAGCGCCTCGGCGTTGCGGCCGGGCAGGAAATTGCCGAAGGACGGAGGCTCGGGCGCCGCGAGTTCGAAGACGAGTTGTTCGGTCACTTTGGGGGCTGCGCCGCGGAGCGACGCGGTGGGCGGCACGACGGACGGCGCCGTTCCGAATCCGGTAAAATTCGTCGAGCGTCGCACTTTACCGCGTCGCCGACGCTTCCCTCAATCTCGCGGCTTCGGGCCCGTGTCGACGCCCGGCGCCGCGCGTTTCCCGACCGCCGATGACTCCGCCCGTGCCCGCCCCGCCGTCCCCGCTTTCCTACCGCGATGCCGGCGTCGACATCGATGCCGGCGACGCGCTGGTCGAACGGATCAAACCCTACGCGAAGCGGACGCTGCGCCCGGAGGTGCTGGCCGGCATCGGCGGGTTCGGCGCGCTGGTCGAGCTGCCGAAGCGCTACCGGGAACCGGTGCTCGTGTCGGGCACCGACGGGGTCGGCACCAAGCTCAAGCTCGCCTTCGCGCTGAAGCGCCACGACACGATCGGCATCGACCTCGTGGCGATGAGCGTCAACGACATCCTGGTCCAGGGCGCCGAGCCGCTGTTCTTCCTCGACTACTACGTGTGCGAGCGGCTCGACGTCGCGATCGCCGCCGACGTCATCAAGGGGATCGCGATCGGCTGCGAGCAGGCCGGGTGCGCGCTGATCGGCGGCGAAACGGCCGAGCACCCGAACGCCTTCGTTCCGGGGGAATACGACCTCGCCGGCTTCGCGGTCGGCGTCGTCGAGAAGGCGAAGGCCATCGACGGGACGCGGATCGCCGCCGGCGACGTCCTGCTCGGCCTCGCGGCGAGCGGTCCGCACTCCAACGGCTTCTCGCTCATCCGTCGGATTCTCGAGGTCTCGGGCGCCGATCTCGCGGCGCCCGTTCCCGGCACCGCGGGCGGGCGCACGCTGGGCGAGACCTTGCTGGAACCGACGCGGATCTACGTGAAGCCGCTGCTGGCGCTGATGCAGCGGGTCGACGTCAAGGGCATGGCGCACATCACGGGCGGCGGATTGCTCGAGAACACGCATCGGATGTTCCCGGACGGCGTCGCCGCCCGCCTCGAGCGCCGGCGCTGGCCACGGCCGGCGATCTTCGACTGGCTGCAGAAGGCGGGCAACGTCGCCGACGCCGAGATGCACCGCGTGTTCAACTGCGGCATCGGCATGGTGGTCGTGGTGGCGGCTGGAGAGGCCGAGCACGCGCAGCAGGTGCTCGCCGAGGCCGGCGAGACCGTCTTCCGGATCGGCGCAGTGGTGCCGCGCGCAGCCGGCGCGCCCGCGACGGCCGTCGTCGACGGATGATCCGCACACCGCGCGGCACAGCACCGCGCATCACCGTGCTGGTGTCCGGCCGCGGGTCGAACCTCGGCGCGCTTCTCGACGCGCAGCGCGACGGTCGCCTCGGCGGCAAGGTCACTGCGGTCATCGGCAACCGTCCGGGGATCGCCGCGCTCGAGATCGCCGCCGGGCACGGTGTCAAGGCGAACGTCGTCGACCACACCGCTTTCGCGGCGCGCCCCGCGTTCGACGCGGCGCTCGCCGAGGCCATCGACGCGAGCGAGCCCGATCTCGTCGTGCTGGCCGGCTTCATGCGCGTCCTCGGCCCGGCCGTCGTCGCCCGCTACGAAGGCCGGATGCTGAACATCCACCCGTCGCTGCTCCCGTCGTACCCGGGCCTGCACACGCACCGGCGCGCGCTCGCCGACGGCGTGCGCATTCACGGCTGCACCGTGCACTTCGTGACCGCTGCGCTCGACCACGGCCCGATCGTCGCCCAGGGCGCGGTCCCCGTCCTCGACGGCGACGACGAGGATTCGCTGGCGGCGCGCGTGCTGGCGGTCGAGCACCGGGTGTTGCCGGCCGCCGTGCGCGCGTTCTGCGAAGGCCGGCTCGTCATCGCCGGGCAGCGGGTGCGCGTTAAGGATGAGGTCGTATCCGACGCGTCGCTCGAGGTGCCCTTGCACCCGAACTGAGTCGTCGACGCGCCGGCCCGCCGGCAAATCCCCGTGAACCCGCTCCTCATCGACGCGCCGTCGTCCGCCTCCGCCGTCCGCGCGACGGTCGCGCGTTTCCTCGGAGAGCCGCCGCGCAGGGGCCTGCTGGTCGCCCTCGCGCTTTCGGTCGTCGTCCACCTTGCGGTGTCGTTCTGGCCTGCGGAGGTTCCGGTGATGCCCGAAGTCGCCCCGCTGCAGGCGACGATCACCGAGCTGCCACCGCCGCCCAAGCCGGCGCCGGTGGCCGCCGCCAGGCCGCGCCCCAAGCCGCAGCGCGCCACGGCGCCGCCCGCCCCGGTCGCCGCGCAGGAGTCCACCGCTGCTGCCGCGCAGGACGCGCCGGCGATCGAGCCGACCGCCGAGGCCATCGCCGCGGGTCCCGCACCGCCGGTGGAGGCCGTTGCCACGGAACCCGCCGCGTCCACGCCGGAACTGCCGCCGAAGATGCTGCCGCCGCGCGTGGACCTCGTCTACAAGGCCTTTCTCGGAACCCAGGGATTCCTCGTCGGCGAGGCCGCCTACCGTTTCGAGCACGCGGCGAACGAATACCGGATCACGACGATCGGCGAGGCCCGGGGGCTCGCCGCGCTCTTCGTGCGCGGCCAGGGAAAGCTGGAGAGCCGCGGCTTCATCACGGCAGCCGGCCTGCAGCCGCTCGAGTTCACGGTGGAGCGCGGCAGCAAGGAGCGGCGCGAGACCGCCGTTTTCGACTGGGAAGCCGGCGTCGTGACGCTGCACGAGCAGAAAACCCAGGCGCTCGCAATGCCGACGTTCGATCCGCTGGCGCTGATGTGGCAGGCGTACTTCCAGCCGCCGGCCGACGACACCCAGGAACTCGACGTCGCCACCACGCGCCGCGTGGGCCACTACACGGTCACGCGCGAAGGCACCGAGACGATCCGGTGGCCGGCCGGCGAGGTCGCCACCGAGCGCTGGCACCGCCGGAGCGAGGACGGGAAGACCGACGCGTACTTCTGGCTCGCGCCGTCGCTGCACTACGTGCCGGTGAAGATACGCGTGACGGCGAACTTCCGCGGTGTCCTCGAGGCGACACTCGAGGCGGTGCTCGATTCGATTCGCGTCGACGAAAAGAACGCCCCGCAATGACGCCGCGCGCGAACCAGCTCGCGGGCCTCGCCTCGGCCATCGCGCACGTGCAGCCGCTCGGGCGCGCCGCCGATGCGCTGCTGCACGAATTCTTCCGCCGGCATCCCGCGATGGGTCAGCACGACCGGGCGTTCGTCGCCGACGGCGTGTTCGCCTACCTCCGCCGTCGCCGCTCGCTGGAGGAGCTCGCGGGGACGACCAGCGCGTCGCATCTCGCGATGGCCGTGGCCACGCGCGAAATGGGCATCGGCGTGCGCGAGATGGAAGGCGCGCTCACGGCGGCCGACGCCGTCTGGCTGCGCGCGTTCAAGTCGCGCATGGCCGCGCCGCTGGCCGCTGCGGTCGCCGCCGATCTCCCCGACTGGCTGTGGGCCAGGCTCGGCGCCGCGTACGGCGACGCGGAACGCGACGCCCTCGCCCGCGCGTGGCTGTCGGCGGCGCCGCTCGACGTGCGCGTCAATCCGCTGAAGACGACGCGCGACGACGCACGCGCGGCGCTCGCCGCGTCGGCCATCGCCGCGGAGCCGACGCCGTATTCGCCGCTCGGCCTGCGCATTCCCGGCCGGCCGGCGCTCGCCCGCCATCCGCTGTTCACCGACGGCGCGCTCGAGGTGCAGGACGAGGGCAGCCAGCTCGTCTGCTATCTGGTCGCGCCGAAGCGCACGGACATGGTCGTGGATTTCTGCGCGGGCGCCGGCGGCAAGACACTGCTGCTCGGCGCGCTGATGCGCTCCCAGGGGCGCGTCTACGCGTTCGACACGCACGACCGGCGCCTCGCGCGGCTCAAGCCGCGGCTCGCGCGCTCGGGGCTCTCCAACGTGCACCCGCAACTGCTCGCGAACGAGCGCGACGCGAAGATCAAGCGCCTCGCCCGCAAGATCGACCGCGTCCTGGTCGACGCGCCCTGCACCGGCTTCGGGACGCTGCGCCGCAATCCCGACCTCAAGTGGCGCCAGCCCGAGTCCGCCGTCGCCGAGCTCGCCGCGAAGCAGCGGGCCATCCTCGCCTCGGCCGCGACGCTCGTCAAGGCCGGCGGCCGCCTCGTCTACGCGACGTGCAGCGTGCTCCCCGAGGAGAACGAGGCGATCGTCGACGCGTTTCTCGCGGAGCACCCCGACTTCGCGCCGGTCGATGCGGCGGCCGAGCTCGCGCGCGCCGGCATCGCTCTCGATACCGGCGCCACCTTGAAGCTCGTCCCGCACAAGCACGGCTGCGACGGCTTCTTCGCCGCGGTGCTCGCGCGATCGGCCTGATGCGCGTCGTTCGCGCCGCGAGCCGGGCGACGGCGCTCTCCGCCCTGGCCGCGGCCCTCGTCGCCGTCGCGGCGTCGGTCGCGGCGATCCCCGTCCATGCGGAGCCCGCTCCGCATCCGGCGGCGGGCACGGTCGAAGTGGCGTTCACCCCCGGCGACGCGGTCGACGCGAAGATCGTCGCCGCCATCGCCGCGGCGGAGCGCGAAGTGCTGGTGCTGGCCTACGCGTTCACGCACCCGAAGATCGCGCGCGCGCTCGCCGCGGCCCACGTGCGCGGCGTGCGCGTCGAAGTGCTCGCCGATCGCGGCCAGACGCTCGAGCTTCCTCAGAGCGCGGTGCCGGCGCTCGCGCGCGACGGGATTCCGGTCTGGCTCGACGGCAATTTCGGGGCCGCGCACAACAAGGTCGTCGTCGTCGACGCCGACGGCGCGCACCCGACGACGATCACCGGCAGCTACAACTTCACGCTCGCCGCGCAGCGGAAGAACGCCGAGAACATCGTGGTCCTGCGCGACAATCCCGACGTCGCGCGCGCCTATCGCGCCTACTTCAGGCGGCTGCAGGCGAAGGCGCAGCGCTGGTCCGGCGACGGCGTTCCGCCGGGAAAGAGTCCGCGGCCCGCGCGATGACCAGACGCCCGTGCGCACCGGTTCGCGTTCCGGGCCGCAGCCGCGATTTCAGGTAGACTTTTGCGATGCTCCCCATGATCGATTTCGGTCGGATAGAGACCGCGCTCGCATCGACGGCTGGATGGATGGAGCTCGCCATCGTGGCCGGCTGCTTCGCGCTCGGCTGGCTTTTCGACCGCCGCGTCACCCTGAAATCGGCGTCCCAAGCGGACTTTGTGCGGGTGGGCCTCGGCGGCGTCAACCGGCTGCTGATGCCTCTGGTGACGCTCGGGTTGCTGCTCATCGCCACCGCGGTGTTCCGCCATTGGCGAATGCCGTTCATGCTTCCGATCGCGATTCCGCTCGCGATCGCGCTGGGGCTGATCCGACTCCTTGTCTACGCGATGCGAGAGATCTTCGGCACGCCGGCGTGGCTGCCCATGTCCGAGCGCGTGATCGGCTTCACGATCTGGCTCGCCGTGCTGCTCCATTTCGTCGGCGTGCTCCCCGAGCTGTGGGCCGAGCTCGACGCGATGGCGATACCCATCGGCAGCACGAACGTGTCGATGCTCGAGCTGCTGAAGGGCGCGATGATGGTGATCCTGACCATCGCCGCCACGCTCTGGCTGTCCGGGCTCGTCGAGCAGCGGCTGCAGCACGCGGCGAACCTCGACAGCAGCGTGCGCGCCGTCGTGAGCAAACTCCTGCGCGCGGCGCTGCTCGTCGTCGGCGTGCTGATCGCGCTGCGGGTGATCGGGTTCGACCTCACCCTGCTCACCGTGTTCGGCGGGGCGCTCGGCGTCGGCATCGGTCTCGGCCTGCAGAAGCTCGCGAGCAACTACATCGCGGGCTTCACGATCCTGCTCGACCGCTCGATCCGGCTCGGCGACAACGTCACCGTGGACAACCGCTTCGGCGTCGTCGCCAAGGTCACGGCGCGTTATGTCTTGATTCGCGGGCTCGACGGCGTCGAGGCGATCGTCCCGAACGAGACGCTCGTGACCACGACCGTGCTCAACCATTCGTATTCGAGCCGGGAAATCCGCCTGGCCGTGCCGGTGCAGGTGAGCTACGACAGCGACGTCCCGCTGGCGCTGAAGCTGATGGAGGAGGCGGCGCGCGCGGAACCGCGCGTCCTCGGCGCCCCCAACGAGCCGATGGGTTACCTCGTCCGCTTCGCCGACAGCGGGATCGAGCTCGAGCTCGGCGTGTGGATCAACGACCCGGAGAACGGCCAGCTCAACCTCAGGAGCGCGCTCAACCAGTCGATCCTGCGGGCGTTCCAGGCCAATGGCATCAGGATCCCCATCCCGCAGCGCGAACTGCGCGTCATCGCTCCCACGAATCCCCCCGCCACCGGCATCGTCGGATCGGGCCCGGCGGGCTGAGCGCCCGCGGCATTCGGTGCCGCTACCGCCAACTCTTTGTTTGGAAACGGTTTCCCTTGAACGGGCCGGCCCAAAGGTCGGCTGCGCGTATAATCGCGCGATTTACGTCGAACCGACCCCGGGGCCCTGAGCTCCGATACGACAAGGGATTGCCCGATGCACATCGATTTTCTCGCCTTCGCCGCGCACGGCCTGATGCCGCTTCCGTGGTGGGGCTACATCGTGGTCGCGCTGGCGCTCACGCACGTCACGATCGCCTGCGTCACCATCTTCCTGCACCGCGCGCAGGCGCATCGGGCGCTGGACCTCCACCCGATCGCCGGCCATTTCTTCCGCTTCTGGCTCTGGCTCACCACCGGCATGGTCACCAAGGAGTGGGTCGCCATCCACCGCAAGCATCACGCCAAGGTCGAGACGCCCGACGACCCCCACAGCCCGCAGACGCGCGGGATCAGGACGGTCTTCTGGCGCGGCACCGAGCTCTACCGCGCCGAAGCGAAGAACGCGGAGACCATCGAGAAATATGGCCGCGGCACGCCGGACGACTGGATGGAGCGCAACGTCTACACGCGCTTCTCCTGGGAAGGCGTGGGCCTGATGCTCGTGATCAACGTGATGCTGTTCGGCGGCGCCGGGCTCACGATCTGGGCCGTGCAGATGGCCTGGATTCCGGTCACGGCCGCGGGCATCATCAACGGCATCGGCCACTACTGGGGTTACCGCAATTTCGCGTCGGCCGACGCGTCGACCAACATCGTGCCCTGGGGCATCCTGATCGGCGGCGAGGAGCTGCACAACAACCACCATGCGTACGGCACCTCCGCGAAGCTCTCGTCGCGCTGGTACGAATTCGACCTCGGCTGGACCTACATCCGCATTCTGGAGACGCTCGGCCTCGCCACGGTGCGCAAGGTCGCGCCGAAGCTGCGCGTCGCGCCTTCGAGCAAGCCGGTGCCGGACGGCGCGACGCTGGACGCCGTGATCGCGAACCGGTATGCGGTCGCCACTGCGTATGCGCGGACGGTCAGGGAAACCTGCGCGGGCGAGCTTGCCCGGCTGCGCGATCGCGCGGGCCGCGGCGAGTTCGGCGACATTCCGAGCATGCGCCGGCTCAAGGGCTGGCTGTCCGGCGACGCCGTCACCTCGCTGCGCGAGCGCGAGCGCGCGACGCTGGCCAGGGCGATGGAGAAGAGCAAGGCGCTGTCGACCATCTACGCGATGCGCCAGGAGCTGGACGCCCTGTGGGAGCGTTCGACCGAGTCGAGCGATCAGCTGCTCGCCCGGCTGCAGGACTGGTGCCGGCGCGCCGAAGCCTCGGGCATCGCTCCCCTCGCACAGTTCTCGATGCAGCTCAAGCGCTACGCGTAGCGGCGGCTGCGCCCCCGAAAAGAAAGCCCGCCGATTGGCGGGCTTTTTTCGTCAGTCGGGATTCCTCACTTCAGCTTCGTTTCCTTGTAGGCGACGTGCTTCCGGGCGACGGGGTCGAACTTCTTGATCTCCATCTTCTCCGGCATCAGCTTTTTGTTCTTCGTCGTCGTGTAGAAGTGGCCGGTGCCGGCCGAGGATTCGAGCTTGATCTTTTCGCGCATGGCCGGGCTCCGTCAGTGGGTCAGATGTGTTCGCCGCGCGCCCGGAGGTCGGCGAGCACGGCGTCGATGCCGTTCTTGTCGATGGTCCGCAGCGCGGCATTGGTGAGCCGCAGCCTGATCCAGCGGTTCTCGCTCTCGACCCAGAACTTGCGCCGCTGCAGGTTGGGCAGGAAGCGCCGGCGGGTCTTGTTGTTCGCGTGCGAAACATTGTGCCCCACCATCGGGGCCTTGCCGGTGATCTGACAGACTCGAGCCATCGCTCGCTCCTTCGGGGTTCGCGCAGCACTCGCCTGCGAGTGCGCTTCGTGCAAAGTCCGGCATTATAACCGGAATTCCGGTCCGCATTCAACCGCTTAGCCCACCGCGGGTCTGCCGCGGGTCCGGCTCCGGCCGGATGCGACCACGAGCCGCCGGCTGGCGGCGCCCGGTTCAGAGCAGGCCGCGTTCCGCGAACGACGTGAGCCGGCCTCCGGCCACGACGAAATGGTCGAGCGTCCGGACATCGACCAGCGCGAGCGCCTGCTTCAGCGCCTGGGTGAGAAGCTCGTCGGCGCGGCTCGGCTCGGCGACCCCGGACGGGTGATTGTGGGCAAAGATCATCGCCGCCGCATTCCGTGCGAGCGCCGCCTTGACGACCTCCCGCGGGTACACGCTGGTCTGCGCCAGCGTGCCGCGAAAGAGCTCGTCGGCGGCGAGCAGCCGGTTCTGGCTGTCGAGGAAGAGTCCGACGAACACCTCGTACGGCCGCGCCGCGAGCACGAGCCGCAGGTAGTCGCGGACCGCCTGCGGCGAAGCGAGCGCGTCGCACGCGCGGGCCTCCTCGGTCAGCGAGCGCCGCGCGAGCTCGACGACGGCCGCGAGCTCGGCGGACTTCGCGCGACCGACGCCGCGCACGGCAGCGACTTCGGCCGTCGGTGCGGCCAGCAGCCCCGCGACGCCGCCAAAGCGGCCGATGAGGTCGCGCGCCACGTCGAGCGCGCTGCTCCCGGCCGCACCGGTGCGCAACAGGAGTGAGACGAGCTCGGCGTCCGAGAGCGCGGCGGCGCCGCGCGCGAGCAGCCGTTCGCGCGGGCGCTCGCCCCGCGGCCATTCCTGGATGCGCATCCGGTCCGCTCCCGATACGCTCGCGTCCCCCCGGCGGGCGTCGTCCGGGCAGCGCGCGAGTCCGAGGCAGTGTAAACTCCGCGCCGTCGCACCTGCATTGGCCGTTGGTATGATGAAGACCAAGCCGCTTTCGAGAATCGTGCTCGGCCTGACCGGCGGCATCGCCGCGTACAAGGCCGCCGAACTCACACGGCTCTTCGTGAAGGCCGGCGTCACGGTGGACGTAGTCATGACGGCTTCCGCCTGCCGTTTCATCGCGCCGCTGACGCTGCAGGCGCTTTGCGGCCGGCCCGTGTTCACCGACCTGTGGACGTCCGGCGCCGACAACGGCATGGGCCACATCGATCTGTCGCGCGGCGCGGATGCCATTGTCGTCGCGCCCGCGTCGGCGGACTTCCTCGCCAAGGTCGCCAACGGTCACGCCGACGACCTGCTCTCCACGCTCACGCTCGCCCGCGACTGCGCACTGTTCGCGGCGCCGGCGATGAACCGGCAGATGTGGGCGAACGCGGCGACCCGGCGCAATGTCGCCCGATTGGTCGCGGACGGCGTCGTCGTGCTCGGTCCGGGAAGCGGCGACCAGGCCTGCGGCGAAACAGGCGAAGGGCGCATGCTGGAGCCCGAGGAAATACTGGCCGCCGTGACCGCGTGGGCGCAGCCGAAGGTGCTCGCGGGCAGACGGATCGTGCTCACCGCGGGCCCGACGTTCGAGGCGATCGACCCCGTGCGCGGCATCACGAACACGAGCTCCGGCAAGATGGGCTACGCGCTCGCCCAGGCCGCCGCCGAGGCCGGCGCCACCGTGACGCTCGTCAGCGGACCCACGTCGTTGGCGACGCCAGCGGGCGTCACGCGGATCGACGTCGCAAGCGCGGCACAGATGGCCGCCGCGGTCGAGACGAATCTCGCTGGCGTCGACGCGTTCATCGCGGTCGCCGCCGTCGCCGATTACACGCCGGACGCGCCGGCGAAGACCAAGATCAAGAAGAGCGGTGCACCCCTGACGATCACGCTGAAGCCCACCGTCGACATCGTCGCGGCGGTCGCGGCACGCAAGGATGCGCCCTACTGCGTCGGCTTCGCCGCGGAAACCGACGACGTCGAGCAGAACGCCGAAGCGAAGCGCCGCCGCAAGCAGCTGCCGCTCATCGTCGCGAATCGGGCGCAGGATGCCTTCGGCAGCGACGACAACGAAGTGACGCTGCTCGACGACCTCGGCCGGCACCCGTTGCCGCGCATGGGCAAGCTTGCGCTCGCGCGGCGTCTGGTCGCCGAGATCGCCGGCCGGCTGCCGAAGCGGTGAGCCGCGGCGCGCCATCGAAGCGGGCTCGTGGCGCCTGTCGGCGCTCGAGCGGCTTCGCGCCGCGCGACTGAAGCAGGATCGACAACCCCGGTCGCCATGAACAGAACCGCGCGGATAGCGCTGAAGATCCTCGACGAGAGGATCCGTCCGCACCTGCCCCACTACGCGACGCCCGGGTCGGCCGGCATGGACCTCCGCGCGTGCATCGACGCGCCGCTGACGCTGGCCCCGGGACAGGTCGAGCTCATCCCCACCGGCGTTGCGATCCACATCGCCGATGCGGGACTCGCCGCGGTGATCGTGCCGCGCTCGGGCCTCGGCCACAAGCACGGCATCGTGCTCGGCAACCTCGTCGGGCTCATTGACTCCGACTATCAGGGACCGCTGATGGTGAGCTGCTGGAACCGGGGCGCGATGCCGTACGCGCTGCAGCCGTTGGAGCGGCTCGCGCAACTCGTGATCGTGCCGGTGGTCCGCGCCTCGTTCGAGATCGTCGACGACTTCGAAGCAAGCCAACGCGCAGGCGGCGGCTTCGGAAGCACGGGCACGGGTTGAGCAGGCTCGGGATCATGGACTCGCGCGATCCGTGTTCGCGCGCCGAGAGGGGAATTCCGTGCAGCAACGCCTTCTGCCGCGCGTCCTCGGCGTCGCTGCCGTCCGTGTCCACCCGGACCTGCCCGGACGCGCGAAATCGGTGAAACACACCCATCGCACGGCCTTTCACGGTCAAACGAAAGGGCCAGCACAGAATCGGCTGGCCCTTGCGACGTCGCGATTCGCGCGCGGCGCTAATCAGCCACGGCAGGAGCCAGGCAGATACTTCGCGGGGATGGTCGTTCCGTCGGTCGACGACCCGCAGCGCCATGCTTCAATCTTGTCGCCGGCAGCTGCGGCCGGCGTGCCCGCGGCGAAATCCTTGAGCGGGGTCATCGTCAGATCGAGGGCATCGACGTCGGCGGCGATGTTGCGCGCCGTGACCGTGATCACGCCGGTATCGCTGGTGATGTAATTGGCGATGTATTTCGTGCGTGCTGTGGTGGTCTCACAGCCCCAGTTGTTGGCGCCGGGAAGGGTCGATGCGGACTGGTAGGTTTCCTGCACACTGGTACGGCAGGCCGACAGGGCCATGATGAGTTCGGAAATCTTGGCGCGTTTGGTGTAGTCCTGATAAGCCGGCAAGGCGACCGCGGCCAGGATGCCGATGATCGCCACGACGATCATCAATTCGATCAGGGTGAATCCCCGTTCGTGCTGGCGAATGCGAAGCATGGAATCTCCGGCTTGTCGTGTTGGCATTGGGCAGCTGCGGCAGCGCGCGATCTGGTCACCGGCCCGGGCGGCTGGCGGAGCGTACGTGCGCCCCGCCAGCGCGTCCGTGTCGTCGCGCGCAGCTCTTAGCCGCGGCAGGAACCCGGGCGGTACTTGGCCGGGATGGAACCGGCGCAGGTCCAGGTCGTCGGCGAGACGCCGGCCGAGGCGCCGACCGGGGTCAGCGTGATCGTGCCAGCCGCAGCCGCGGGCAGGTTCTGCGACGTCACGGTGACGACACCGGCGTCGCTGGTCTCGATCTTCTCGACATACTTCGAGGTCGAGGTCGCGCTCTCGCAGCCCCAGTTGCCGCCGGTGGGCAGCGTCGTTGCCGACTGGAACACTTCGGTGATCGTCGTGCGGCAGGCGGAGGCCGCGAGGATGAC
>Ga0209253_10002149_pt1 | contig 17430 bp, 16 predicted proteins | sample FrelakmetBRP12BR_FD_187145 | JGI IMG/M metagenome (GOLD analysis project Ga0209253, IMG submission 187145) | Freshwater lake sediment microbial communities from the University of Notre Dame, USA, for methane emissions studies - BRP12 BR (SPAdes)... | ecosystem: Environmental > Aquatic >...
CTGGGGGACCTGCTCGATCCAAGGTGAAGGAAAAAGCTACAGGGCCGAGCTCACCGTCAGGCACGGTGAATTGGACATCAGGATATTTCGCCTGGCCGGTTTAGGGCAAAAGAACTTCGCTCAAATCAAGAAGATTAAGGCAGGCGAGAAATTGATAATCGAGGTCCAGGCAAAATAAAAGAAATGCGAATCAGTTCATGAGAAAATACTACGCCGAGAAGCTGGCGGCCGAGAGGCTTAAAAAATGCTACGAGATCGCGTCACCGCGAGTGAAGATGTACCTCAAGGCTGAAGTCGATTTTGTCCTCACCAAAATTCAGCCGATAGACCTTGTGCTCGATCTGGGATGCGGATATGGACGGATCATCCCCTATCTCGCTCGCCACGCCGGCTGCGTCGTCGGCATAGACAATTCTTTCCCCAGCCTCCTTTTGGGAAAGGAATTTCTCCGGAGTGTTCCAAACACACTACTGCTAGAGATGGATGCTGCTCGCCTTGCATTTCGCGATGACTCATTCGATGTTGTGATCTGCATTCAGAACGGAATTTCAGCCTTTCATATCGACCAACGGCAATTGATAAGAGAAGCTGTGCGAGTCGCCAAACCAGGAGGCCGGATTCTCTTCTCGACATATTCGGAAAAATTCTGGGAACATCGTCTGGAATGGTTCGAACGGCAATCGGAGGCAGGGCTGCTTGGAGAAATCGATCAGGAAAAAACAGGCAACGGCATCATCATCTGTAAAGACGGATTCAAGGCTACGACGGTCGGCCCGGAGGAATTTTTAGCCCTGGCATCCCCTCTTAATATGGAGACCCAAATCATCGAAGTCGATGAATCGAGCCTTTTCTATGAAATAAAGAAGGCAGATTAGAAGTGATGACTTCTCCTTCTCAACAATCCCAGGATTTTCCTCTAAAGGTCACCGTTATTCTCCCCAGGGGAAATTTAAGCTAATTTCGCTTTCCGCGAAGCCCAGCAAAGAACCAAAAAAATATTTTCTCAACAGACGTCCTGTTTCATGTTTTGCGTCGATTTTTCTGGCTTCCAGACATAGGTTTACTACTGAGAATGCTTATGCCTTTGCGGGCTGATCATTTTTATGAATATGTACCGGCGGTAGCATCTATTGCCGCCGGGTTGGACTAAAATATTTTTTCCAGGGAATCTGGAAGGGATCAAGTCATAAGAACCTCAAAGAGAATATATGTCTCATAGGTTGGCCGTGTGAAAGCTGTAAACAAACCTTACACATTATGTGTCCGCCAACCCTTATCTCGGTCCTAAATAGCTCAAAGCACGTAATTTCTCTTCGTGATTTTGGCATAATTGTTGCTGCCCTCAAAGTGCGGATCCTTAAGAACTCTGTCTTATGTCCTGCCAAAAGATACACGATCTTCGGCCACGAAGCCCACAGGCCATACATAATTTGGCGGGCGCTAACGGCATCAGCCCCTCTGCTGCGTGTCAAATCATTTATCTAGGTAACCGAGATTCAGGCTGATGAAAAATATCTGTTTGTGGCTTATACTGAAGGAGTGGCGGTGTTCGATAGCCAGGAGGAACGTCGATTAAAAATCGATCATCCTGAGAATATGACTCTGGCAGAAATCGACGGTCTGTGTTTTTTCAGGGGAAGTTTATTTAATGTTATCACCTGGAGAAGCTATGAATTTAGGGGTACATGAAATTCTTTGTATCGTGACCATCATCCAATTGTTGCTGTTCTCAGGATTCCTGTTTACCCAAAACAAAGGAAGGAGGTTGAGCCACGTCATCCTGGCGGTTTTTTTCCTTTCCAAGGCTTTGGGCATTTTCAATCATCTTGTTTTCCGACTGAACATCTCAAGCTATTGGTTTTATTTTGCTCTTGTTCCTTTTTCTTTTTTGTACGGGCCCTTTCTCTATCTCTATGTCAAATCATTATTGGACAAGAGTTTTTCTTTCAAGAAAAGCACTTTCCTGCATCTCCTCCCGTTTTTCTTGAGCGCGTTCTATTTCATGATCCACTATTATATCCAAACCGCGGAAAGGAAAAAGCAAATCCTGAACGCCCTCAGGGAGCACATTTCCCCCAACGCCATCTTGATAGTGGCCATTCTCAATCTGCTCATCTTCGGGTATGTCTGTTTGTCCTTCTGGACTCTGCGGACTCATCGAAAGCAGCTTAAGGACGTCTATTCGAGCATCGACCAGGCGCGTTATCGCTGGCTGAGTTTCATCCTTATTGGGTTCACCTTGGTCTGGACTCTCGACGTGGCAAGTTTCATCTTAAGAGTGGCCGCGTCCTCACCGCTGACTCTGAGTTCCTTCATTATCATTCTTTTCTTCATTTTCGCTAATGTGGCTATCTTCAAAGGGCTAAGGGAGTCGGACGTTTTCAACGGCGATGAGGAGTTGCCCAGATACCATCATTCCAAGTTGAGCCGCGTGGAGAGCGAACACTATCTGGGCCGTTTATTGGCTTGTATGCGATCGGAAAAACCTTACCTCGAGCCCACCATGACGATAACGAGGCTGGGCAGGCGGCTATCTATCCCACCGCGCTATCTCTCCCAGGTGATCAACGAGTCCCTTGGGATCAACTTTTATGATTTTGTGAACGGCTACCGGGTGGAAGAGGTCAAAAGGCTTCTGTCTGATAAAACAAACGGCAACAAGAATTTTCTGGAGATCCTTTTTGAAGTGGGATTTAATACCAAATCTGCTTTCAATCGCGCTTTTAAAAAACATACGGGAATGACTCCCTCTCAGTTCAAACGCTTGCAGAAAAGCCGCTCAGACAGCGGGGCCTCGCGCCTAAAACTCGGCCGGCCTTAAAAACGTCCCAATTCACGTTAAGCGTCGATTTTTTTCCTCTCCAGACTTATAAATCCGGTAATGAAAGACTCTGCGTCGATGCCGTGTCTGAGAAACCGAAAAATCTGTATGGAGATAGGCATAATGAAACCCGTCGTTATTCTTTTGCTGGCAATTCTCGTTTGTTCCCTTATTCAAGCCCAGGAGCCCGTGAAAATAAAAGAGAATACACCGTTCTGGTATCTCTACATGGAATTCCAAGACTCGCACTATCTCATTCCCGATAAAGTCGGACCCTTTATTCAAGAAATCCGGAAACAGGGTATCCAGTCAAAAGTTGAGGGAGACATCTTTACCGTCTTTTTTGATTCCCCCGTTATCGTGGAAGGTCGAGGCGAGAGCTGGGGGCTGGGGTTCAAAATTGCTCCAGAAATACCCGTAGAGCTCCCTCTAAAAAAACAGCGGTACGATTATCAAAAAATCGCTACGATTATCCACAAGGGGCCGTTCGAGACTGCGCCAAATTCGTTCAATATCCTCCTTGCCTATTTGGAAGAGTGTGGGTTAGAGGTTGTCGGTCCTCCGGTCGAGATCTGGATCGGAGATCCTGCGCAGGACAAGCCTGAGGATCTCAAGACTGAGATCATTCTTCCTGTCCGAGAGAAAAAGAAATAAACTGGGAAAAAAGAAGAGGAGAGAATGCGGAAAAAGCATCTGACGAGGAGAGAGTTTTTTGCCCGGACCCTGGCAGGAGGGGCGGCAGCCGGGTTATTGGGCATCCAGGCGGCCAAGCCGCTGTCTGGCAATCTTCAAGATTCGGCTCCGAATCAAGTCCAGAAAAAAGAGCCCATTTACCGCACGTTAGGAAAGACAGGAATCCGCCTTCCGATCGTCAACATGGGAGTGATGAACGCTTTTAATCCCGAGCTGGTGAAGCGTTCTTACGAGATCGGCGTGCGGCACTTTGACACGTCCGCCTACTACCAGCGCGGGCAGAACGAAGCGATGATCGGGAAGGCTATCCAGGAGCTGGGTGTGGGCGATAAAGTCATCATCGCGACGAAAGTATTCATCCCCCATGAGCAGCGGCCCGGCCTATCTTCGAGGGAGCTGAAGAAGATTTTTCTATACACCGCCGAAGAAAGTCTCAAGCGGCTTCAGGTCGACGTCATCGACATTTTCTATGTGCACAATGTCCAGGATCGTGGCTACCTGAACAATCCCGGAATCAAGGAGGCGCTCCAGATTTTGAAAGACCAGAAAAAAGCACGCTTCATCGGGTTCACCGTGCACGCCAACATGACTGAGCTTGTTCGCGATGCCTTGGAATCCGGCTTTTACGAGGTGATCGCCACGGCCTTCAATTATGCTATGGCCGATGACAATGACCTGATAGCGACACTCAAAAGGGCCCGGGCCAAAGGGATCGGACTCATTGCCATGAAGACGCAGTGCACACAGTATTTCTACCGCGAATACGTTCCCAGTGATAAGCAGGCCTATTATCAGGGAAAAATATTGCACACCGCCGTCTTGAAATGGGCCCTGCATCACGATTTCATCACCTGCGCCATTCCCGGCTACACGACCTTTGAGCAGATGGAACAGGATTTCTCCGTCGCCTACGATCTCAACTACACCCCAGAAGAAATAAAGTTTCTAGAGGATAGGCAGGTGAAGCTGGCGCTGATGGGTTATTGCCGGCAGTGCTATCATTGTGCGCCCTCTTGTCCCAGAGGCGCAGATGTTCCAACTCTCATGCGAACCCATATGTATGCTGCATGCTACGCTAATTTTTTTGCGGCCCGCGAAACTTTGGAGAGCCTTCCTAAAACCAAGGGCTTCGGACTGTGTCAATCATGCGACCGGTGTATTGCCAAGTGCGTCAGGGGAATTGCAATACCGAAGCGAATTAACGAATTGAAGGCTATCTATGCTTGAAACTACCATATCCTAGGGCGTGGCAATAACAAAATGAATATTTCGGTCATTTTAGCTCATCCCAATCCGAAGAGTTTTAACCATGCGATCGCAAAAAGTGTGCTCCAGGCTTTAAAAGAGAATGGTCATGCAGTTTATTATCACGACCTCTATGCCGAAAAATTCCAGGACATTTCGCTATGCCAAAGAAAAAGAGAACATTCGCTGTTTCAGAACGATATTAAAACGTATTGCGTCGAGATCTCCGTCTCAGAGGGCATTGTCGTTGTTCATCCGGACTGGGGGGGGCAGCCCCCGGTCATCTTGAAGGCCTGGATCGATAGAGTCATTTTTCTTGGCGCGAATTACATATTACGGGAAAGAAACGGGGGCGAAATAACTCCGGAGAGATTTTTAAAAGCGAAAGCGGTTTTCATCTTCAACACATCAAACGCCGGGCTAGCGAAAGGAAAGGAGGTCTTTGACGACCCGCTGGCAAGGCTATGGCATGGCTCTGTATTCGGCCACTGCGGACTCCAATTTTTTCATCGCGAGACGTTTCGGGTGATCGGCCATAGCTCATCGGAACAACGCCGCCGGTGGCTTCGGAATGTCGAAGAAATCATCGCAGAATATTTTCCCGAGTTCGCTTAAATGCAGTCGCAGCTCGTTTGCTCCTCGGCGCTTGCAGTTCAGTTTGACCAACAATCTGGGGAATGAGGGCGTGGCGGTCGCTGAGGCCCAGGCTAAAGAAAACCAGATCGGCCTTAGGGACCTGATCGGAATGATGTTGATTGGAGGTAGCTAAATGGAAAAACAGGCTAGCAGGAGATGGTCAATGAAACCTATTTCTATCCTAGTTGCAGCCATAGCTATGGGTTTGGTGTATCAAAGTGGGTCCGGCAAAACAGTGACTTCTTATAAGTCAGAAACCGTCCGCGCCTATATCCAGGCTTGGCTATCAAAAGCGGATGCCGATAAGTTCATCATATCGCCGTCCTACTTGAAGGAAATGATTGTGGATGACTGGAGCAGTCAGAAAGAAAAACACCAGATTGTGAGTGTGAGAAAGCCAGACGACTACAACACGGCCGGTCATATCCCAAATGCAATAAACATTTATTGGATTGATATCATTGCGGATGAAAGCTTAGCCCGGCTTGACTCCAATAAGACGGTCATTCTTTACTGTTATTACGGTCATGGCAGTGCGATATGCTACGCCATCTTAAGTCTCCTTGGCTACAAATGTTGTAGTCTCGATTTTGGAATGATGGACTGGAATCTTGATGCCTTGGTCAAAGAGCCATGGGACCAGAAGGCCGATTATGAGGTAGAGGTAGCCGTGAACAGGCCGAAAGAAGCGTATCTTCCACCCGTCGTAGCAAGCAAACTGGGCAATGCTACAAGCATCATCAAGGAAATGGCAAGAAAATACCTTTCAGGGGAGGGCTCTCCCGTTATTCTGTCTTCTGATATCAAAGCCGTTATCGACGATTGGGATCACAAGAAGGCGGAATATCAGGTTGTCGACGTGAGGTCGAACAGAGAATATGAAATTGCCCATGTTCCACACTCTATAAACATCCCCTGGGCAAAAATTGCTGAAATCAAGAACCTAAAGAAACTTGATCCCAATAGAACCATAGTTGTGTATTCCGAAAACGGCCAAACTGGACAACTGGCTACGACTGTGCTTAGTTTACTTGGTTATCACGCAGTTGACATGAAGTTCGGCATGATGGATTGGAACAGAGCTTATGTTGATAAGCCCAAACAATGGGACGGTGTGGCTGATTATCCGGTCGAATAGGGAAATCAGTCCTCGCTGTAGGCCTTCCAATCTCGGAAAACGGCTGCCGGTGGCCTAACTTTTAAATATCGCTCTGCCGGCACGATAGAGCTCGGGAAGAGCTAGTGAACATAGGTAACAGGATCAACAGCAGCGGCGTGATAAATAAATATTTTAGCCGATAGAAAATTAGGGATATTGATGTGACTTCCATGCCATAGATGCCAAATAACGGACACCTCATGCTCAAGGAGGACGAATGAGGATGCGAAAGATGCCGGGCCTGACAATGGCCTTAATTCTGGCTCTTCTGGGTGCGGCGGGATGCCAAAAAAGGGATGAGAAACAAACAGAATCCCCTCAAGGCCGAGGTTATCATGCCATGGCCTATGATACGGAATCGAGGCGGGCCATCCTCTTTGGGGGCCAGACAGGGGACAGCGGCAACTATCCGGAGGTCTTCCTCAGCGCCGAGACATGGGCCTACGACCCGGCTGAAAATCTTTGGCAAAAGATGAGCCCACCGGCAAGCCCTCCTGCCATGGCCGCCCAGGCCATGGCCTATGACAGCGAGTCGGACCGGGTGATTCTTCATGGAGGCGGAGGAGCCTCAGAGAGATTGGAGGATGCGGTTCTCAATCAGACATGGGCTTATGATCTTAACTCCGATACTTGGGCGAAGATGTCCGACGGTCCATCACGACTCGGCCATCGGATGGTCTATGATGCCGAGTCAGATCGGATCGTGATGTTCAGCGGAGCTTGTTTTCAGAATGGCCGCTTTCAGGATGTCCAGGAGACCTGGGCCTACGACTTCAATGCAGACACTTGGACGGAAATGAAGCCTTCGGTGAGCCCTGCAGCTCGTCATTACCATGGAATGGCGTACGATAAAAATTCAGATATGGCGATTCTCTGGGGTGGATTCTTGGGCAAGACAATAACTGATGCACGTATCTGGGCTTATGATTTCAATTCGAATAGCTGGTCGGAGAGGAAGCCGGCCAGCGGTCTGGATCCCCGCTGGTATCATGCCTTGGCGTATGATGACGCCTCAGATCGAATTGTTGTTTTCGGCGGCATGGATGATGGCAATGCCGATACCTGGGCTTATGATTCTAACTGCAACTCCTGGGCAAAAATCGACACGCCGGACACTCCCGGGAAGCTGTCACGAATGCCCATGGTATACGTCCCTGAATTGCGCCGGATGGTGCTTTTCGGGGGGCAACTCGATTCCCGGCGATTCACGTATTCCGACGAAACCTGGATTTATGATCCGCAATCGAACGTCTGGGCGAACAAGACGGTCCGGAAGGGTGAATATTTTGGACAGCGAAAGCCGGGGCTTATACCGGAGGTTTTTGCACCGGGGATCGTTTCCACCGTTTATTTGGAGCACAGCCCTGTGGCATTTTCACCCGACGGTAAAGAAGCATTCTGGACCAGAGATTTTAGAGGTTTTGGGACGACCGAGGGAAGGATTTTTTACACGACACAGAAAAATGAGAAATGGACTCCTCCACGGGTTGCCTCGTTCTCCGAAAACCTGAACTGCTACAACCCCGTCTTCTCAGACGATGGCAATGAAATATACTATTTTGCTCAACCCCTCGAAGATACCAAAAAACCTGTTCCCAAAATCTATAAGGTTGAACGGCAAAAAAAAGGTTGGTCAGAGCCAAGCCTCGTGGAAATACCCGGAATGAAAGGTTACTTGATGACACAATTCTCTTTGGCGAAAGACGAAACCCTTTACTTTTCAACAGATTCTGAGGATGGCAAAGGATCATTTGATATTTATAGATCCCGACTCGTCAAGGGTCGTTACAGCGAACCGGAGAATTTGGGAGACTCGATCAACGGTCCTTATTGGGATAGTTATCCATATATCGATCGCCAAGAAAGATTCTTGATTTTCACGTCCGTGGGCCGTCCTGACGGACACGGCGGACTGGATTTATACATCAGTTTCCGCAAGGACGACGGATCTTGGATGGAATCTGTGAATATGGGAGATAGGATAAATACCAAAGGTGTCGAGGGATTAGTCAATCTCTCCCCTGACGGCAAGTGGATGTTCTTCATCAGTGACAGAAACGGGAACGTGGATGTTTACTGGGTCGACGCCAAGATCATCGAAGAACTGCGGCCCAAGGGTCTCTAATCGCGAGAAGAGAATGAACAAAAGACGAAGTGAGATCAAGGACATTATCTAGGGAGGTAGTTATGAAACGAATCGGATCTGTCGCGGCGGCGATGTTCGTTCTTCAGTTAAATGCCGGGCTCCTCTGGGCTCAGGATTCTACGCAGTGGCCGGTCGTCCTCCAACTTCCGGGGATGGAGAAGGTGAGGGTTGAAAAAAAGGAATACAGAGGCGCTGATGGAACCCTCGCCCGGATGGACGTCTACTACCCGCCGGATTTCCTCAGACCGAGGAAGCTGCCTGTGGTGGTCTTCGTCAACGGCGTCGGCCTACCGGGCTTGCTTGATTGGCGGGGCAACCGGGACTGGGGAAAACTCGTAGCTCTTTCCGGAATGATTGGGGTCACCTATGAGAGCCGCCCGTTTGAGATTCGAGATTCTGAAGCTCTCCTCGATCATCTCCTTCTGCATGCCGATGAGCTTGGAACGGACACCTCGAGAATCGGCATCTGGACATGCTCCGGCAACACCCTCGTTGGTGTTCCACTGGCCTTGCAGCAAGGGCGGGACAATGTCCGTTGCGCCGTCATTTATTACGGCGCGCCCGATGAGATCAAGTTCCCGAGGCAGGATCTCTCTCTTTTTGTTGTCAGGGCAGGGCTTGATGAGTTTCGTGCCAACAGAAACATCGACCGTCTCGTGGCCAAAGCACTTGATGCCGACATTGACTTTGAGCTGGTCAACTATCTTTCAGGGCATCATGCCTTTGACATTGCAGACGACACTGACCGCTCGCGCGAGATCATCCGGACTACGCTGGATTTCTTGAGACGACATCTCGTTGAGAAACCCGCAATAGAAAACCGTTTCGTCATCACCACGAAGAATTTTTACACCATGATGAGAGACGGTGAAGTCGAGAAAGCTAAAATGGTTTTCCTCGAGAAACTCAAGGAGATGAGGTCCGACCGGTCGAATAATCCTTTTTATCATCGGGAAATCATCGAACGAGGTGTGAACCTTGCAGCGCAGCAGCTTCTCCAGGAGGGGAAAACCAGAGAAGCCGCCGAAACCCTTCACTTGATGCTTGAAGCCTATCCCCTTTCGCCGACGGCCCATTTAAGCGCTGCCGATGGCTTCCACTCTTGCGGCGATGTTCCTCTGGCCATCGAAACCGCCCGGAAAGCGCTCCGGCTCAGCCAGTCGTTCCCAAGCATGAACGAGGACCAGAAAAGAGAATTCCGTAAGAATGTCGAAGAAAGACTTAAAAAGTGGGGACAGGAGGCGGGATGAAAATAACATTTGCGGCCCTGAGCTTTTTCCTTTTGGGATTGTCGTCGGCGCAGGCCGAGGTCTATGTCCGTGGCGTTCTTCATGTGCCCGGAAGCTACCGCTGGGCCCACAATGTGCCCGACGTCGAAGTCACCCGGGAGTGGTGGTTCGCAAAAGACAAGATGACCTTCATCAGCCACGGATGGTCTTTCGAGTATAACCCCCGCTGGGATTGGCGGATCACCCTAGACAGGGAGAAGAACCGTCTGATCGCGGCCAATCTGAGTGAACAATGGTACGTGGAGATCGTCCTGGACGCCGATCCGCTCACCCTGTTCAGTTCGGAGCGGGCCGATTATTTCAAGGTTTTTCAGATGGGCGGCAGGATCGAGAATACGGGGGAGGAGGATATAGTCCTCGATAGAGCTTGCGCGGTCTTCAGAGTCGAAGAGTGGATCGATGCCGATAAAGCCGATCGCTTCTATCATATCGAGCGAACGATGAAGCTGACGAAAGAAATCCCTTTCCCCTGGCGGATCTTCGAGGAGTTGCGGCGCTGGCTCACGGCCTTTTTCAATCCAGACGAGGATTTGGTGAAGCGTTGGTCCGGAGTCGAAGGCTTCATCCTCGCCGAGGATGTTCTCCTTTTTGAAGTGGCGGGGAAGCTCAGTTGGTCATTCCGGGTCGAGGAGATCAGTGAAAAACATCCTCCGGCCGGGATTTTCGATATACCCGAGAATTTCCAAAAGAGAAAGGATATTACGCCCGGAGAGCTCCGCAATATGTTCGGCATGCTTTACCCGGAGCCGATTTATTGAAAGGCCGGAAGATACAACGAGTCGACAGGTCTACAGCATGAAACGACGGGAGCTATTAAAAAGAGGCGTGGCCGGCCTAGCCGAGATTTTCTTTATTCCTGCTCCGGCCAAAACAGGTCAGGCCGTTCCGCCTGAGACCACCGCGGTGAACACGCCCTCCGTCATCCGGCGAACACTGGGCCGGACAGGTTTGAAGCCGGTCGTCGTGGGCATCGGGGCGACCGGAATGGACGTCACCCGGGCGGCCCTTGACGCCGGGTCGAACTATCTCGATTCGGCCAATTCCTACGGCTACGGGCGCCACGAAAGGGGACTCGGCCCCATCTTGAAGGAGAGGCCCAGGGATTCTTTCATCATCACCACTAAGGTTCTCGGCTTGCGGGATAACCGCACGGGGCTTCCGCCGGCAAGCGTAGCACCGGCTGATTTCCAGGCCGATTTCAGAAAGCGCGTGGAGGACGGTTTGAGACGGCTTCAGATCGATCATCTGGATGTCCTCTTTCTTCACGGCGTCGATAACCCCGAGCTGGTCGGATTTCCGAAGGTCCGGGATATCATGCTTCAAATGAAGGAGGAGGGCAAGACTCGCTTCTTGGGCGCATCTTTCCATCACAAGGAGCTGGAATTGATTCCAGCCGTCGTCAAAGAAAAAATCTATGACGTCATCCTCACCGCCTACAATTTCCGCCAACCCCATCGGGAAGGGGTGACACACGCTATTGCTGCCGCAGCCAAGGAGGGTCTGGGGATCGTGGCCATGAAGGTGATGGCTGGGGCTTTTTGGGACAAAGAGAGAAAGCATCCCATCAACGGGGCGGCCGCGCTGAAGTGGGCCCTGCGGACCGAGCATGTCCATACGACGATCCCCTCTTTCGAAAATTTTAAACAGATGAATGCCGGACTCGGAGTGATGGCTGATTTGGAGCTCACTCCCCAAGATGAAGAAGACCTCGGGTTAGGGGGCCGACTCGGCCTGGCAGGTCTCTACTGCTCCCAGTGTGGAGCCTGCAAGACTCAATGTCGATACTCGCTGGATATCCCCACGGCGATGAGGGCCTATATGTATGCCTATGGTTATCAGAAACCGGCTTTAGCTCAGGAGACTCTCCTCTCCATAAAAGAAACGGAAGCCAGGTGCCGGGAGTGTCGGATCTGCGCGGTGGATTGCCGGATGGGATTCATAGTGAGAGAAAGATTCCGAGATATCGCTCGCCTGCGGGATCTTCCAAGTGAGTTTTTGGCCTGAAGGATATAGAGGGGAAAAAGGGATATGATAAAGAATATTTGTTTCGCCTTGATGGGAATATACTTATCCACCGTACCCGCTTTGCCCCATGACATCCATGACGCCGCGACGAAGGGCGATCTCCAGGAAGTCCGGGAGCTACTTGAAGCGAGTCCGGGCCTGGCCAACCAGAAGGACTCCGGTTTCGGGAGAACGCCGCTCCACTGGGCGGCTCGAGTGGTTCATCTCGACGTTCCCAGGCTCCTGCTGGATAAGGGGGCCGACCCCAATGCCACGGACAATAGCAAGATTACGGCCCTTCATTCGGTCTCCGCCCGGGGCTATCAGGAGGCTGCTAAACTGCTTTTGACCAAGGGAGCGGATGTCAACGCCGCGGATGACTTCGGAAATACGCCTCTCGCCTATGCCATCACGGGGAACCATAAAGAGCTCGTCGGTCTCCTGGTGTCGAAAGGAGGATCTGTTCCCATCCAGGGTGAGGCCGGCCGGCGGCTTCTTCATGACTCGGCTTCTCAAGGAAACAAAGCCCTGGTCGAGTGGATGGTAGAGAAAGGGATTAATCTATCAACCGAGAACGGAAATGGGGGCACCCTCCTGCATTCCGTTTCTGAAGGTGGGCTGGCGAAACTCGTAGAAATTGTTATCGACAAGGATTTCCCCGTCAATAAACCGGACCGCTACGGATTTTCTCCCCTCCAATACGGAGCCACGAACGGACAGAAGGACGCTGCTGAGGCGCTCTTGAAAAACAAAGCCGACATCAATTTCTTGAATTTTGCTGGAGAAAGGCCGATTCATCTAGCACAACGGGCGGGAAGGAAAGAACTGACCGTGTTTTTAGTAGTAAGAGGAGCCGACCCGAGTCCACCGGCGTTTCCTGAGCTGAAGGGCGATTACCTGGGCCAGAAGAAGCCAGGGGATGAACCAGAAATTTTCGCTCTGGGCATCGTTTCCTCCATCGGTTGGGAGCATGCCTCACCGGATTTTTCGCCGGACGGTAGAGAAGTTTTCTGGACATCGATTTCCGACCGCATAAACATCTTCCATATGAGGAAGGAAGGCGGAAAATGGACGGCGCCCGAGCGGGCCGCTTTCTCGGGTTTTGAGGATTGTTATCCTCACTTCTCGTCTGATGGCCGACGACTGTACTGCGTGACCTAAAGGGCTTTGAAGGAAGGAGAGAAAAACGCCGGCATCGGGATCAATTTATGGTTTGTCGAACGGACCGGAAACAGCTGGTCGGAACCCAGACCAGTGGGATCTCCCCTCAACACCGGGAATATCTTCGGCTTTTCTATGACCGATAACGGCACGGTGTATTACACTGACGCGAGCGCGGATCTCGATCTATACAGGTCGAGGCTCGTAAGCGGACAATATGCCGAGCCCGAGAAACTCGACGAAGCCGTTAATTCGGATGACATGGAAGATGAACCCTTTATCTCGCCGGATGAAAGCTACCTCATTTTCAAGTCGATGAGGCCCGGGGGATATGGCGGCGCCGACCTGTACATCAGCTTTCGGAAGGCCGACGGTTCCTGGACCGAGGCCAGAAACCTCGGGGCGAACATCAACACCGAGCACGCCGAACGGTTTCCCGGGGTGACCCGCGACGGCAAGTATTTCTTTTTCGGCAGCGACAGGAATGGGAACCGCGGCGATATTTACTGGGTCTCGTCCAAGTTCATCGAGGCACTAAGGCCTGAGAATTAGAAGTCGGGGATCAGAGGAGAAAACAATTATCGTTCTTTTGCTTGTTTTGGCACTATGGAGTTTTCAAGTGCTGGGCCAGCAGGAAGAACTCAAAATATGTCCGGTCACGGTATCTTTGTATGTCATCACCGGTGCCGGATGTAATGTCGTTATCTTTGTCACAGAAGAAGGGATTCTGGTAGTCGACTCGGGCGAAAAACCCAATATGGCCGCAAAGCTTCTGACGAAAATCCAAGATATCTCCAGCCAGCCTATACGCTATCTTGTGTTTACGCATTACCATCATATCGTCGGCGTGGAGGGATTTCCAGCGTCCGCGATGGTGATATCGCACGTCCACACCAGAGACAGCATTCCCCTGTATCGAAAGATCCTCTCCGAGCTATTCGAGAAGAACATCGAAGAGCTCAAGCAAAAGGCGAGGCAATGGGAGAAGGACAATAGCGCGGAATTGGAGAAAGTCCGGATAGAGCTCGATCTCCGAATGAAACAGCGGGAGAGCATCAAACAGCAGAAAGACGTCCTGCCCCAAATGACATTCAACGGCAAAATGACCATTTATCTCGGCGGCAAAACCGTGGAGCTCCTATCCTTCGGACCCGGACATACGAACGGCGACATCCTCGTCTATTTTCCTGAGGAAAAAGTCATTCATGTCGGCGACCTTCTTTATACGAACGGGTGGATTCCTCGATTAGATGGCGACGCTGGAGCATCCGTTGACAACTGGTTGAGTATTTTTCATCGCGTTGCCGCGATGGACGTGGATAAGATTATCCCGGGCCACGGGGAAGTCGTAGAAAAGGAAGGATATCTAAAAATCTCCCAAGTCTTCAGTGAGTATCTGACAGACCTCAAAGCCGAGGTCGAGAAGTTCATCAGTCAAGGAGCTTCGCTGGAAGAAACAAAGGCCAAGCTGAAACTGTCCAAGTATCAACATATGGAACTCGCAGAAATGTTATTGCCGTGGAATATCGAGGGTGTCTACAGGGAAATCATGGGCTCCAAAGCCAAAGAATAGCGACATGAGAAAGGCAGAAATGAGATCGAACGGGAACAGGGCCATGTCGCTTTTATCCGCCTTATTTTCTTAGGCGGAGTTGTCTACTGAGTTTATGCCGGGATGATCCATGAGGGATTTTATCACTTCCAGTAGATGCGGGCATTCCGATATCTTTTTATTAAGCTCAATGATATCCTCGACAGTGTGGGTGCGGCGATGGAATTTGCCAAAAGGTTGATTAAATCAATAAAGGAGGTGCCTGATGATTGACCCGGAACTCCACGGAAAAGTCGTTGTTATCACGGGAGCTAATAATCCTTATGGGATAGGTGCTGGTGTGGCCAAAGCGTTCGCGGCGCAGGGAGCAAAGGTTTTTCTTCACTATTTCCGCCCCGATTCTAAAGACGTGAAGAAAGAATCTTTGTCCCATGAGGCGGCCAGCCCGGGTGAGGCTTTTTACAATGCTCAGCAGGTGAAATCAGCGGATGAAGTCCTTCAGGCTATCCGGGAGCTGGGCGGACAAGCCCAATCCTGGGAGGCCGATTTAGCCGATCCCGAGGTTATCCCCAAACTATTCGACAAGGCGGAGAGCGCTTTTGGACCCGTTGACGTACTCGTGAATAATGCGGCTCACTGGGAGGCGGACACATTTCTCCCTTCATCCGACATTCTCGTGAATAAATTCGTTGAGCTGTGGACTGCGCCGCCGGCCAGCATCACCGCCCGAAGTTTTGACCGGCTTTTTTCCGTAAACGCCCGCGCCGCTGCGCTTCTCATAGCCGACTTCGCCCGGCGGCATATCGAACGAAACGCTCACTGGGGACGCATCATCAACGTGAGCACCGAGGGGGCCCATTGTTTTCCTTCGGAGATTTCCTACGGGGCCAGCAAGCTGGCGCTGGAAGGCTACACCCGAAGTGCCGCCTTGGAGCTGGGACAATTCGGCATCACCGTTAACGCCGTCTCCCTGGGCCCGGTCCAGACAGGCTGGATCACGCCGGAATTGGAAAGGGAAATGTTGCCCTCTATCCCTCTTGGCAGAATCGGAAAGCCGGAAGATGTCGCTCCGATCATTGTGTTTCTGGCCTCAGAACAGAGCCGCTGGGTAACAGGGCAGAAGATTTACGTCGGAGGCGGACGCGCTGTGTAAAAGACCGAGCGGTTAAGGAGCACGACAAAGAGAGGCGATTCCGAGGGAAACTAACTGATTCGCTTTGCGCATTTTCTCTCCTGCTGTTCGAGGCCTGGTTAGACCTGGCTTAAGCAACTCAAGGTTCCGCTAGGTCACGGGCCCCGAATAGTCTAATGAGTAAGACCAGGACACCTTCCCAGTTCAAGAAATTGCCACAAAGTAATCTCACCCGTAGACATGAGCAGACGACGCATTAGCCCTCTTTCCTGAGGAGATTCTTGATGCCGCCCAAAGTGTCCTAGTTCATGTTTGGCGTCGATTTCTCTTGTTTTGGGACCTATATTCATTTTTGAAATTTCTGTGCGCACGAGCACTCTGGAGCCATTCTTTTTTTGTAGCGGTGGAAGCTTTTTATTGGATAGCACGACTGCAATAAAAACTGGCGGCCGGTTTCAGTCAAAATTACTTTATGGGAGGAAATAAGTCATGATAAAAATACAACCTGGAGCCGAGGATGGCAGCGCCGAATCTGAGGTGAATATCGCAAAAAAAAACAATGATAATAACGAAGGTGTAACAAAAGTTGTCGATTTTCTGACTGACTATATTTGCGAAAACGTTACCGAATCATTAAAAGCTGTCCAACAGACTTTCGAAAAAAGAATGATTCTCAGATCTCTTAAGAAAACGGGGGGCAATCAAAGAAAAGCGGCAAAAATACTGGGGATTAAGCCGACAACGCTGCACAATAAAATCAGAAAACATAGGATTCATATTAAGAAAACTCTATTTTTAAACACGTATGGAGATGAGGCCTGAGACGGATTAGTCTTCAAAACGATTCATTCATTATTATGGATAATCCAAAAAAAATTCGGCCAAAGTGAGCAGAACTTAATTTCGGCTCAATTTTCTGGATAATCCAAAAAAAGGAACGGAGCGAACAGAACTTAATGTCTTTATTTTCATTGAGATACGATTAAAACATGTGGTGTTGATTTGGCATAAAACCTGCTGACTATTTAGGCATATCGTTTCATGTGTCCAAGTTTTATGGAGACAAACAAAGGAGGTGAGAATTATCAGGTAAACACAACTTGCTGGGAATGGGATGCAGTGCAACTCTGTTTTGCGCTTCTGGGTCTTCCCCGGACGCATCGGGCTCAAGGGGAAGAAAGTCAACTCTGAAATTGGAGGAAAAGAGAATGAGTTTTAAGAAGCTCACATTGTTTTGCATAGCTTTGCTTTTTGCAGCCTCTCTTTCCGTCGCTCAAGTCAGAGACCTCGGGACGTTTGTCGGAACGGCCACGGACCTGGAAGGGACAGTCCTTCCTGGGGTCACGATCACAGCCAAGAATATCGATACGGGCTTAACGCAGTCGACGATCACCAACGACCAGGGCCGCTACCGACTGGATAGGATCCCTGTCGGGACCTACAACCTGAGTGCCGCTTTGGCTGGGTTCAAAACGATGGTCAAAGAGGGGCTTGTCGTCCAGGCCGGGTCCGAGTTGAAAGTGAACTTCGGACTGGAGATCGGAAAGATCGAGGAATCGGTGACGGTTGTTTCAGTGTCACCGATGGTCGAG
>Ga0209253_10002150_pt1 | contig 17429 bp, 12 predicted proteins | sample FrelakmetBRP12BR_FD_187145 | JGI IMG/M metagenome (GOLD analysis project Ga0209253, IMG submission 187145) | Freshwater lake sediment microbial communities from the University of Notre Dame, USA, for methane emissions studies - BRP12 BR (SPAdes)... | ecosystem: Environmental > Aquatic >...
CTCTGATCCTGGCCGTTTTTTGCAAAGTCCAGTTCAGCATCCTGATCAACGATCTCGGCGATCGCAGGCCCGATCTCGCTGCCGGCAAAAAGAGGTGGATAACCTTTCTGACCAAACCTGCAGCTTATATTATCGTTATATTGTTCCTGGCTGCAGGCGTAGCTGCTATTCTCCTTGGGCGCGGATCCCCTCAGACGCTCCTAGCCTACGCGGCGAGCGTCCTCCTCGGCTTATCCTATTCCCTAAGGCCCTTGAGATTCAAAGAACGCGGCGCCCTAGGGCTGCTTGCTTATATGCTGTCCGCTCTGATGATCTACGTCCTGGTCCCCTGGACCTGGTTCGATGTGGGACTTTGGCAACTAATCTTCCCGGCGGTCGCTGTCGGGTCGGACAAATGGATCCAGATTCATTTCCATCAGGTGGTCGATTATCCCGCGGATTTGAAAAGCGGAACCCGGACCTATGCCGTTCAAGCCGGACTGGAACGGGCGCGGGCGTCGTTGAAGACGGCGGCATTCATCGCCTCGTTTTGCCTGCTGAGTGCAACCGCTTATGTTATCGTCCTCCCCAGCAGCGTCAAGATTCGGGTCGTCCTCCTGATTCTAGCTGCGGCGACGATCACTGCCGCTAAAATCTATGCGGCCAGGTCTAAGGATCCCCAATCATCGAGGTCATCGGCCTTGACCGAAGAACTGCCCTGGATTTACCTGGCCCTCACCTACCTGGTCTTCTTCGCCTTGCCCCCTGTTCTATTCTTTTTCTGCGCCCTCAAAGAACCATGGATATGGATTTTGGTCCTGTTTTCCCTATTCTCTGCGGCGGGGACCTCCTGGCAATCCCTGCGCTATCAGGACAAACGGGGAAGAGGCCTCGGGTGAGAATTGACTTGTTGGAACGGTTCATCTCTCTGAGAGCGTCGCTCTGGATGCTCAAGAGAGTGGCGCGTCTCTATATCCGCAACCATTCACTCGGGGCCTTTTTTCAAGCTTTCTCCTTCCTCTGGCGAAAAGCCGCGCGGAAATTTCCTCCGAGGATGACCAGCCTGGCGGTGACCTATCGCTGCCCGTTTCAATGCCCCCATTGCTATTCTGCTGTCAAAGGCCGGAACATCCGCCGGGAAATGTCCACATCGGAGTTTCTTGGAGTCCTGGACCAGCTGAAGGCCTTGGGTGCTGTTCAGGTTATTTTCAGCGGGGGCGAGCCTCTCCTGCGCGAGGACATCTTCGACCTTGTGGCTCATGCCCACCGCCTCGGCCTTCTCACCCGGCTCAGCACGACTGGCCATCTCCTGACCCGCGAGTCCACGGCCAAACTTAAGAAGGCCGGACTCAATCAGTGCGGCATCTCTATAGACGAAGTCGACCCCGCCGCCCACGACGGACTCCGCGGCCGCGAGGGATCATTTTCCAAGGCAGTTCAGGGTTTTGGCTATCTCCGCCAGTACGATATCGACCGGAAGATGCTTGTCTATGTCACCCACGCCAAACTCGCTGCCGGCCTCGAGCCATTCATCGATTTGGGCAAAAAACTCAGGGTGAATTCATACCAGTTCAACATCCCCTACATCATCGGCCGCTGGGCTGATTCCTTCCGAGAAGTGCTTTCAGAAGGGGAAATGGTCATTTTCCGCCGTCTCTTGAAATACCACTCCGTAAGCATCGAGTTTCCCACGTCAAAGGCCAAATGCAGCGCTATTAACAGGTCGTGTGTTAGTATTAATCCTATAGGCGACGTGTACCCTTGCCCAGCCGTCCCCTTCCCTCTCGGCAATGTTGTCAATGAGCCGCTCGCTTCGATTTGGCGCCGACATGTATCAGCGGTACAGTTGGAGTTAAGGGGGAGATGTCCATTAAATAACCAACGAGAGAGGGACCACCTGCGGGCGCATTGCGCTTCGGTGCTTGCCCAGGGTGTTCAAGGCCGAAGATAAGCGAATCAACAACGGAGTTATCGCCATTCAAGAAGAATAAGAGAAGCGTCGGCAGAGAGTTTGAACGGCCACTCAAAGACCTTGGCCTCAGCCTTGCGAAGGACCATCGCCCCGTTAATTACGTAATCCAGCCGGTACTCGCTGAAATATCCGCTTTCAACCTGAAAGAGCAAGTTTCCTGAGCCGCCGCCACGGCCTTCGAACGACCCTTTGAACTCTTCGACCTCGCGTTCTCCGGAAATTGTGGCCGTGTATGCCACACTAATCAACGCCAGCCGGCCCTCCGACGCAGGGACGACCGCGTCCAAGGTGTACGTGATCTCCAGCTCAATGATAAGGCTCATCTCTTGGAACGGAATATCCAGCCGCTTATGGTCCTTCCAAGATTCTCCAACGGCAACGGGTCCATCCGGCAAAGCCGGCCAATAGGTGCGGAGCACTTCCAGTATCGAAAAATTCAGCGGATTCTGTTTCTCGAGCCCCTCGGTATTCTTGATCTCCCGGATCCGGCTGGTCTTATCGAAGACCACCTGGACCGGGGAGTCCGTCGAATTTTTCAGAGTGAACGCATCCTGTCCGCCGAGAGTTCGCAGGAAAATCCGAATGCCAGGACTCGTAAGCTCCGCAAACACCGCTTCCTTGCTCACCTGCCTGATGAAAACATCGATAGCTCCGTCGGCTAACGCGCTCAGAGTCAGGCTTTTGCCGAGAAAGTTTTGTCCCTCGGAGTCCATCCGGCTCCTCAGGCCGTAGATAAGCGTCTGGCCGGCTCGAGGCGAGAAGCGGAGGATGAGTGTGTCCTGGATCGGAATAGGACTCAGGCCAGATACCTGGGCGGAAACCAGAAAAGCCGCGGCAAGGCAGCAAAAGATCGTGATTGCGCGCAAGCATGGACACGTCGATGAGGCCTGACTCCGCATGGGGCTATTTGATGTTCGGATTAAGTATACAATACTGGTCCTGCTCGGCAATAGGGTTCGCTGTTGCCGGCAGTTCCTGGAGGCAAAAATATAGCCGCAAGCCCTGGGGTAATCAGACAGCGATGTCAATATGAAGCCTTAATGCCGCGGCTCTGTCGCCCGGTAAAAGGCCCGGCTTCTTTTCACGACCGCGTCAGCAAACCTCTGCAGTTTCATGGGGCTCTATTCTAGTAAAACGATCATATTGATCAATTTTGTCAAATTTCCAGCTCTGCACCGCTGATGCGATTTGAAGGCAGAGCGCTAATAAGTTTCTGGCGGGATCTCAACCGGGCGGTCAGACCAAAGCGGCCTTCCTGAGGGTCCTCACTACGAAGGTATTCAGGCTTTCGCCTTCGTTGAGGGCTCTGGCAGCTAAGGCTCGGTGCATGTCCGGGCCCGTCCGCAAAACGAACTTCCCCGAATATTTCCTGTTCGTCGGAGAAGGCAGTGGCCGTCCGTCCTTCTGATATATTTCTATCCACTCGTCGACAATTTCGCAGGTTCTTCGGAAGACCTCTGCTTCATCAGCGCCGTGGCAACAGTCACCAACCCACCCCGGGATAGATCCGATATAGCACCGGTCTTTTTCCGACCACCTCACTAATTTCAGATATCTGTCGCGCGCTTTCATTTATGTATTTCCTCAATTTTCTCTCTGACTATCTTGATCTGATAGGGCTTGGCATCGTCCCCGGGATGGCCCGAGATGGTCACGACCACCCCCTCTGGATGCATGAGATTGCGATGGCTTCCTTTTCCCCCGCGATCAACAAATCCGGCCATCTTGAGTTCTCTGATTAATTCCCTTATTTTTATAGGCATTATTATGATACTAATATGATACTATTTGTCAAGAGTTCTTAGTTCCAGCCTGGAGCCATTGGCTGCTTGGGACCGAAAAAAATAGGGCCCAAATAAGAAGAGACGTTTCATGAAGGGTCTGTTACTCAGAGCCCCGATAGGTGATATAAGGTGATGCCGACCAGCCAGCAACAAGCTTTAGTTTGAGGTGGTTGATGACCCTATAATACTCAGGTTTGAGAAGGCAGCCTTTTTCAGCGCCTGACCGCGCTCACGGGGATTTCCAGATGGCTCGGATACCGGACATCATGGTAAAAAGTGATGTGGGCTGTCCGGGCGTCGGCTCCTGTTTCCCCGGCCACCACTCCCCCGCTGTTGTAATTCTTCTCCAGGCTCGGAGTGTTGAGACAGCTCAGCAGAAGGCGGAGCCGGCTGCCCTTGGAGATGCGTCTCGAAAAGAAAGTAAAGGAGTCGAACTCGAGACGCATGATTTCACCCGGGGTGGCCATTTTTTCCTGCCGCAGGGACTCACGGTAACGGACTCTTTTCATGTCCTGGGTCAGGGCGACGCTTGTCCCATCGGGCAGGACCTCGTAAAGGGCCGCCTGGAGGTCCGTGTCTGGGACGTCCATAGAAATCCAGGCGACAAACTTGACCTGGCCGGTTATTTCGATGGGCTCGACAAAAGGCTCGCTATGATAGACCAAGCCATTTCCAAACAGGTTCAAGACAAAGCGCTGGTCGGTGATGTACCGGAGGACCTCCTCCTTCTCCAATTCCGCGGGGCGCGTGTCGAGAGGGTCGTAGGTGAATTTATCCGGCTTCTCTTTGTCGGGTTTGGCCATCTGGAGTGTCCCGGAAGAGAAAACATCATTGGCTGATCCCGGTGAGTGGGCATAGAGGACCAATTTCTCAGGAGCGATCAAAGCGAGGTCGTCGGCGTATCTCCAGAGCTCAGCCCCCGGTCCCACGACGTAATAGGCGACGCGGTTTTTCAGGAATTCGGGTTTCTTTCCGCCTTTCATCGTCCAGTCGTACCATTCCAGATGCAGCCTGTTGAGGTCGACAAGGCTGGCCTCGCCAAAACGAAGGCCTCCGACATCCCGGTTGGGTGTTCGCGTGCCGGCATGATCCCAGGGCCCGATAATTAAATAATGGTTGGCGACGGCGGCCGGGTCGCCGAACTTCTGATGATTCCTGTAATAAGTCAGCGCGCCTGCCTGGTCGCCGTCATAGTGTCCGGTGATACTGAGGATGGGGATTTTGATCTTCTGGTAGTCTTCTGCCGTCGGGACCATGGCATCGTAATAAGAAACAAGGAAAGGATGGGAGAGCCACTTTTGAAAAATCAGAGAGGGATTGCCGACGACGCGGTCGAGTTCCTTGAAGGCCCGGTGGTCGCGGTAGAGATCAATGAATTTCTCAATCCAGAACGGCGAGTTTCCAAAGAGACGGACATTAGGCGTGACTCCGCTTGTGTAGGTTAGCCACTGCATAGTGTAGGAAGTAAAGATCCCATTATAAAAAGGGAAATCGACGCCCGGATGGGCAGCGGCAGCAGGAACAATTGTCGCCAGGTGAGGCGGAAACTCCTTGAGAGTCGACCACTGGTCAAACCCGGCATAGGAACCTCCCCACATCGTCACTTTTCCATTGCACCAAGGCTGGAGAGCCAGCCACTCGACGATGTCGTATCCGTCCCGGCCTTCCTGGGCGAAGGGCTCGAACTGCCCCTCAGAATTCCCCCGGCCGCGGACATCGACGGCGGCAAAGACATAGCCATGTTGGGCAAAATAAAGCGCCCGATCGATATATGTGTCAGAGATATAGGGTGTCAAAGTGAAAATCGAGGGCAAGGGTTCACTGATTCCCTTGGGTTGAAAAATTGTTGCATTGAGCTTTATTCCGTCGCGCAGGGGGATTTTTACTCTCCAGAGCATCGAGACTCCGCTTTCCGCCGGAGATACTTTTCCCGGCTCCTGGGCAAACCCCAAGTGTGCGCAGAGTGTAAATACAACGAGTAAGAAAAGAAAGAACGTTGTTCTTCTCAATTTCCTTCTCCTCAATTCCAGGAACATATCTATGAAGATACCCGAACTATTTAAATTAGGCAACTCACCCGAAATCAGGCCGCTCAGTTTGGGCCCAGAGGGGCTCTTCAGGGGATGACCTGGAAGGGCAGGCGGACCAGGGAATACTGCCCGCTTCGCCTTTCGATCGCGAGGACCTGAAGGATATAGTCTCCATAGAAGAAATCCTTTAGGGGAATGTTCATCATGATGGGGTTCGACCCCCTGTCCAGGGGAGCGGACATCTCATAAGATTTGAAAACGCGCTCGTCCTTTACCCGGATAACGTTCAAATAAAAATCGGCCCGGCCAGGATTGTCGGAATTCATTTCCACAAATAAGTCGATCGTCTCTTCGGCCCCAAACTCGGAGTCCAATCGTGGATAGAGGGTGGCGCCTTCGTACTCCATAAATTTCGGGATTTCTCCAAACTCGAAGGCCAGGAAAGTTTTCCTCGCAAAACACACCCTTTCCAACCTGTTTTGCTTCCGACCTCTTTCAGGCACACGAACCTCAACCTGCTTCTCGACGGTTGTGACCTCCCCTCCGACTTCATCCTTTAAGGAGAGGCGAATCCGGTATTTGCCTTCCCGGAGCATTTCTCCGCCGTAGATTGCCGGCCGGAGGTGGAGTTCGTTTTGACGGACCTCCACATTGAATGGCCGGACCTCCCTTTTGATGACCTCTCCCGTTTCATTCTCGAGCTGAAGGAGAAGCCGGAAGCGGCTTGAAAGAACGCTATGAGCGCCTTCCTCTCCAATTTTCAAGCGGTCGGTCAGGGCGAGCCCTTTGAGCTCGATTTTCAGGAGAAGAAAGAGGCCCGAGGAGCGCAGCGGCAGGGTCTCTGTCTTTAAAAAAACCGTCAAGGTCTGGCTGCTCACTTTTTGTTCCAGGGACCGGCGGAGCTCTTTCTCTGCTTCCGCGTCCCTGTCCACCGCGTAATAGCCCCTCCGGTGCCGGACGACGACATCCTTCCGCTTGACTCTGACTTCAACCTTTCGAAATTTTCCGTCGGGTTTCGGGTCCGTCGAGACATAAGAAACAAGGTACATTTCCTGCATCGCCTGGCCGATTTTGTCCAGGCTATCCTCGATGTTCTTGGTCTTGGCCAGGGCTAAGCCCCCTGTCTCTTTTGTCAGAACCCTCATCATGTCTTGATAGACCTCACCCTCCGACCTAACACGCATTTCCGCAAGGCCGGAAGGTTGAGATTTATCAAAGCCCTTCGGAAAGATGATCGGTTTGGTAATAGCCTCCGTGCTCTCCAGGTGAGGCATTTTGACTAAACCCGGATCCAGGAGGACGGAGTAGACAGAAGTCCGCGAATGGCTCAGGATTTCCCCTAGGCTCGAGGAGCTGACGAGATTGGGAGCCACTCTTTGCCCGTCATCTATGGCTATGCCCAGGAAACGGCCCCCTCCGATATAGGCGGTAGCGACTTTCCTTTCATCGGGGGGAGAAGTCTCGCCGAAATCCTGGAAGTTCCCGGAGATGATAAGGAGCGTCTTATCGCCCGGGATGGCTTCGGCCATCCGGGCGAGGGTATTCAGCCGGCCCACAAAGTTCAACATGCCGAAGCGGGAGTAATCGAGCTCGAGCCCGGCAAAGCGTTCCCGAGGTTTTTCCTTGGGATTAAAACCCTTGTCTTGCGTTTCTTGGAGTCCAGCTGGAGAATAGGGTGCCTGAGTCGAGTCCACAACCTGGTCGCTGAAATCCGAGAAAATATCTGCCAGCCCCAATTTTTTCGTGGCACCCTTCTCCGGGGCTTCCGTTCCTGGGCTCAAGTCCACAAGCCGTTCCTGAAGCCAGGCCACCGCTTCTCCCCCCATAAAAAGGCAGATGGAATCACGGCGGTTGAAGAGGCTCTTCAAAAAATCCCTAAGCGGATTCTTGATCTTCTGGAGTGAAAAGAAGTCGGCCGAGGATTGATCGACTATGACAAAAAATACCCTGGACCTGCTCGAAGTCTCTCCGTCGGCAGTGGTGACGAATAACTGGCCGTTCCTGACTTGGCCAGAGGCGAAATCTTTGATTGTTTGCGGTTTCCCGTTTTCCAGGATTTCGAATTCATCGGGCCTCAATCCTTGGACAAAGTTGCCTTGTCGGTCAGTCACCTCGACGGAAATCTGGACCGGTTGCTCTTGGGTCGCTGCAGGGAATCCAGGATTCAGGCACAGGAATGCAAGGAAGACAAGTTTCCATGCGCTTTTCATGTTATCTCTGGCAATGGCCGTCTTGCTGCCGATTTCACAACTTGACCTTCACTTATATATATTATGACATCCCACGCCAAAAAGTGAAGCCAAATGAGTGAGAACGGCTGAGTTAGCTAATTTAATGCTCCGCATTGACATCATCTTCTGTCATGATTTATGATTTCTGTGCCCGGCAATCGCTATTGAAGATTAATTTCTTTTAAAGAACGCCCATCGATGAGATGCCCCAAATGCCATTTTAATAACCCAAGGGGCGTGTCCCGATGCAAGAAGTGCAGGACACAGCTAAAGCCCTCAAGCAAAACCTCCCCTTCTCCTACACGGACTTTGAAAATCCCCGTAATGAGATTGCTGCCCGGGGCTTTTTTCGCCAGAAGATATGAGGTCCTTGAAGAATTGGGAAGCGGCGGCATGGGAAAAGTCTATAAAGTCGTAGACAGAGAAATCAATGAGGAAATAGCACTGAAGCTTTTGAATCCCGAGATCGCCTCCGATGAAAGGACGATCGAGCGATTCCGGAATGAGCTGAAATACGCTCGCAAGATCACCCACAAGAATGTCTGCCGGATGCACGACATCAACAGAGAAGAAGAAACCTATTACATCACCATGGAGTTTGTCCCGGGTGAAGACTTAAAATCAATCATCGGAAGGGAAGGTCAACTCTCGGAAAAAACAGCGCTCTCTCTGGCGAAGCAGATATGTGAGGGGCTGGCTGAAGCCCACCGCCTGGGTGTGGTCCATCGCGACCTGAAGCCGCAGAACATCATGGTTGACCAAGAGGGGAATGCCCACATCATGGATTTTGGGATTGCCAGGTCCCTTGGGGCAAGGGGAGTGACAGAAGCGGGGATGACCATAGGGACTCCCGACTACATGTCCCCTGAACAAGTGGAGGGAAAGGAAGCCGACCAGCGGTCAGATGTTTATTCGCTGGGAGCCATGCTGTACGAAATGGTCACGGGAAAGGCGCCCTTTGAGGGGACAACGGCCCTAAGCATCGCCCTGAAACACAAGACGGAAATCCCGTTGAATCCGAGAGAATTTAATAATGCAATCTCAGAAGAGCTCAGCGCGGTGATATTGAAATGCCTGGAAAAGGATAGAGAGAAGAGATACCAGACAAGTGAGGAATTGCTGGTGGAGTTGAGGAGCATTGAGGAAGGACGGCTGGGAATATCTGCCCCTTTAAAACCGCAAGCGCCTGCTTTTCTGATCGAAACCAAAGAGGAAATTCAACCAAAACGACCGGTTTTTGTGGCCCGCAAGCAAGAATTGGAAAGGCTGAACAAGGGATTGGAAGCCAGCTTGTCCGGCCAGGGCCAAGTCATTTTTATCACCGGGGAGGCAGGGAGCGGAAAAACAGCCCTGCTCTTGGAATTTGCCCACCAAGCCCAAGAACTCCACCCCGACCTCATTGTCGCTTCTGGCAAATGCAATGCCCACACGGGGATTGGGGACCCTTACCTGCCATTCATAGAGGTGCTGGGGCTTTTAACCGGCGACGTCGAAGCAAAATGGACGGCCGGAGCCATTTCCAGAGAGCACGCCATTCGCTTGTGGAATCTTCTGCCTCTTGCCGTCAAAGCGCTTTTAGACAACGGACCGGATTTGATCGATATTTTTGTCCGTGGATCAGGACTCGTTTCACGGAGCGAAGCGTTTTCCACCGGGTTAACGAATTGGCGAGCGAGTTTAAAGAAGCTGGTGGAGCGCAAGTCTTCGCTTCCCCCCGATTCTGCCCTCCAACAGAGCAACCTGTTTGAACAGTACACACGAGTGCTTTTAGATCTGACCAAAGAAAAGCCATTGCTTCTTATCCTCGATGACCTCCAGTGGGTGGATGCCGGCTCGGCGAACTTGTTCTTCCATCTGGGACGCCGCGTTGGGGGAAACCGGGTTTTTATGATCGGAACGTTTCGGCCGGCAGAGGTTGCCCTCGGCCGAGGAGGAGAACGTCATCCCCTCGAGCCGGTCCTTCATGAATTCAAGCGCGATTTTGGGGACATTGAAATCGAAATTGGAACAACCGAAGGCCGCAAATTCGTCGCCGATTTTATAGATACGGAGCCCAACCTGCTGGATGACGCGTTTCGGGAGACGCTCTACAGCCAGACCAGAGGACATCCGCTTTTCACTGTAGAATTGCTCCGAGACATGCAAGAGCGCGGCGCTTTGGTCAAAGACAAGGATGGCTATTGGAAGGAGGGCCCAAAACTAAATTGGGACACTCTCCCGGCACGGGTGGATGCCGTTATCGAGGAGCGCATCAACCGCCTAAACGAAAAGCTCCGTGAGTTCCTGATCGTCGCCAGCGTTGAGGGCGAAGAATTCACCGCCGAAGTCGTGGCCCGGATCAAGCAAGCCGAGATCCTCGAGCTCATCAGGGTATTGGGCAGGGAGCTGGATAAGCGGCACCATCTTGTCTCCGCCAAAGGCATCCGGCAGGTTGAAAAGCAGCGCCTCTCGCTCTATCTTTTCCAACATATCCTGTTTCAACGATTTCTTTATAACAGCCTGGACGAGGTGGAGAGGGCCCATCTCCACGAACAGGTGGGAAATATCCTGGAGGCGCTCTATGGCGAGCAGGCAGCGGAAATTTCTGTAGAATTGGCCCGCCACTTCCTGGAAGCAGGGATATTGCCGAAAGCGATAGAATATCTCCACAAGGCGGGAAACAAGGCCGTGCGGCTCTCGGCTGGGGCTGAGGCGATCGCCCACTATAAAAAAGCACTGGAGCTAGTCCCGCAGCTTCCAGAAACTCCCGAGCGTGATCAACAAGAACTCGCCTTGCAGCTTGCCCTGATCGTTCCGCTCCAGGCGACCAAGGGTTTTGGCGCTCCCGACCTCGGCCAGGCCGTTGTTCGAGCAAGAGAACTCTGCGACCGAGTGGGAGATACGCCCCAACGCATCACAGCTCTTATTCAGCTAGCCACTTATTACGCCACGACTGCCCAGTACAGAACCGCCCTCAAAGTGAATATGGAGAGCTCCCGATTAGCCGCGCAGCTCAAAGATCCCCTGCTTAGTGCTGTTGCTAACGGCATCTATCTTTGGCCTTTGCTTAATGTCGGAGAATTTTTCCAGGCAGTTGAATATGCGAAGCGAATGGCCGATGTCTATGACGAGGAAAAGCACGGCTTTCTGGGCTATCTCTTCGGGTATGACCTGGGAGTCCTCAATTTGGGCTTCGGGTCCTGGGCCTTGTGGATTCTGGGCTATCCTGACCAAGCCCTCAAACAGGCTCAAGAGGGCTTGCGCATCGCCCGAAAATTGGGTCACCCCGCTACCACAGCTTTCATCATCGGCATGGGCGGCTGCGAGTTGAATTGGTTTTTGAGAGATTTTGAGAACATCAGTGCATACACCGAGGAGCTCATCCCAATCTGCGAGAAGAACGGATTTTTATATTATGGAGCCCATGGCTATTTCTATCGCGGTGAGAGAAAGACGTTGGGGGGAGAAGCTAAAAAAGGAATAGAGGAGATGAATCAGAGCCTCGCCGTCATGGAAGGGACGGGAACCCTCACTTGTTTCACCAGGCTTTTGGCCCGGGTGGCCTACGCTTGTTTAAAAGCTGACCAGGTGGAGGACGGACTGGCTGCAATCGATAAAGCTATGGGCGTAAAGCAAAGGTGCGAAGAGAAATACATGGAAGCCGAGCTTTTCCGGCTGAAGGGCGAACTGCTCTGGATGCGGGGCGAGGCCGAGAGTGAAGTTGAGAAGTATTTCCTTCAGGCGATCGAAGTTTCCCGTCGACAACTGGCGAAGTCTTGGGAACTCCGGGCGGCGATGAGCTTGAGCCGCCTCCGGCAAAAACAGGGAAGGAATGAAGAAGCGAGACAGATGCTCGCAGAGGTCTACGGCTGGTTTACGGAAGGATTTAACACTCCCGACCTCTTGGAAGCAAAGGCTCTTTTGGAAAGCTTATCCTAAGCCCTCATTTTAAAATCGGGGGACACAATACTTAATTCAAGAAAATCGGTTCGTGTCCCTCGGCCTTGGTGATCACTTCAGCCGGTATTCGATCAGGCAGCTTTCAGGCTACTGATGCTCGCGGGGAATATCCTCTTTCCAGGTTTTTTCCCGGATGAGTTTCCCATTTTCGAGCACCCGCCGCGTATACACGTAATAAAAGTTCTCCCGATCACTCGTAAATGAAAGGTCGCCTTCAAACATCAGCGTCCGGTCTTTGAGTTCGACGGTATAACGATTTTTGCCCGTACAACTAACCCTGGCGGGGTCGTTGTCCTGCGCTTCATGGACGATGCTCTCCCAATACTTCATCGTCCCCCATGGGTAAACCGAACCGCTCGTGCCCGAAGCCGGAATCCGGGCCTTAGATGTATTCAGATTGCGTTCAATGCTCTTAATTTCGGCATAACCGGAGTCGGTTTCGTCACCGATTTTCAGGTCGGCGTAGCCCGGGAGTTCCGGGTCTGTGGCTGGGGGTTGAAATTCAGGCCGTCTCTGGTCTGACTCTGGCACCACCGGCAGCACAATATGCGATGCGTTCGCGCCGTCGACGCTCAATGTCGTAGTCATCGCATAGGGGGTAGGCCAAATCATTGGCCAGAGCGCGTTGTTGACGGCCAGACGGATGCGATGCCCCTTGGGGAACACCCACGAAGTAAAGTGCAAGTCGTACTCGAGCTTGAAAGCCTGGCCGGGGACCAACGACTCCGGCTTCTCCGAAGAATTCCGCTGCGCGCCGCTGAGGCCGGCTCCCGCCACCTGAGTGACGGTTCCATCGGGTGCGATGTCGGAGAGGCGCACGATCCAATTGGCCAGGGGCGCATCCGCCGACACATGCAACATCGCTCTCGGAAACCCGAGGATCTCCAGGTCTTGCTCCAGCGGCTCAGTGTCATAGACCAGGCTGTAGGCGTCGGTGCCGCGCTGATCCCAGGGAAAATCTCCCCACCAATTGACGTTGCCCGATGCCTCGATGCCGACCGTCGGAAGATAGCGGAGCCGGTGCGTTTGTCCGCCGCCCCCGCCCGAGTTGGCACTCGACAAGGTGTGATCCGCATGCGCGTACAGTGCCAGTTTTTTAGCGCGACCGATCGGCCAGCCGTCTTCCCAGCGCCAGTAGCCCGACACCTTATCGATAATGCCCGGCGCATGCCACTCGCGAACATAAACCGCGAACCGGGGCTCATCCATGATGCCTGTGTTAGCGCCCTTCAACCAATGATCGAACCAGCGGACAGCCTCGTGGCGCCATTCCATTCCAGGCCCCGGATAGGGCGAATTTGGCCAGGCGTGGGCCCAGGGGCCCACCATGCCCTTGACTGGGGCCTTCAGTTTTTCGAGCATTCGAGGCACGCTGTCGCGATAGCCGTCATACCATCCACCGATGACAAACGAAGGAACGCGGATGCGGGAGTAATCGGAGTCAAGTGACGCCCGGTTCCAGAACGGGCCGTCATGCTGCTGACGTTTGTATATGAGAAGCCAGGGTTCCGTATCGAAGCGATCGCGAAAATAGGCCTCGTCAATGACGTAATCCGGCGGCGCGGGCAGAATATTGGCAATGTCCTGGCCGATTTCGTAATAATCAACATGCATTAACCCGTCGATAAAATGGACATCGTCCCGAAATATATCGTCGGTACCCATAATAGCGACAATAGCTTTGAGCGCCGGCGGATTGCGCATCGCCATCTGGATGGAGTTGAACGCTCCCCAGGAGAGTCCAAACATGCCAACCTTACCCGTGGACCAGGCCTGTTTCGACAGCCAGTCAATGACCGCTTCGCCGTCTTCCTGTTCCTGGTCCGTGTATTCGTACTCGATCAGTTTGCCTTCGCTGGTGCCGCTGCCCCGGATATCCACACGGGCGACAACGTACCCCCGCGAAACAAAATAGGAGAACAGCGCGAACCGGTCTTTCCGGCTTTCGTCTTTTCGATAGGGCAGATACTCAAGGAGCACGGGGAATTGGGCGTCGGCCTTTCGATCCGCCGGCATGAATAGACTGGCCGCCAGCCGCACGCCATCGGCGAGTGGAATCCAGACCTCTTTGATATCGATCCCCTCATAGGTGACTTCGGGGAGTCTTGATTGGCTGTTGGCAAGCGTCGTGACGGTGAGCAATACAAGTGTCAGCTCGATCAATAAACGCCTTCTCATATTTCTCTCCTTCCTGTTCAATGTCTTCACTCCTAGCCGCAGCACCGGCAATAATACAGTAAAGAAACTTAGCCAGTCAAAAAGAAATCCGCGGGGAAGAGAACCCACTTTGGGCTATCTGGAACAAAGAGTCATGGGTTTGTCGGCGCGTATGAACAGCCACAACCCAACGCCGGTCAACGCGAATACCGATCCGGCCGCCAGCGCCGGCACCCAGCCAAAAACTTCCGCTGTAACCGGAACGAGAAGAGCCCCGATACCGCTCACAACGTTTCCACCCGTGTTCATGACTCCTGTGGCTGCTGAGGCGTGTTTGCCCGATACGAAGATCGCTGCCGCCCAGTATGCTCCCTCAGTGAGCTGAGTGCATCCAAAACTTAAGGCAAGAAAAACAACGGCGAGATACGGATTCCTGGCTGTGGCGCCGAGAAGAAGAAGCCCAGCGACAAGACTCAGGCCGACTATGCCGGGAATTCGGCATCCCCAGCGTGACCCGATGCGTTTGCAGAGGCGGTCACACCAGAGCCCTCCGACACTGGCAGCGACCGCACCGGCCATCCAGGGAGCCGCAGCAAAGTATCCGCCTTTCAGGATTTCAAATTCTCGAACCTCAACAAGGTAGATAAAGAACCAGTTGAAGAAAATATAGAACACGTAGTTCATGCAAAAATAGCTGGCGGCAAGCAGCAGAATGTCTCGATTTTTGAGCACGCGCTTCCATGCCGTCCTGTCATCGGTCTCCTGCTTCAACGATTCTCGGTTTGCGTTGATCAATTCCAGCTCTTTCTTGCTGACTCGCGGGTGCTCGGCCGGATTGTCTCGCGCATACCACCACCAGACTCCTGCAATCAGAAATGCTAAGGGTGCGGTTAAGATAAAGGATTCACGCCACCCCAACGTCTCCATCAACCAGGCAATCAACGGTGCCGTAGCTGCGGCACCGAGCGTCAGTCCAGTGCTCGTCAATCCGTTCGGAAAGGCCCATCCCGATACGGGGAACCAGTATCCAAGGGCTCCACCACAGGTAACCGGAAATAGAGGTGCCTGTACAACCCCCATCAAAAAACGCAGTCCAATGAGTGTAGCCAGAATAACAGCCGTCGAGGCGAGTGCCCTTCCTGGAACCAGGCCGGTGAGCAACGTCAGGATTCCCCATAAGACCGCAATAATGGTCAATGCCCGACGGGATCCCAATCTGTCGCCAAAAACACCACCAGGAAACTGGAAGATAGCATATCCCCAGGCGAAAGCTGAAAGAATCACGCCCAATTGAATCTTGGACAACCCGAGATCGGCCATCATTTTTTCGCCGGCTATAGACATGTTTGTTCGCAGCACGTAGGCCACAAAGCTCGCCACGAATAAGAACGCAAGGATCACCCACCGGACATAGCTGCGCTGATGATCAGAGTGAGTTGCAGTTGCCATATTCATCGATTTAAGTTTTTAATTCCCTGGAATCCCGAAGTGAACCTACCACACTCGAAGCAACCTGGCCAATGGCCACAAATCATGCCGAGCTAATCACGAGTTCTGACTTATTGGGCAAAGCTCCGCGAGATTGTTTTGAGGGCGAAGCCGGGATAAACCCGCGCTTAGCTCAGCGGACCGCCTCTCCTCTAGAAATCACCTGGTTACTACAAGTTCATCAATAATTAACAATTTCTTAATATCGTCTTAACACGTCGGCGCTAGTATGGAGTGTGAAAAAAAATTCCCTAACCTCTGCGACTAGTGGGCCGTGGACCCGGATCCTCAACGCCGAGGAAGCGAGCGACCTCGCAGCCGAAGGCTGGGCCAGAGCCGACCTCCATGTCCACACGCTCCACTCCTGCGATGTCATCCCGACCCGGATGGTTCATCCTCTTGCGCTCTATCATAAGGCGCGCCGGCTGGGGATGACCTATGTTTCGTTCACTGACCATGACTCCATGGACGCCTATGACCAGATCGGCTGGACCCGTGAGGGCCTAGTCCCTGCCGTTGAGATCAAGATCCTGGACCACAAAAGGATTGGACACACCGTCCATGTCAATGTCTACGCCCTTGACCGCCGGCAATTCTGGGAAATCTCCAAGATCGCGCGTGTAGCCAGGGACATTGAGCGTCTCGTCGCCTATCTAAAGGACGAACGCCTCCCATTCATATTCAATCATCCCTTCTGGCATGAACCGGGTGAGAAGCCTAATCTCCAGGCCGTCCTCGAGCTCGCTGAACTCTTCCCCGTCCTCGAATACAATATGGGGCGCATCGGCCAGCTCAACGGCGCGGCCCTCCAGCTGGCCCACGCCAAGCGAAAAGGGGTCATAGCTACGACCGACACTCACATCGGTGATATCGGCCGGGCCTTTACCCTCGCCCGAGGTGGCACATTCAGGGAGTTCTTTGAACAGATTCAAACGGGACAAGCCTTCATCTATCCCGCTGACTTGACCATCTCTCACCTCAAAGAAGAAACATCGATCCGGATTCGGAATCTGTTTGATAAGGCCGGGTGGCTCTTTCCAAAAGAGACCTTTGCTATGGACACCGGAAGCGCTGTCCTCGACACGATCATCAGCCGGCTGGCCAAAGCACGGCCCGGCGAACTGCAGTTCACGGGCAAGATTTTCAAAAGAGTTCTCCAGGCGATATCCGGTTCAGGAATCCCTGGAACTTTTTATCTCCACACCCAGCGAAATCTTGCGGACCGCATCGGCAAAGTCTTGGAAAGTGCGGAAACCACTGCCTGAACCTAGACGGAAAGAACTAACAACAAATTAACCAAGCCTTTATTGAAACCTAACTCGACGGGTCTAGAAATATGATGTCAAAAGGAGAACTTGGCATGAATACAGAAAAAGTAAAAGCGGGACAGCTTGAAGAATGGATTCTCATGGAAGCCTACAAAAACGGACTGGCCCGCCTGAATAAAGAAAGTGCAACTGCTGATTTCGGGCCGGAAAAGTTGGGAGGTTATTTTGTTCATAGGCACAACATCTATCAGGGATATTTCAAACTGCCGAATGATCCTCTCACTTGTAAACGAGAGGCCGGAGGCTCAAGGGGCAGCTATCACGATCTTCGTTTAAGGAGCACCGTTATTCTTTGTGAATCCGTGAAACAACTGCTAAAAAATAGGCTCATTCACTTCCCGCGAGGTGGCACCTCCAAAGAAAACCGGGCTGACCTTCTTCAGCTCTATGCCAGCTTCATATTCTTGACTGAAGCAGGCGTCCAGAAAGCAGAGGCGCTATTGTCTGCATTGAAAGGCACAGAGAGTCAGGGTCAGCTTGAAGGGAGCTGCGCCGCCTAATCCAGACCGAGGCCGGGATTT
>Ga0209253_10002151_pt1 | contig 17426 bp, 13 predicted proteins | sample FrelakmetBRP12BR_FD_187145 | JGI IMG/M metagenome (GOLD analysis project Ga0209253, IMG submission 187145) | Freshwater lake sediment microbial communities from the University of Notre Dame, USA, for methane emissions studies - BRP12 BR (SPAdes)... | ecosystem: Environmental > Aquatic >...
ATTAGCTGAAGCCCCGCCTAGCCGCAGCCTTTTGAAAACACATCGTCTTTGAATGATAAGCAATTTTGCAGTGGCAATTTTGGGAGCGGGGGTTGGGTTTGACACTCGGGCGTAAATCGGATAGATTCAATAGGTGATTCAAGGCTTTTTCCGGCTCGTCTTTTATATCTTCATCGCCTATCTCATCTATCTTGTCATCCGTTTTCTCTTTCGGCCCCAGCGACGGCCGGGTTCGCCTCGCCCTCCCCGTCAGATTTCCGGGACCATGGTCAAGGACGAATTCTGCAATACCTACCTTCCCCGGGAAGACGCTCTCAAAGAAAGAATCGACGGCAAGGAGTATTTTTTTTGTTGCCAGGAGTGCCGAAAGAAGTTTTTAGAGCAGAAGAAAAGCGGCGACTAATCCTCCGGCCTAGCTCCAGGTTACACGGAAGTCTTTGAATTCGTCCCTGCACTCGTCCCAGGTGACCTCCACATCTTGAACCTGGGACAAAGGGGGACCTTCCCTCAGACGAGAAATGAGGTCTTCGATGTTTTCTCTCTCGCCCTCAGCCAGAGCTTCCACGCGGCCGTCTCTTAGATTTTTGACCCAGCCCGTGAGCCCCAGAGAAGAGGCCCACCTCCGGGTGTGATCGCGGAAGAATACACCCTGGACGCGGCCCGAAACGGTAATGCGAGCTCTCGCTTTCATCGCTGCCGACGATATGCTACCATAGGCCCGGCAGGCAGTAAATAGATAGGAATACTTGCTATGTCACCGGAAGGATCAAAGCCCCTCCTTTCCATTGCCGGATACGACCCTTCCTCGGGAGCGGGTGTGCTTTTGGACCTCGCCCTGTTCCGCCGCTTTGGCTATCGGGGGATGGCCGTCCTGACCGCCGTGACCGCCCAAAACACACGCGAGGTGAAGGAATTTCGCTGCCTCCCGGCCCCCTTTGTTTTGAGCCAGTACCAAACCTTGGTCAAGGAGGTTTCGTTTGCCGGGGTCAAGGTCGGGATGATCGGCTGCCGAAAAACTCTCCCGGTTCTCAGCGCTATTTTGGCGGAAAAGAATGATATCCGTGTTGTTGTTGACCCCGTCTTTCGCTCAACCTCTGGCGCCTGGCTCCTGGAGAAAGAAGCCATTCCTTCTTTTGTCTCTAAAATCCGGGGAAAAATTTCCGTGCTCACTCCCAATCTTCGAGAAGCCAGCCTGATCTGCGGCCGCAGGGTTAGGAATCTTGAAGAAATGAAAGAGGCAGCCAGGATTATTTCTGACCGTGTCGAATCGCCCTGCTATATCAAAGGTGGTCATCTCGAAAAAAGAGCCGTTGACCTGCTCTTCGACGGGAAAAGAGTCCTTCTTTTTGAGAACGAAAAGATCAGGAAAAATGTCCACGGAACGGGATGCTTCCTCTCTGCAAGCCTCCTTTGCTACCTGGCGAAGGGACATCCCCTGGCCAAGGCTTGCGAGCTGGCTTCAGACCTGGTCCACAAGGGCATAAAGACGGCTGTTCGAGCCGGGAAAGGGCTCTATATCTTTTCGCTTATTTTTTCTTCGAAGACGCCTTGAGGATAAAGGCTGAGGCCGCATTCGCTTCAATGTCCTCTTGATAGAAGAGCATCGGCCGGTATTCTCCCTTGAGCCAGAGCGGAATCTGGTCGTCATAGTGTTTGCTGAAAGGATGCCCGCTTTGCCCCGAACTGAGGACGCAAACGGAATTCCTCAGGTCACCCAGGTCGATAATCTGACGGTAGGATACTCCCCAGGTGGTTTTATAATCTCCGATCGTGTCGTGGGAAAAAGAAGCCCGGATGGAGAAAGAATCGCCGGCTACGGGGTAGGGCCCGCGGTTAAAGAAGCCCAACAAAGGAACGCTTCCGAGGGCATGTGGGAAGGTCAGGGAATGGATCTTCGCCCAGTCCCAATTCTCCTGCTGACCGTACCTCTCCTCCAGCCATGAGTATGCTTTCGCCAGGCTGGAAGCGAAAGCTTTTTCTTTCGCTCCTGCAGAATCAGCGCCCTCCTGCCCTGACCAGGGCAGGGCCGGATGAGACAGGACTCGAAGCAGGCCGGCTTGTTTGCGAGAAAAAATAATGCTGTAATTCTTGTATTCTGGCCCAAGCTCATCGGCCAAGACGTCCTGCCCGAGTGTTTTCATAAAAACAGCAAAAAGGGCGGCTTCCTTTGTTGCCCCCATCTCGCCGTTCCAGCCCCGGAGAATCACCTGGGCTTTCTTAGCTCTGGCGTCGGCCGGGTCTAATCCTTTGATAACAGGGAGAAAAAGCTCAGCTCTCTTTGAATAGACATCGTTCTGGATTCTCTTGAGAGAATCCACGCTGTGCTTTTCCTGCTGGAGCAGAAGCTCCTCGATTCTGTTGTATCTTAAAGGGACATCAAAGTCGCAGCTGACATAACAAGGATAGTCTTGGGGCACGATCTTGTTATTGGCAGTGATGATGTACCCTTCCTTGGGATTCAGGATGATCGGCTTTCGGGCTTCCTCAAGAAAACCCTGCCATCCGTTCTCCGGTACCCATCCCTGGGCCGGAAAGAGGGCGGCTGACTTCTTCCTGAGAGGGATTAACCCGCTCAAGTAATATCCGATATTGCCTTGAACGTCCGCATAAACAATGTTCTGGGAGGGCACGTCCCAAAGGGCAGCAGCACGGGAGAATTCTTCCCAATTTCTGGCCTTGTTCATGAGAAAGAGGGACTCAAAAATCCGGCCCCCTTCATGAATTGTCCAGCGCAGCGAAATTGGAATATCATTTTCGATAATAAAACGAGACAGGATCGGACCGCGCTCCGTCCACAAGACCTCCAGTTTCTCAGGCTCGTCCCGGCCTCTCACATGAATGATCTCCTCTTTTTTCAAAAGGGGCTTCCAGCCGTCTTCATCCAGATAAGATTCTCTGGAATCATTCAAGCGCTCGATATAGAGGTCCTGGACGTCAGCGGCTGAATTCGTGAAGCCCCAGGCGACGGAAGCGTTGTGGCCGATAACGACCAGGGGAACGCCCGGGAAAGTCACTCCCGCGACCCTGAAGCCCGGGGAATGGAGGTCCATCTCGTACCAGATAGGTGGGAGGGAGAACTGGAGATGGGGGTCATTGGCAAGCAAAGGTTTCCCCGAGGTTGTCCGGATTCCCGCCAAAACCCAGTTGTTGCTGCCCGCAAGAACAAAATCGAAAAAATTCGGGGTGACCTTGAGTGAGGGGATTTTCTCCAACGAGGAAACACCCGCGTCCTGCTCCAGGACCTGCAAGGCCTTTTCAAGTCCGAGCTTTTCAACGAGCCTGGCCCGGACAAGCTCGCTCGGGAAATCCGGGCACAAACTCAAGGCCAGGATCTCTTTTATGATCAGCGAATCCAGGATTCCCCAGGCCTCGGGCCTGACGCGCAGAAGCATGAACTCGGGCGGCCAATTGTGCCCCCTTGATTTCAGCCAGGCGTTGACGCCCAGGCTATACGAAGAAACTAGGTCCTTGAGTTCATCGCTCAAGTTGGCCTGATCTTTGAGGGCCGCCTCCCTGAATCCATAATTCCTGAGGAACCTGTCACTGTCCAGGGTCTGCGGCCCGAATACCTCTGAGAGCCGGCCGAAGCCCGCGCGTCTCAGGAGATCCATCTGCCACATTCTTTCCTGAGCATGAATGTAGCCAACAGCAAAGAAGAGGTCCCTGTCATTGTCGGCGAAAATATGCGGGACTCCCCACTTGTCCCAAATCACGTTGACATTGGAAGCAAGAGCAGAAAAAGAGATGCCACCTTTTTCCGCCGGTCTCGAACTATAAAAGGACAAAAGAAAAAAAAGAACGACGCCGACGAGGAAGAAGAACAGAGAAATCCCTGCAGCAATGATGATTTTTTTCATCGGAAGCTGCTGTCCTCTACTGATAACACCCCGGGAGCGATGATGTCATCGGCGCTCTGGATCACCTTTTGGGAAAACTCGACTCCCTGCTTTCGCGCCTCATCAAGGTTAAGATACAGGCGGATTTGGGTCATAGACTGGAATGGGATCCTGCCCGGGTTCTCGCCGCTCTTCACTCTGACCGCGATCTCGCCGGCTTTGTAGCCCATGTCAAAAAAGTCCCATCCCAGGGCCGCGCAGGCTCCCAGGCGCGTGGACAGAGTGAAACCGCCAAAAAGGGGAATGGAATTGTCCTCGGCCATTCTCCCCAGAGACTCGAAGGAAGCGTTGATTGTGTTATCGGAGATAGGGAAAAGGACATCGATCCTTTTGTTGAGCAGCATCTGAGCGGAGAGGAGGACCTCGTTCACATTAGCCACGGGAACGGCGATGATCTCAAGCCCCAACTCTGCAGCCCCCTCCCTGGCCAGCTCCAGGTAGTACTCGGAATTGAGCTCGGAGGGTGTCCATAATGTGCCAATGCGTTTGGCGCCGGGGAGGACTTCTTTGATAAAGCTCAACGTCTGTTTCACCGGCCCGGTAGAGGCAACGCCCGTTACGTTGCCCAGATGGTTCTCCGCCGACCTTCCCGCGCCCGTAAGCTGGGGATTGGCCACCGAGGCAAAAATGACCGGCACTCGAGGAGCAGCCATCAGTGCCGCCTGAAGACACTGCGTCGAAAGGGCGACGATCATGTCCGTTTTCTGGCTGACGAATTCCTGGGCAATCCTCTGGGCTTCAGTGACATCGCCCATGGCATTCCTCACTTTGAGCCTGACATTCACACCGTCGCGGAGGCCGCTGTCGGTCAAGGCCTGAAGAAAACCTCTTCTGGCCTCATTGAGGGTGGGGGCATCGATGATCTGGAAGACGCCCAGGGTATAGAGCTTTTCCGGTTGTTTCTGACAGCTGAGGAACGGCGAGAGGAAAGCAAAGAAGAAAATCAGCAGCCTTCGCGTTTTTGAGGCCATGTATTTCGCTAAAATCATAATCGAAAAAATGAACTAGGGCAACAGATTTGATTATTGAACCTTGGGTTTGAGGAGGGTAGACCCTCCTTGCTTCATCGCCCGGCAATGGCCTCAGCAAATGCTTGGGGCGAGATGTTGCCTCCACTGACGACGAGGACAACTTTCTTCTTTTGAAAAAGCCTGCCCTGCGTCAGCAGGCCCGCCAACGGAAGGGCTCCGGCTCCCTCCACCTTTTTTTGGTGGTACTCATAAACAAGGCGCATCGCTCGTTTGAGGAGAGCTTCCTCCACAGTGATAATGCCCTCGAGGAGCTCCTGACAGAGGGGAAATGTTATCGACCCAGGCTCGATCCCTCCGGCGACAGCATCAGCAATAGTTTCTCTTTCTTTAATTTCAACGATCCGTCCCGCCCGGAGAGAGGCGGCCATAAAGGCCGAGTTTTCCGGTTCCACACCAGAAATTCTTATCTTGCCGCTCCTGGACTTGAGATAGCCGGCTATCCCGGCGCAGAGCCCTCCTCCGCCAACCGCAACCAAAACAGCTTCGGCGCCGGGACAATCCTCAAAAATTTCCAACCCGATCGTTCCCTGGCCGCAGATGACTTGTTCGTCATCATAAGGAGAAACAAAGACTCTTCCGGTGTCAAGAGCCATCCGCCGCGCCCAGAGTTCTGCCTTATCACAGCTCTCGCCGTATTCGATCATCTCGGCGCCGGATTCTTCCAGGCGGCGTCTTTTCTCTTGGGAGATGTTCGCAGGAAGGACGAGCGTCAACTTCACCCCCTCCAGCCTTGAAGCCAGGCTGACTCCGAGGCCATGATTTCCTGTCGAGGCCGAAACGATTCCTTTTTTCCGCTCCTCGGGGGAAAGCGCCCGCACCTTGTTCAAGGCGCCCCTGAACTTAAACGACCCGGTCCGTTGGTCATTCTCCCACTTGAGATAGACTTCGGCTCCGGTGATCTCGCTCAAAGTCGGGCAAAACTCAAGGGCAGTCCGTTTGATGTCGGGCTTAATTCGATCTAAAGCGCGACTGACGCCCGCTTTGAAATCGATGGAAATCCCGTTCACGGCGGGTGGTATTTTAGCCTGTTTTCGCTCGTTTTGCACGGCCTGGCGTATTTCAGGTTGGCAATTAAGGTGGTTTTCCTTAAAATAGTGGAGAGGATTTTGCATGAGCCGGTATTTTGTCGGGACGGCTGGCTGGAGTTACAAAGACTGGGAAGGATCAGTCTACCCGGAAGAAAAAGGGGCCGGATTCCACCCCCTGATATTTCTTGCCGGCTGCATCAATATCGTCGAGGTCAACAGCACTTTTTACCGGCCCCCGGCCCTGTCGATGTCCCTCTCCTGGATTAAAAAAGTGGCCGGGTTCCCTGATTTCCTTTTTGCCGTCAAGGTCCATCAGGTATTTACCCACGAGAGGAAGAGCTGGTCCCTGAAGGATGCGGATGACTTCAAGCTGGGCCTCGAGCCCCTCCGGGCCAAGGGCAGGCTGGCCTCGCTCCTTTTCCAGTTTCCCTGGTCGTTCGTGCATTCGCCCGATCACTCGGATTATTTGATCCGGCTGTTCAGCCTTTTCTCCGGATACCCCATGACGGTCGAAGTCAGACACTCGTCCTGGGATGACCAAAGCTTCTACAGGCTTCTCGTTGAATATAAGGTCTGTTACTGCAACATCGACCAGCCGGTGATCCGGAACTCCATAAAACCCAGCGCGGTGTCGACGATCCCGGATTTTTCCTATGTCCGGCTCCATGGAAGGAACTACAAGGACTGGTTCAGGGAAGGGGCCGGCCGCGACGACCGCTACAACTATCTCTACACCAAAGACGAGTTGCAGGAGTGGGTGGACAGAATCAAGGAGCTTGGCCAGAAGACAGACAAAGTTTTTGTCATCACCAACAACCATTACCGCGGTCAGGCGCTGGCCAACGCCCTCCAGATCAAAAACATGGTCACTGGAGAAAAGCTGGACATCCCTCCCCAACTTTTGAAAAAATATCCCGTGCTCCTGGAGATCACTAAAGAACTGGCCCAGGGCCAGCTCGGTCTCTTCCAGGAAAAAGACGACAGCAAGGCGGATGGATAAAGATGTGGTGGGAAAACAAATTTTTGCGGGTGAAGAACCAGAAGCTCTATCTCAACGGGAAGCAGGCAATTCGAGTGGCCGAAGAATTCGGGACTCCGCTTTTCGTTTATAGCCGCGCACAGATCCTGGCCAATTACGCCAGTCTGTATGAGGCGTTCTCGCGGCACACCGATTTAGAGACAAGAGTCTGCTACGCCATGAAGGCCAACTTTCACAGGGAGATCCTTAAGCTGCTCCGCAGCCAGGGAGCCTGGATCGACGCTGTCTCTCCCGGAGAGGTTGATGAGGCCATCCGGTCCGGGTTTCCCGGCCGGAGGATTCTATTTACTGGCACATCCTTGAGCAAGGAGGACATCGCCCGCGTCTTCAACTGCGACGGAGTCATCGTCAACATCGACGCACTGGAGCAGTTGGAGCTGATGCGGGAAGTCCGGAACAGGGATTTCAGGTCAAAAAAAATAAGGGTTTCCATAAGATGGAATCCGGGAGTCGGCCGTGGGTTCAATCCCCGCGTGGTCACAGCCGGGAAAAGGTCCCCCGACAGGACGCCGGTCAAATTCGGGATCGAAGAAAAAAAGGTTCTCCAAGCTTTCGAGCTGGCCCGATCTTATGGTTTCATGCCCGTGGCTCTGCACCAGCATCTCGGCTCGGGATGGGTGATGGAGGATTATGACGCCGTCGCAGCTGCGGCCGGAAGGATGATTCAAACGGCCGCTCGTCTGGAAAAGAAAGGTGTCTATCTGGAATTCCTAGATTTTGGGGGCGGGTTCGGACCGAGATACGCGAAAAGCCAGACCCTTTTTCCTCTCGAAAAGTATGCCCGCCGCATCTGCCGGCAGATCGCCGAGGCTGGACTCAAGATCAAGGCCGTCGCCGTTGAGCCGGGAAAATACGTGGCGGCAGACGCGGGGGTCCTCCTCCTCAAGGTGGAATATGTCAAGGAAAGCTATGGCCAGCTTTTCGCCTGTGTGAATGGCGGAACCTACAATTCCATTCCCCGGCCTGCCATTTATGCTCAAGCTTACCATGAGATCGTCAATTGCGGCCGGGTGAACAGAGGGAAAGTCAGGCCGATCACTGTGGCCGGAAACCTCTGCGAAACAGGGGATGTTTTTGGAAAGGAAATCCCGATGCCCGTTCCGCGAAGGGGCGATGTCCTGGCTGTTCTGCATGCCGGAGCTTATGGCCGGAGCATGGCCTCCAACTTCAATTTAAGAGACATTCCCCGGGAAGTTTTTATCTAAACGGCCAGGATATCTCTCAGAGCCGATTCAATCTCAGGATACTGGAACGTGTAGCCGGCCTTGAGAAGAGCGGCCGGAAACACCCTTTGACCGGAGAGAAGCGTCTCTTCGGCCATCTCGCCAAAAAGAACCCGGAGCAAAAATGCAGGCACAGGAAACCAGGAAGGACGTTTGAGCGCTCGTCCGAGAGACTTGGCGAATTCCTTCATAGTCAGGGAGTGGGGCGAAACCAGGTTAAAAACGCCGCTCGCGTGTTCCCGTTCCAGGAGAAAACGGATGGCCGCAATTTCGTCTTTCCAATGGATCCAGGGAAACCACTGCTTTCCGGTGCCGAGCGGACCGCCGACAAAGAAACGGAAAGGCTTAAAAAACCTGGGGAGAGTGCCGCCGTCTTTTCCCAAAACAAGCCCTGAGCGGATGACGACGCGCCTCACACCGATGTCTTCGATTTCGCGGGTGGAAAGTTCCCAATGGCGGACGGTCTCGGCCAAGAAACCTACCCCTGGCGACGATGACTCATCCAGTGATTCATCGTCCCTTGGACCATAGTAGCCAACGGCTGAAGCCTGAATGACCATCTTTGGCTTTACCGATGCCTTCTCGACGGCCTCCGTAACAGCCCTGCCGGCATCGATTCTGCTCTGGACGATGCGTTGTTTGCGTTGTTCCGTCCAGCGGCCGGCGCCGATATTTTCACCGGCCAGGTTAATGATAAAGGTAGATCGGGAGGCAAGTTCCAGCCAGCCTTGGGATGTCTTTCCATCCCACTCGGCGATGATGGCCCCGTCTCCAAACTGCGCCCTGGCCTTTTCCCGGTCCCGGGTCAGGACAGCGATGTCGTAGCCGCTCTCGGAGAGGTCTCGGAACAGAGCCGTTCCTATAAACCCTGTGGCGCCGCTGATAATGACCAGCCCGCGACTCATCTTTCACTCCCGCTGGCTAGAATCTTTTCCTAAGGGTGATGACCCTTTGTTTTTCTATTTTTTAAGAAACTGGATGATCTCCTGGATATCAGGCAACTGAGGAATCTCATAGATTTTGACAAAAGCGATTCTCTGATTCTCATCAATGATGATGTTGGCTCTCTCCGAAAATCCGTTCTGATCGCGGAAGATTCCATACGCCCTAGCCACTCCGCCATGTGGCCAAAAATCAGAAAGAAGCCTGCTCCGCGTGATTCCCAGCTCTTTGGCCCAAGCGTTCTTGGATGGAACTGTGTCGACGCTCAGGCCGAGAGCGACGGCATCGAGCCCCTTGAAGGCCTCATCGTTCTGCTCCAGCGACTTCATCTGCTCGGCGCAGACCTTAGTCCAGGCGAGGGGGTGAAAGGAAAGCAAGACTTTCTTCCCCTTGAATTCGGACAGGCGAACCTCTTTCCCGTCCTGGTCCTTGAGGACGAACTCCGGCGCCCGGTCTCCGATAGCTAATCCAATTGTTTTGTTCATAGTTTAAAACCTCCTCGATTCCTTCCTCGCTCGCACAATGAGCAGTCCCCATTATGACAAGGATGAGCCGGAGTTTTCAAGCGAAATTTCTACTTAATCTATAGTTTTAGTAATAATTAACCGGAAACCGACACCGTCACGGCCCGTCTCGCGGCTTTTTTTCTTTTGAGATAATGGATGTACGGCTCCAGGTTCTCGTTGGGATTCTGAATGCCGTCATAGAACAGATGAATCACGGGCACGCCGTGCTCGGCTTCAACCCATTTGAGCAGGGCATTGCTGACAACTCCCGGGCAGCAATAAAGGGGGTTGATGTGGACGAACGCATCCGGCTTAAAATGTTTCAGATAATAGAGGATCTTCATGACATTCTGGGCTGTCTCGCCCTCGAGTTCCGGAGGAATTCCGAGATCCCTGAGATCCTTCAGGAGCCTATTGTCCATGAGCGGATGGGCCGGCCCCAGAACCGGGCTGGCCATCTTCCGGAACTTGCGGTCGTAATGCCTGACGAAAGTGCTTAATCCTGCCGCCTCCGCGAGAGTTCGATAGGACCTGTCCCGGATGGACTTTTCAATCCTGTTCAGAAGGTTGAAATGGCTGAGGTCGACGTAGGAGGCGGCCAGGGCTTCTCCCCCGGCCTCCTCGATCGTCCTTTCGACGTCCTGATTGAACGCTGGATTACAGACTACGTAGAGGTCGCCGAGGATGATCAGCAAAGGCCGCTCTTCCTGGGATGCCTGGACTCTGACCGCGGAATAATCCTTGACCACTTCAAGGAAGGCCGCTTGAAGGCTTCGCTTCTCGATGATCGCCTGGCTGAGCTTTTCCAAGGCCGTCCGTTTAACGCCCTCGGCGTCTCCCTTGCGGATCTCATAAGGCCGTATCTTGGCCGTCATCTGATGGAGAAGGCTGGCCATAACATACGCCTTAAGGAGGGATATGTTTAAAGAAAAAGAAAAACTCCGGTCGGCCACCGCGGTCGAGTAAATCGTGATTTTTCCAAGCCCCATCTTTTGCAGGCTGGAATGGACCGCCACGGGAATCTGGGGATAATTGCAGCTGTGCATGCTCGTGGGAATAAGGACGGCGGTCTGGCGGGGGTCCAGTTTGTGCTTTTCGACGGTGTGGACGATTCCGCCGAGAATGGCCGCCGTGGGAACACACTCCCCTCCTCCGACAAGCTTGAGCCCGCGGAAAATGGACTCGGGCGTCTCTTCTGCAAGGATGCATTCGAACCCGAGATGGACGAAGACAGCCTTGGCCAGTGCAGTCGCGACGTCGTCCACGTGCGGAAGGATCCAGACCTTGTCCCGGGTCATCGGCACAAAGGCAAAGGGCCAGCCCATTTTCGGCTCTCTTCTTGCCCAGTTGCGAAAAGACTCCAAGGCGGCCTCTATCCGCGTTTGATAACCCACCTCAGAACTGAGCTCATCGAGCTGGAGAATCAGATAGGGCTTGCCCTGCCTTTCCATGAGCTCCTTGAAATAGCTGATGATGAATGAATCCGGGCTGCAGCGGAAATTCGTGACATAGACCGGGAAGAGTTTTGGATTCCGCAGGACCATCTCGGTGGCCCGGAGGATTGTTTTGCCGTAATGCCAATGGACTCTGCTCAGATAATCTTCGGTGTATTCGGCAGGGACAGAATCGAGGCTGAGCATGTCCGGCGTCAGAACACGGTAGCCATACTGCTGGATCAGGTCGGGGATATTCTGGTTCAAAGAACTATCCAAAAGATTATAGGGCCTGCCCAGCAGGACCACGGCGAATGTATCCTGGCCCTCAAGCTCGGCCAAAGCTTGCTCACCGTGTCGTTTCAGGTTGTCCTTCAGGAGACGGAAGTGATCCCAGCTTGTTTTAAACGCACGGCGGACCTCATTCTTGGAGAGGCCGAGAGGCCCTCCGATCGTCCTATATAAAGAGTCTGCCACCTCGTCCTGTTCAAGCTGGAGGTCAACGAGCGGGAAAAGCAGGTTCTTTTTTTTATCGAATAAGGTTGAATTCTGGAGAATCACCGGCACGTAGGACGTATAATAGCAGTAAAACGTATGTTCCTTCGTCTCCGGACGTTGCGGCCCTTTGACCATGACCGGAAAAAAGACAAAGTCGGCCTTTTTCTCCCTGAGCCAATCCACGTGACCGTGAGCCAGGAAAATAGGAGAACAAAACTCCGCCTGGGCCAGGCCTTTTCCCCTCTTCAGCATATCCTTGTCCTGCGGTGAGACAAGGGTCTTAAAACCAAGGAGGGAAAAGAACTCTTCCCATAAAGGGAGATATTCCACCAGCGGTAGGGCTCGGGGAATGCCGATCCTTACCTTGCGTCGCCGCGGCGCGCGCGGAGGCATTCTGCTGGCTTTGAGCGCCCTGCTGTATACTTTAGACACGGATTCAAAAAGAAGCCGTCTGTCCTTGTAGACCTTATCCTGATACTCCCGGCCGCACTGAAAACCCCAGGCGGCTTTTTCCTGGCCGGCCTCGACCACGGTTATTTGACAGCGATTGCGGCAGAGAGAACAAATTTCGCTGTCCTGCTTATGCGTCCAGGAAGAAAATTCCAGCCCGACAAAACCGGATTTTCCATTGGCCTTTTCTTTGAGTAAAAGGCAGACGCCCAGAGCGCCGGCAAGATGGCAATAGCGCGAAACCCGGATCGGTTTTTCAAGCTCGACTTCGAATGCGGCCACAAGAGCCTTGTTCTTTGCCGTCGCTCCCTGGAAACAGATATTGTTCCCCACTTTGGCCAGGCCGACGACGCGCATTAAGTAATTGTCGCGGATGGAATGCAGCACCGAAGCCAGGAGATCCTCTTTGGGCCAGCCCTCAGAGAGGAGCCGGTTGAGGTCGCGCTCCATATAAACCGTGCAACGGTCGGATATGATCGGGCCACTCCTTCCCATGGCCAGGCCGGCGCAGTCCTCGAGACGGACGTTCAGTCTTTCGGTTTGCTCTTCGATGAACGAGCCCGTCCCTGCGGCGCAGATATAATTCATCAGGCCCTGGACGACGGCGCCCTTCTGCACCCTGATGAATTTTGAATCCTGGCCTCCGATCTCAATAACGGTATCCACATCGGGGTCAAGAGAAACAGCCGCCCTCGCATGGGCCGAGATCTCATTGATAATAAGGTCGGCATGGATCAATTTACCTATGAGCTGCCTGCCCGAGCCCGTCGTCCCGGCGGCGATCCAGGCAAACTTGACCCCGTATCGCTCTTCCAGGTCAGAGATTGTTCGGAACAATTTCTGGACAGCGGCCACGGGCGCCGACTTGGTATAAGTGTACAGCCCGAGGAGGACTCTTTCTTCTTGAGTTAGGATCAATTTTGTGCTTGTCGAACCGACATCCAGGCCGAGATAGAGTCGATAGGTTTCTCCCCGGATTAGGTCTTCATAGAGCGTGACCTCGACATCTCCTTCCCGCCAGGTCCGCTCTTCATTAAAGTCCGGATACGGGGAACGCTCCAGCCGGAGCGGAGGATTGAGGGGAACTTTCCTGTCCCGGTCAAAATGGCCGGCTTCACAGAGAGAACGGAGAGTCACATTCTCTTCAGCTTGCAAAGCGGCCCCGATGGCCGGGATGACCTCGGCATCAGGGATGACTCCGATTTTGCGGCCGAGAATGCGCTCCAGGCCCGCGACCACGCGGCTGTTAAGAGCAACGCCCCCGGCCATGCATATATCGCCAGTGAAGGTCCTGTCTTTGATCAAAGTGTCTGCCAGGCACTGGGAGACTCCGTCGCAGAGGCCGGCGGTGATAGCGGCAGGCGAATGGCCCCGCTGCTGGCTGTGAATCAAGTCGGTCTTGGCAAAGACGGCGCAGCGAGTCGCAATCGAGGGGGGAACGCCCTCAAAACGCCCGGCTTTCTCCGCCAGTTCTTCGATGCTGAACCCCAGCCGGGCAGCCTGCTGATCGAGGAAAACACCTGTCCCGGAGGCGCAATCGGTGTTAATATCGTGGCTGCTGTAAGAGCCGTCTTCATTCAGCTTGATCAGCAAAATATTCTCCCCGCCGGCCAGAAGAATATATTTGGGAATTCGCTTAGCCGCCCACTTCACTCCCTCGACCGAGGCTACGACATCGTTGACTCTCAGCGTGCGGCTGAATACTTTTGCGCCCCTTCCGGTCAGAGCGACTGGTGCCTGCGAAAGGTCCAGGGAATTGAGTGTCTCCGTCAAGGTTTTCTTTATATCACCGTGATGGAAGCGGTAGGATTTGGAGATCAGCTTTTTGTCCTTAAGGACGGCGACACCCAGGGTGACCGAGCCGATATCGATTCCGATCCTGATGTCGTTCTTCATAAGACTTATGGGCAGACGATGGAAGGGACTTATTATTTCAGTTTCCCCCCCAACAAATCAAGTCCGCGCAGGCCGGGGATGAGTATCTCCTTTTGTGATCCCACGTAGCGCAGGAAGCCGCCCTCGGCCCCCGCACCCCGGGGGCTTCAGGGCGGCCTCCTGCGCACATCATGAAGATCAGGTATTTGGACACACTTCCCAGGCCGGGATGGCGCCTCCTTTTTGTTGCTGAAGTTGCCTGGCTTGACAGGGGAAAGACAAAAAAATATAAATCCCCTGGGTGATTAGAATCTCACGAGGCACGGTTCTGCGGCAGAATCGTCTTCGAGGATTTAAGGAGGTCCGATGAAGAAAGCATTGGTTATGGTCTGTTTGATCCTATTTTTTGGTGTGTTCTTCGCTTACGCCAGGGAAGAGAAGACATTTGACGGGCTCTATCTCAACCTTGGAAACCTGTGCCGACTGTCTCAGGCGCAAACACGCTCGATCAGTCCTGAAAATTTTGCAGGAGAGAAAGGTAAAGCGGGCATGTCGACAAACGGTCCGGCGATAAAAGCGGCCCGGGACCTCGGTCAGGGGTGGAAGGTCTCACCTTATGTGGTCATCAAGCCCAAGGAAACGTTTGTCCTGGCCAACGTTCAGGGATCGGGAGCCATCCAGCAAATCTGGCTAACTCCGTCCGGCAACTGGCGCTTCGCCATCATCCGGTTTTACTGGGACGGAGAGACCGAGCCCTCGGTTGAATGCCCGGTGGGTGATTTCTTCGCCTGTGGTTGGGGCCGGTACGCCCAGATTTCCTCGCTGGCGGTTTGCGTCAATCCAGGCAGCGCCCTCAACTGCTACTGGCAGATGCCGTTTCGCAGGGGGTTCAAGATTACACTCGAAAATATCGCCGAAGATAGTTTTACCTTGTACTACCAGATCAACTACGCGCTGACCGACGTTCCCGAGGATGCGGCTTATTTTCACGCCCAGTTCCGCCGGGTCAATCCCCTGCCCTATAAAAATGTCTGTACGATTCTCGACGGCATCAAAGGATGGGGACAGTACGTAGGCACTTATCTGGCCTGGGGAGTAAACAACAACGGCTGGTGGGGAGAAGGCGAAATCAAATTTTATATCGACGGCGATAAAGATTTTCCGACGATCTGCGGGACCGGCACAGAGGACTATTTCTGCGGCTCTTACAATTTCGATACCAAGGGCCCGGACGGCAAGGGGCGTTACACGGAGTTCACAACGCCTTACAGCGGCCTGGCCCAAGTCATCCGGCCGGATGGCCTGTACGATTCTCAGCAGCGTTTCGGCCTCTACCGCTGGCATATCATGGATCCAGTGCGCTTTGAAAAGAATCTCAAGATAACCATCCAGGCCATTGGCTGGCGCTCAGGCGGGAGATACCTTCCCCTCCAGGACGACATCTCTTCGGTCGGATTCTGGTACCAGAAAGAACCTCATGCTCCCTTCCCGAACCTGCCTGGTAAGGATTCTTTGGAAATCATCTAGGTTCTAAGCCGAGGCGCTGGACATAATAGGAGCGGGGCGTCTGGAAGCGTCTCACAATATCCTGTAACGAAAACGGAGGTAAGGGATGGCCAAAAAACATCCGGCGATGATCAACGAACTCGGCCGCAATCTCGAGGAATTTGCGGGAGAGAAGGCCCGGAAAAAAGTCCTCAAGGGAAGCGAGAACCTGGAGGCGTTCTTGGACCCAAAGGAAATCTCGATGTGGGTCAAGGGGGCCATGGAGAGGCTGGACAAACTCGTAGACGAGAAGATAAGAAACCAAATCATGGAACGGTGCGGACTAAGCTGCGCCGAGTCGAGCGAAACCATCGAAATAGTCGTGGCCAAACGCAGAAAGTACAAAGCCCTCGGCAAGTTCCTGGAAGCTGAGAAGAAAAAGCTGTTGCCGGGGATGAGACTCGAGAGAGATGGCCGGATTCTCTATCAATATTATATGCCGAGATCTTTCTCCCCGCCTATGCGTTGCTTCTGCAGCCTCTTCGAAGGGTTGCCCGCCGGGGAGAAAATTTCTCCGACATACTGTCAGTGTTCGAAAGGATTTGTTATGAAGATGTGGGAAAGCATTCTCGGGAAGCCGGTGAAGGTTGATGTCATCGCGACGACTCTTACGGGCGCCGAGGAATGCAAATTCAAGATTTATTTATGAAAACGAGGTTTGGGTGATGAAAAGAAAATCCAATCTTGGAAACCCTCCTGGCTTTAGAGCTGTGCTCGTTTTGACTTCTTGGTGGGTCATGGGAGCTGCGCTTCCCTGCGCCGCGGAAAAAGTCCACGCCTTGAAAGCATCCCCGCAAACCGTCCATACAGGCTTCTTTGACGCGTCCATCCCGCCGGTTCTGACGATCGAATCCGGGGACACGGTCATTCTGAGCACAATGATGCTCATGGACGGCCAGCTGCGCTGCGGTATGACCCTCGAAGAGTTGATCACCAAACGACAGGAATATGTCGAACGCAAAACCGGCGCTCATACTCTCACCGGCCCGGTTTTCGTCAAAGGAGCCCAGCCCGGGGATGTCCTGGAGGTGCGGATAAAGAAGATCATAACCGTCGACTGTGGCGTGAATTATCATCTCCCGGCGACGTTCGACGCCGGAGCGTTGCCCGAGGAGTTCCCGGCCGGCCAATTCAAGACGCTCGAATTGGACCTTAAAAAAATGGAAACGACATTTGCTCCCGGAATCATTGTTCCGCTGAGGCCGTTTTTTGGAGTCATGGGCGTTGCGCCCAAGCCCGGGGAAAAAAGGCCGGCTGCGGTGCCGGACTATTTTGGCGGAAACATGGACAACAAAGAGCTCATCGCCGGGACGACGCTGTACCTTCCGGTCAATGTCGCTGGGGCGCTTTTTTCCTGCGGCGATGCCCATGCCGCCCAGGGAGACGGCGAAGTCAGCGTCACGGCGATCGAAACAGCGGTTCGAGAAGCTGTCCTCCAGTTTGTCATCCGAAAAGACCTGAGCATCGAGCGGCCCATGGCGGAAACCCCGACCCATTGGGTCACGATGGGTTTTCATCAAGACCTGAATGAGGCCGCGAAAATCGCCCTCCGCGACGCCGTCCGCTTCCTGTCGCAGACGAAGGGCCTCTCCCCTGACGACGCGTATGCTTTGGCCAGCATAGCCGTCGATCTCAGTGTTACCCAGCTCGTCGACGGGAATAAAGGCGTCCATGCCATGATCCCCAAGGGAATTTTCCAAAAATAGGGGCCGACAGGCACGCCTTGGTAAAATGAACTAGCCCGGCCTTGCTCGGAATCATCGCCAAATAGCGGTCTTCATAATGTGGCGCCGGCAGTCCCCCTCTTCCCCCGCACCCCGGGGAACCAGTCCCGTCGGTTCCCCCCGTCGAGGCTCGGGCTTGGATTCGTCAGCCCGCTCGTTTCCCCAGCGAGGAAACTCGCTTCGACTCATCCTTCGCTCTTCTCTCCCTTCGGTCGAGAAACCGTGCCCGCTCAGTC
>Ga0209253_10002152_pt1 | contig 17425 bp, 10 predicted proteins | sample FrelakmetBRP12BR_FD_187145 | JGI IMG/M metagenome (GOLD analysis project Ga0209253, IMG submission 187145) | Freshwater lake sediment microbial communities from the University of Notre Dame, USA, for methane emissions studies - BRP12 BR (SPAdes)... | ecosystem: Environmental > Aquatic >...
GTCACGCCGGTCTTGAATTCGACGCCTTCGGCTTTCATCTGCTCCAGCCGCCGGTCAATGACCCATTTTTCCATTTTGAAATCGGGGATGCCGTAGCGCAGCAAGCCGCCGATACGGTCGGACTTTTCAAACAACGTGACGCTATGGCCGGCGCGCGCGAGTTGCTGCGCGGCGGCTAACCCGGAGGGACCGGAACCGACGATGGCCACGGTCTTACCCGTCTTCACCACCGGCAATATCGGTTCGACATAGCCTTCGTTGAAGCCGCGGTCGATGATGTTCCATTCAAGGATGCGAATGGAGACCGGATCTTCGTTGATGCCGAGCACGCAGGCCCCTTCGCAAGGCGCGGGACAGAGTCGTCCGGTAAATTCGGGGAAGTTGTTCGTGGTATGGAGCGCCTTGAGCGCATCTTTCCAGCGGCCGCGATAGACGAGATCGTTCCACTCAGGAATCAGGTTCACGACCGGACAGCCGGTTGTCCCCTGACAAAACGGCACACCGCAATCCATGCAACGGGCACCCTGAATCTTGAGCTTATCCTCGGCAATGGGCTCGTACATTTCCTTCCAATCGAGCACGCGCAACTCGATCGGTTTCCGCTTGGGGCCCTCGCGGGCATATTTCATGAAACCTTTAGGATCACCCATCTTTGTCTCGTCTCTCGTCGGTCGTATCTCGTCCCTCGCAAGCGCTTCACGCTTCACGAACGACGCGTCACTGGTTATTTCGTTGCCGCCGCTTTTTTCTTCCGCTCTTCCAACACGCGCTTGTAATCCACCGGCATGACCTTCGCGAATTTCGGCAGGATCGCGTCCCACGAATCGAGCACGCGCTTCGCGTTCCGGCTGCCGGTGCACATGAAGTGCGCCGTAATCATCTCGTGCAACAGCTTTTTGTCTTCGGCCGTCGAGACCTTCTCCAGCTCGACCATGCCGGTATTACAGCGCGCCGGAAACTTGCCCAGTTCATCCAGCACGAACGCCACGCCGCCCGACATGCCGGCTGCGAAGTTCCGGCCTGTTCGACCGAGCACGACGACGACACCGCCGGTCATATATTCGCAGCCGTGATCGCCGGTGCCTTCCACGACCGCCCGCACGCCGCTGTTCCGCACGGCAAACCGTTCGCCGGCCATGCCGTAGAAATAGGCTTCACCCTGCGTCGCGCCATAGAGCGACGTGTTCCCGACCAGAATGGTTTCTTCGGGCGTATAGATCGCGTTCTTCGGCGGGAAGACAACGATCTTGCCGCCCGAAAGGCCCTTGCCGATATAGTCGTTGGATTCGCCCTCCAGCGTCAGCGTGATGCCGCGCGACAGGAACGCGCCGAAGGATTGCCCGGCGGAGCCGCTGAACTTGATGGAGATCGTATCAGGCGGCAGTCCCTCCAGCCCGTACTTTTTCGCGACGCGGCTCGACAACATCGTGCCGACCGTCCGATTGACGTTGCGGATCGGCAAATCGAGCGTGACCTTCTCCCCTTTGTCCAGCGCCGACTTACAGAGCTCGATCAACTTATTGTCGAGCACATCGGCCAGGCCGTGGTCCTGCTTCTGCACACAATGGCGCGGGACATCCGCGGCCACATCCGGCGCCTTCAAGAGCGGCGTGAGGTCCAGCCCCTTGGCCTTCCAATGGTCGATGGCCTTTTGCACTTTGAGCTTGTCGACACGGCCGACCATCTCATTGATCGTCCGGAATCCCAGCTTCGCCATGATCTGCCGGAGTTCTTCGGCGATGAAAAAGAAAAAGTTGACGATATGTTCGGGCTGCCCGTTGAACTTCTTGCGGAGTTCCGGGTCCTGCGTCGCGATGCCGACCGGACAGGTGTTGAGATGACACTTCCGCATCATGATACAGCCTTCGATGATCAACGGCGCCGTGGCGAACCCGTACTCTTCCGCCCCCAGCAGCGTCGCAATGGCCACATCCCGGCCGGTTTTCATCTGCCCATCGGTCTCCACGCGAATCCGCCCGCGCAGGTCGTTCAAGACCAGCGTCTGATGCGTTTCCGCCAGCCCGAGTTCCCAGGGGCCGCCGGCATACTTGATCGACGAGAGCGGTGACGCGCCGGTTCCGCCGGAATCGCCGCTGATGAGCACCTTGTCGGCATGCGCCTTGGCGACGCCTGCTGCGACGGTGCCAACACCGACTTCCGACACCAGCTTCACCGAAACGGCTGCTTCTGGATTGGCATTCTTGAGGTCGAAAATCAGCTGGGCGAGATCCTCGATGGAATAAATATCATGGTGCGGCGGCGGCGAAATCAGCTGCACGCCCGGCGTGGCATAGCGGAACTTGGCGATGTTCTCATCGACCTTGTGGCCAGGCAGCTGCCCGCCCTCGCCCGGCTTCGCGCCCTGCGCCATCTTGATCTGCAGTTCTTTCGCGTTCACCAGATAGTGGCTGGTCACGCCGAACCGCGCCGATGCGACCTGCTTGATGTAGCTGTTCTTCGAGTCGCCGTTGGGCAGCGGCTTGAAACGTTCCGGATCTTCGCCGCCCTCGCCGGTGTTGCTCTTGGCGCCGAGGCGATTCATCGCCACCGCCAGCGTCTCGTGCGCTTCTTTGCTGATCGAGCCGAAGGACATGGCGCCTGTCGTGAAGCGCTTCACGATCTCCTTGGCCGGTTCCACTTCATCGATCGAAATCGGCTCCGGCAGAAACTTGAAATCGAGCAATCCGCGCAAGTTCGAACGCCGCTTGCTCTCGTCGTTCACGAGCTGCGAGAACTCGGCAAAGGTCTTGGGATCATTGTTCCGCGTCGCGTGCTGCAGCTTGTAAATCGTGTCCGGATTCCAGTTGTGATGCTCGCCCTGGATCCGATAGTGAATCTCGCCGCCGAAATCCAGCTGCCTGATCGGCGCCGGCTCATAGGCCAGCTTGTGCCGCCGCAGCGTCTCTTCGCCGATCTCACGAATGCCGATGCCTTCGACGCGGGACGGCGTCCCGGTGAAGTAGCGGCCGATCAACTCATGGTTCAGGCCGATCGCTTCAAAGATCTGGGCACCGCAGTAGGACTGCACAGTGGAAATGCCCATCTTCGAAAAGACTTTCAGCAGGCCCTTATTGACGGCCTTGATGAACTTCCCTTCCGCGGTCTGCGCGTCGAACCCTTCCGGTAGATAGCCGTCGCGCTCCATGTCCACCAGCGATTCGAACACGAGGTACGGATTCACCGTCCCGGCGCCGTAGCCGATGAGGCAGGCAAAGTGATGCACGTCGCGCGGCTCGCCGGTTTCCACGGTCAACCCGACTTCCGTTCTGGTGCATTCACGCACGAGATGATGGTGGACGGCGGCCACCCCGAGCAGGCTCGGAATCGGCGCCCATTCTTCGTTCACGCCCCGGTCGCTGAGGATCAGGAACTTGTAGCCTTCTTTAATGGCCTGCGAGGCCTGGCGGCAGAGATCGTCCACCGCCGCGCCCAATCCCTCCGGTCCTTCGGCGACACGGAAGAGCATCTTCAACGTCTTGCTCTTGAAATGGGGATCGGCGATTTCGCGGATCTTCTGCAGATCGGCATTCGTCAGAATCGGCTGTTTCACACGGATGCGCCGGCAGGACTCCGGATTCTCATCCATCAAGTTCGGCTTGGGTCCGATGCTGGTCGTGAGCGACATGACCAGTTCCTCGCGGATCGGATCGATCGGCGGGTTCGTGACCTGCGCAAACAGCTGCTTAAAATACTTGAACAACAGCTGCGGCCGGTCCGACAAGACCGCCAAGGGCGTGTCGGTACCCATCGAGGAAATGGCTTCTTCCCCGTTCAAGACCATCGGCGTGAGCACCATCTTCAGCTCTTCGACCGTGTAGCCGAAGGCCTGCTGCCGCTGACGCGTCGTGGGATGGTCGGGTTGCGGGACATTCAGCGGCTCCGGCAGTTCATCCAATGAAATCCGATATTGCGTGACCCACGACCGATAGGGTTTGCGGCTGACGATCTCGGCCTTCACTTCCTCATCGTCGATCAGGCGGCCCTGAACGGTGTCGATCAGGAACATGCGGCCCGGCATGAGCCGGCCCTTCTGCCGGATCTTATTCGTCTCCATCGGCAGCACTCCGGCTTCCGACGCGAGCACCACGACACCATCGGTGGTCACGAGGTAGCGGCAGGGACGCAGGCCGTTCCGGTCCAGCGTCGCGCCGATCAACTTGCCGTCCGTGAAGCAGACCGCCGCGGGACCGTCCCAGGGCTCCTGCATTGCGGCATGGTATTCGTAGAACCCCCGGCGGTCGAGATCCATCTGCGGATTGGCCACCCAGGGCTCGGGAATGAGCATCATCATTACGTGCGGCAACGAGCGTCCGCCCATGGTGAGAAACTCGACGGCGTTATCCAGACAGGCCGAGTCGCTCTGCTGCTCGGCGACAATCGGATAGAGTTTTTCGAGATCCTTGCCGAACAGATCGGAATTGAGCCTGCCCTGGCGGGCGCGCATCCAATTCACGTTGCCCTTGAGCGTGTTGATCTCGCCGTTGTGGCACATGTACCGATAGGGATGGGCCAGCGGCCAGGTCGGGAAGGTATTGGTGCTGAATCGCGAGTGGACCAGCGCCAGCGCGCTCGTCAGGCTCGCATCTTTGAGATCCTGATAGTACGCCGACATCTGGTGCGGGAGCAGGAGCCCCTTATAGACGATCGTGTTGGCCGACAGACTGGGAATATAGAAGTACTCACGCCCCTGGATCGCCGACTGGCCCACGGCGTTCTCAACCCGCTTACGAACCACATAGAGCTTCCGCTCAAATTGCGCTTCATTCAGGATATCGCGCGCGATGAAAACCTGGCGCATGAACGGCTCGGTACTGCGCGCCACCGGCCCGATGGCATCGCTCTTCACCGGCACATCGCGCCAACCCAGCAGCCGTAATCCTTCTTCGGCGATCACCTTGGCGAACAACTGCTCACACTGCTGCCGCCGGTCGGCCTGGGGCGGCAGGAACACCATGCCCACGCCATACTCGCCGGCGCCCGGCAAGGCCACGCCGACATCGCCGGCCGCGCGCTTTAAAAACTCATGCGGAACCTGGAGGAGAATGCCCGCGCCGTCGCCCGTGCAGGGATCGCAGCCCTGCGCGCCTCGATGGGTGAGATTTTCAAGGATTTGCAGCCCCTGCTGGACGATCGTATGAGATTTCTGACCTTGAATATTGACGACAAATCCCACCCCGCAGGAATCCTTTTCCTGTTCAGGGTCATAGAGGCCTTGCTTCGGTGGAAGCCCGGGTATCGGCATCATGGTAATCTCATGTCGCTAGGAAGAAAGTGATGACTTCGCGGTCAGCGGCCACTCATACATGCAGAGGCAAGCACGCGATATCGTGTCGTTTTATTGGCAGTCTCTCTCTCGTTCTTTTCTTCACCGCACCTTACTGGATGGGCTCCCGCCCTGTCAAGATTGTGCGGGCCGATCCGGGCCCTGTTTGCTTGACTTTGTTTACTCCACTGCCCTACCATCCGCGGCATGTCGAACAGACCCAGCACCTCGACCATCAACAGCATGGCAGACGTCTGGGAGGCGTATCGCGCTGAACTCGACGGTGTCGAGCATCAGGTCCGTCACAACCTCGACTCCAGCGTGAATCTCGTCAATACAGTGGCCGCCCACATTCTGAGCAGCGGGGGTAAACGCGTCCGCCCGCTCCTCCTCCTGCTATCAGCCCGTCTCTGCGGCTATGCCGGCCGCGAGCATCATCAGCTCGGCAGCCTGGTTGAATTTATTCATACCGCCACGCTGCTCCATGACGACGTGGTCGACGAAGCCGACATCCGCCGGGGCCGCCGCACCGCCAGAAAAGTCTGGGGCAACCAGATCAGCATTCTCGTCGGCGACTATCTCTACTCCAAAGCCATGGCCCAGGTCGTCGAGTTCCGCAGCCAGGGAATCAATGAAGTCCTGGCCGAAGCCTGCACCAAGATGGCGGAGGGAGAAGTCCTTCAACTCTACTACAACGGCAACCCCTCGATGCCGGAATCAGACTACATCAAGATCGTCGAACATAAGACCGCGGGCCTGATCGCCGCCGCCTGCCGCATGGGCGCCATCCTCGCCGATGCCTCCGAAGAAAACCAGTCTGCGCTGTTCCGCTTCGGACAATATCTGGGCATCGCCTTCCAGGTGGCCGACGACACGCTCGATTACAATGCCGACGGCGAACGATTTGGGAAGACGCTCGGACAAGACTTGCGGCAGGGGAAAGCGACGCTGCCCCTGCTCCATCTGCTCGACCATTGCAGCGAAGAAGATCGCAGCATGATCAAGGACCGGATGGAAACCCGCACCCTGAGCCCTGAGGATCTTGAGCGGATCCTGCGCTTGATGCAGGATGCCGGATCGCTGGCCTATGCGATGGAACGGGCCAAGACCTACATCGCCGCAGCGCAGCACGAACTCGACGCGTTTGAGGATTCGTCGGCACGCCGGGCCCTGGCCGTTGCCGCCGACTACATGATTACCCGCGACCGGTAACCTTTCCTCCGCTCACTCTTTTCTCCACCATGGTGTCGGCGAGAAGGAGGGCACTGAGCCGGACGTAAGGTGAGTGCCTTTCCGGTATCACACGTTCACCCGCCTACGCAGAAAGCCACGGCTATGAAGCCGTTAGAAATGCGTAGCGGGTGTCCTCCGAAGCCTTGGCGAAGGAGGACATGCTTCGGCGGGTTTCGCCGAAGATACAACAGGGACCACGGCTGCCCGTCCTCCGCAGTAGTCTGCTACGGAGGATGGATAAAGCCGTGGCACTCCACGTCGACAACTTTTCACAGGAGCACGAAACCATCATGGCCCAGATTTTCCCGTTTCGCGGTGCGCGTTACGATGCCGCCATTGCCGGTGCGGCGCGCGATGTGGCCGCGCCTCCCTATGACATCATCGACGCAGCCGGTCAGCAGGCCCTCTACAACCGGAACCCGCACAATGTCATTCGCCTGGAGTTGGGTATGGACCAGGCCGGTGACGGCCCGACCAACAACCGGTACACCAGAGCCGGCGCCACGCTGTCGCAATGGATGCAATCGGGCGCGTTGAAACGGGATCCTCAGCCGACGATTTACTACCACACCATCGACTATGTGCCGCCGGGAGCCGAGCCGAAGGGCCCGAGGAAAACGCTGCGGGGCTTTATTGCGACGTTCAAGCTGGAAGAGTTCGGGACGGGTGCAATTTATCCGCACGAAAATACCCGCGCCGCCGCCAAGACCGACCGATTGAATCTGATGCAGGCCTGTCGTGCGAATTTCAGCCCGATCTGGTCGCTCTATTCCGATCCCCAGGACACCATCCTGTCGGCCTTGTCCCAGGCAGCCAAATCGACCGCACCCTGCGTCGAATTCCGTGACGATGTCGGATTCGAACAGCGCCTCTGGGCTATCTCCGATCCGGCGATCACCCAGAAAGTCGTGGCGGCCATGGCCAGCAGACCCATCTTCATCGCCGACGGCCATCACCGCTACGAAACCGCCTTGAATTATCAAAAGCTGCGGCGCCAGCAAGCCGGCAACGTTCAGGGCCTGCAGCCGTACGACAGCGTTCTCATGCTCTTCACGCCGATTGAAGATCCGGGACTCACCGTGCTGCCCACGCACCGCGTGACGACGACGCCGTTGCCCTCGTTCGATCAGGTGAAGGCGCTGTTCGCCGACACCTTCGACCTGCAGGAATACCCGTATACTAGCCAGACACAAACCGCGGTTCGCACACAATTCATCGACGCGATGCGGACGCAAGGGCGGACGACGCCGATGTTCGGGTTGGCGATCAAGGGCCGCGATGCCTATCTGACACTGGCCCTCAAAGCCGCGCATCGCCCGCCGGCCAGCGCCTCTCCCCGCACCAAGCTGGATGTCTCGCTCCTGCAACAGCTGGTCGTGGCAACACTCTGCCCGACGCAGCAGGAACAGGAAGCCATTCTGTATACGAAAGACGACCACGAAGCCCTGGATTGGGCTGCGAACGGCCCCGGCACCGGGGCGTTGCTGCTGAACGCCACCAAAGTGAGCGAGGTCAAGGACGTGGCCACCGCAGGCGAGCGGATGCCGCACAAGTCCACGTACTTCTTCCCCAAGCCGTTGACCGGTCTGGTCATGAATGTGATGGAGGGCTAGAGGCAAGAGGCCAGAGGCACGGGGCAGGCCGGCCATCGAATTTCCCCTCGCCCAGCGCCTCGCGCCCCTCGCCTCGCTGAAGCGTTATGAAAGCCAAACTCCTCATCGTCGACGACGACGCGGACATCGTCACCATGCTGGAGGACCGGCTGCAGGCCTCGGGCTATACCACCGTCATCGCTCGCGACGGGCAACAGGCGCTGGATCAGATCGAACATGAATCGCCGAATCTGATTCTGCTCGATCTCGATTTACCCAAGCTCACAGGCATCGAGGTCCTCAAGCGGCTCTCACAGGTTAAACACCTCGAAGACCTGCCGGTCATCGTCATGACTGCGCACGGGTCGGTCAATGCCGCCGTCGAGGCCATGAAAGAAGGAGCCTACGACTTTCTCACCAAGCCGCTCGACAAAAATCATCTCCTCATCGTCATCCGCAAGGCCCTTGAGCGGGACTCGCTCAAGCGGCAAGTCGCCTATCTGCGCTCGGAAGTCGACGGCCGCTATGCCAAGATCATCGGCGCCAGCGCGTCGCTACGATCCGTGATCGAAGCGGCGCAACGGGCGGCACGCTCCGATGCCGGGGTGCTGCTGCTCGGCGAAAGCGGCACCGGCAAGGAACTCTTCGCCCGCTCCATCCACCAATGGAGCCATCGCAATGCCATGCCGCTGGTGGTGATCAACTGTGTCGCATTGACGGAAACCCTGCTGGAGAATGAACTCTTCGGCCACGAGCGCGGGGCCTTCACCGGCGCCGACCGGCTGCAGAAGGGCAAGCTGGAAATGGCGGACGGAGGGACGGTCTTTCTCGATGAAATCGGAGACATGTCGCTGCCTCTCCAAGCCAAACTCCTGCGCGTCTTGCAAGACCGCGAATTTCAACGTGTGGGCGGCACCAAAACCGTCTCGGTGAATATCCGCATCATTGCCGCCACAAATAAGGACCTGCGGCAAGCGGTCAAGACCGGGCAGTTCCGCGAGGATCTCTACTTCCGCCTCAACGTCATCACCCTCACCCTCCCGCCGTTGCGGGAACGCCGCGGAGATATTCCCGCACTCGCGCAATTTTTTCTCGAACGGCATGCGCGGGAAGCCAAACGCCCGGCGGCGACACTCAGCTCATCCTCGATAGAGACCCTCTCACGTTATCCCTGGCCGGGAAATATTCGTGAATTGGACAATGTTATTGCCCGGGCGGTCGTGCTCAGCCCGACCGATACGATTGAACCGGACATGATCGCGTTGCTTCCTGAGGATGCCCATCTCTTCGGGAAGAAGGAACCTGGATTACCCTATCTGGATCTGCCCTATCACGAATCGATGGATGAGCACAGCCGCTACATCATCGCCCGGGCGATTGAAAAGGCCCACGGAAATCAGACGCGAGCGGCAGAGTCTCTGCGGTTGCAGCGCACCTATCTGGCCCGGCTCATTAAACAGCAGCGTGACCGGCAGGAGGGACAAGCGGAGGAGGGGGACGGGTCGCAAGAGGCGTAGCAGGAATCACACCAGAGGGCGCTTGCGGTCCTCCAACCGAAGCAAACCGGCCATCACATCCCGCTCGGCTTGACCGTAGCGTTCCGGCGTTCCGACATCCGACCAATACCCCTTGAGATCATAGCCCAGGAGCGGTTCACCCCGCCCGATCGCGGCCACATAGGGATCGATAATCGACGACGCCACTTCTCGAGGAATATCCCGCAAGAGCCTGGAGTGCAGGATGTGGATGCCGGCAAACATGCGCGGCCGCGTCGGCATGGCGGACTCCGCCAGTCCTTTCCCATTGATCCGGACGATGCGATCGTCCGCCCCCACTTCGACAAGTCCCCACCTGACTGCATCGGGATCCTCCCGCAGAACAAGCGTCGCCAGAGCCTTGCGTTCATGATGGAACGCGCACAGCGCCTCAAGATCCAAATCGAACAGCGTGTCGCCGTTCAGGATCAACACGGGCTCATTGGAGAAATATCGCTCGGCCTGTTTGATCCCTCCGCCCGTCCCCAGGATGATCGGCTCATGCGAATAGAGCAGCCGCAAGCCGAACTGCGATCCGGTCCCAAGCGCCTGCTCGATCATCGGACCCAGATGATGCAGATTAATGACGACGTCGCGGAACCCGTGGTGCTTGAGCAAGAGCAGATTCCACACAATGAGCGGAGTGCCGGCAACGGGGAGGAGCGGCTTTGGAATCGTGTTTGTCAGCGGCCGGAGGCGGGTTCCGAAACCCGCCGCGAGAATCATCGCCTTCATATGATTCCGGCGCAGGCAAGAGGCACGGGACAAGGGGCGAGGGGCTGAGTTGTTCTTTTCATGATAAATCTACCCCCTCGCCTCTGGCCTCACACCTCTAGCCCCGCCATCACTGCAGTTCAGAGACATACGGCGTGAGATGCTTACGCAAGACGACGAGTTCAGGGTAACGCTGCAGATTGCGCTTCACATACCCCAACACACGGGGAATATCAGCGAGAAATTTGGGATTCCCCTTCACCCGGTCGATGTAGACAAATCGACCGGCGGCTTTCATATTCCGTTGGATACTCGTGAGATCGAACAAACGCCGGAAGGCTTCGCGATTGGTCCAGACATGCCGATGCTCGGCCAATAGGTCGAGGTAGTAATTCACCAACTGGTCCACCAGGGGCTCATCGAGGGCGATGTAGGCATCACGCAACAGGGACGCTAAATCGTAGGTCGCCGGGCCCATCAATGCATCTTGAAAATCGATCACGCCGAGCCGTAGTCCGTCGACCATAAGATTGCGCGAATGATAGTCGCGATGGGTGAAGACCCTGGGCTGCCCGGCCAGATGCTCGGAGATCTTTTCGAACTCCCCGCGGATTGCCGTCCAGTCCTCCGAGCACATCGGCTTACCCTGGCGCGCCACGATGCCGTACTCCAGGAAATGATCGAACTCCCACATGAGCAACGGCACATCAAAGCTCCGGTGGAACGCCAGGCAGCCGGGATCGGCCGGTGACGTCGCCTTCACCTGCATCTGAACCAGCACGTTGATCGCCTGTTTGTAGCGCGACTCCAGACCCGGGGCATCGGCGTCGCGCACCGCTTCGGCCAGCGTCAGATCGCCGAAATCTTCGAGATACAGCAACCCCGCTACATGATCGTAGTGATGCAGCGTCGGAACCGGCACGCCGGCCTTCCCGAGATGCGACAGAATATTCAGAAAAGGCAATTCGGTGATCTGATGCATCGCTCCGCTGACCGCTTCTTCCGATTGCTTAAACCCTTCCGGCTCCGCCAGTTGCATGAGAATCACGGAGTGGGGCGGGCCGCCGGCCAGAAGCGCGCGGAAGTAGCGCCGGTTCGACGCATCCCCCGGCAAGGGCTGGAGTTCGCGCAAGACCAGACCGGGACTCAGTCGCGATTCAATGGTACGGGCGACGAGGGCTTGATCAGGAGGTGTGAGAGGCCCCTTTGGTGGAGCAGGGTTCGAAGTAGTCATACGCGCCGGATTATACCGAGCGATCTCACGGTTTGTCACGAACACTATAGGAATTGCTCAGCGGGAGCGGACCATGTAAGCACCATTCGCAGTAGTCAGACGCGGTGGATATACCGAGCGATCTCACGGTTTGTCACGAACACTATGGGAATTGCTCAGCGGGAGCGGACCATGTAAGCACCATTCGCAGTAGTCAGACGCGGCGGATATACCGAGTGGTCGAAAGGTTGTCACGAACACAGCGTGAATCTGTCAACGTGAGCGGACATCGACGACGATAGGCGCCATCCGGCTCGACCCGAACAACCTGCGCACCGCCAGCGCGCCCAGGGTCGATCCCGTGACATCAGCCAGCCAATCCTGCCAGCTCGATTCGCGGAGAGGCACAACAAGTTGATGGACTTCGTCCGTCATCCCATACAGCGATGCCGTCAGGATGGCGAAAAAGAGCGCACGGGTTGCCACGGGCCCCTCAACGCCCCAGCGGAACGCCCGATAGCACAGTCCGCCGAGTCCGGCATATTCCATCGCGTGCAGCACCTTGTCGTTGACACTTCCAAACAGTGACGGCAGATCTTCGTCCGGATGCGATTGCGCCGACAGATAGAAGATCAATCCGGCATAGCCGGCCACCGGCCCCCAATAGAAGAGGATTCGTCTCCACCCCGCCTGTACGCCTTGACCGGTCACGATTCAAACTCCTCCGTTCGTTGCGTGTATCGTATCCCTATGACATACTTCAAAAGATGAGAGAAATCACGCCCTGATGAAGAACGTTCACGTCTGTTTTGTCTGGCACATGCACCAGCCCTACTACACCGACCCGGTTGCGGGGACGGCGAGTATGCCCTGGGTGCGCCTCCATGCCACCAAAGCTTATTTCGATATGGCCTACCTGCTGGAGAAGTTCCCGGCGGTGAAAGCCACGTTCAACTTCACGCCGTCGTTGTTACTCCAGCTTCAGGAAATCGGCAACGGCACCGTGCGCGATCTCTTCCTTGAACGGGCCCAGCGTCCGGCCGCGGAGTTGACGCCGGAAGAACAGGCCTTCCTCATCCGCCATTTCTTCTCGGCCAACTGGGCCACGATGGTGCGCCCGTTCGCACGCTATCACGAACTGCTCATCAAACGCGGCCCCGATGTCTCGGGGCCGGATCTCGCCAAAGTCGCCCGGCAGTTTTCGACACAGGATTTTCTGGACCTGCAGGTCTGGCACAATCTGGCCTGGTTCGGATATGGACCGCTCCAACGCTATCCTCGTCTGGCCGCGCTCCGCAGCAAGAATCGCGGTTTCACGGAAGAAGACAAACACGAAGTCCTCGCCCTGCAGCGCGTCGTGATTCAAGCGATTGTCCCGCTTTACCGGCAGCTCCTCGACCGGGGTCAGATCGAACTCACCACCACACCCTTCTTTCACCCGATTCTGCCGCTCGTCATCGACACGGATATTAATCGACGCGCGCGCCCCGACCTCCCTTTGCCGTCACGCTTTCGCGCACCGGAAGATGCGGAAACGCAACTCCAGAGCGCCGTGGACTTTCACCGCAAGACCTTCGGGCAGCCGCCGGTCGGGCTCTGGCCGTCAGAGGGATCCGTCTGCCCCGAACTGTTGCCGTTGGCCCATCACGTCGGGCTCCGCTGGCTCGCGACCGACGAGGGCATCCTGGCCCGCTCGTTCGAATTGAGCAATCGACCGTGGTATCGGCACACCGACCTCTACCAGCCCTATCGAGCAGGAGAGTCGGGACGAGACCTCACGATGGTCTTTCGCGACCGCGATATCTCCGACGCCTTCGGATTCGTGTATCACAAGACCGACCCGGACTCTGCCGCTGACGATGTGCTCCGCCGCCTCCGGAACATTATTCACAATGCACCACAGGAACACATTCTCATCCCCGTCGTTCTCGACGGTGAAAATCCCTGGGAGCATTACCACGACGGCGGCGAACACTTCCTTTCGCGCCTCTACCGCGCCTTCACCGCACACGAATTGGATCAAGACCAGGCCATCCACCTGACAGCCTCCACCATGTCGGAAGGCGTTGTCGCAGTCCCGCCCACGCAACATCTGCCCTTGCTCCATTCAGGATCCTGGATTAATCAGGACTATAAAATCTGGATCGGACACCATGAAGACAATCAGGGCTGGGACCTCCTCGGCCTGACCCGCACACGCCTCGTGGAAGTCGCCCCCACATTACCGGTAGACCGCGCAGAAGCGGCCTGGCAGGAACTCTATGCCGCCGAAGGCAGCGACTGGTTCTGGTGGTACGGCGATGATTTCGACACCGATTACAAGCAGGAGTTCGACCGGCTCTTCCGCACCCACTTGCGGAACATCTGGCTCTTCATGGGCCTCACCCCGCCCGATCGATTGAACCAGCCGATCTGTGTGTTGACTCAGCAGGCCACGGCAGATCGCATCACACAGCCGGTGACCATCCTCGCCCCCACCATCGACGGTCTGGTGACAGACTTTTTCGAATGGCGCGGCGCCGGGACCATCTCAACGCAACCGCCGCTGGGAGCCATGTGGAAAGCCGAAGGGTTATTCACGGCCATCTACTTCGGCTGGAGCCAAGACCATCTGCTCTTACGTCTCGACCCGGATGACGCCGCGCAGCCGCGACTCAATGGATTGGGAATGGAGATCACGCTCCACGGATCTCAGCGCAGTTTCCGTCTTTCCTGCTCGCTTGCTCCGTCCGGACCGGAGTCCTTCACGCTCTTCCAACAAGGTGAGGACGGTAGCTGGCAGGAGATTGGTCCCTATCGTTCGATTTGTCGACGCACCATTTTAGAACTGGCTATCCCGATGAAGGATCTCCACCTCGAAGCGGGACAAGAGGTGCGCATGAGCCTCGTAATTCTCGATCATGGATTGGAAGTCGCCCGCTATCCGCATCAGGCGCCGGCCGCCCTGACTGTGCCCGGACCTGAGTTTGAAGCGGGACTGTGGAGAGTGTGATCCATGGGCGAGGGGTAAGGGCACGTGGCTAGAGGTCGGATCAGACCTTTCGCACCCATAGCCTCAAGCCTCTCGCCCCTAGCCTGCATTGGAGAAAAACTATGCCTGACTTAAGACGTGATCCTATCGTCGGCCGCTGGGTGATCATTTCGACCGAACGGAACGGCCGGCCGCAGGACTTTGCGCATCTGCAACCGGCGAAAGCGATCTCCTCGGCGCTCTGTCCCTTTTGCCCGGGGCAGGAACGGCTGACCCCTAAAGAGATCATGGCCTATCGACCGCAGCCCGGCGAACCGAACTCGCCGAACTGGACCGTCCGCGTCATCCCGAATAAGTTTCCCGCGTTGCAGGTTGAAGGCGACATGGGCCGGGAAGGCATCGGATTGTACGACCGGATGAACGGCGTGGGAGCGCACGAAGTCATCATCGAGTCACCGGGACACAAAGAAGGTCTCGCCGATCTGCCGACGAAAAAAATCGAGGACGTCCTCTGGGCCTATCGCGACCGCATGATCGATCTCCGGAAAGATCTGCGTTTCCGCTACATTCTGATCTTCAAAAACCACGGCGCCTCGGCCGGCGCCACGCTGGAACACAGCCACTCGCAACTCATCGCTTTGCCCATCGTCCCGACCAGCGTGACAGAAGAACTCGACGGCTGCCGGGCCCACTACGAGCAGAAAGAGCGCTGCATCTATTGCGATATCCTCCGGCAGGATCTCTCCGACGGCGACCGGATTGTCGCGGAAAATCCGGAATTCCTCTGCGTCACACCCTATGCGCCACGCTTTCCCTTTGAGATGTGGATCCTTCCCAAGCGCCATGCCGCCTACTTCGAAGAGAGCCAGAAATCGCAGTTCGAATTTCTGGCCCCGATTCTCTCCGAGTCCCTGCGCCGCATGGACAAGGCGCTCGGCCGTCCCTCCTACAACTTCATGCTCCACAGCTCCCCGCTGCACGAAAAGACCGGCGACTATTACCACTGGCATCTGGAAATCATCCCGAAACTCACCCAGGTCGCCGGCTTTGAATGGGGCACCGGCTTCTACATCAACCCCGTGTCACCGGAAGAGTCGGCGAAATTTCTGAGGGAAGCGGAACTGTAAGCAGCCTGAAGAACGCCGCCTGGACGTCTCCCCTCACGCTGCATGGTGAGCGGATCCTCGATGGAGGGATTTGCCGATAGCGCTCGGGGACCGGCTTTGATCCCAGTGATGACGGCTCTCCCTTCCCATACCGGGAAAACGGGAACGGATGATAGTGCCGCAGCCGATGACGGACTCCCCTCCCTGCTCCTTGCCCCCTGCCCTTCCGTAAGCCTATCATCGTTCGATCGTGGTCATGGCTCACCGGAAATGGAGCCCTTAGTGCCCGTTCGTTTTCGCATAGAAGATCCCGGGCTCACGCAGCCGTTGCGGCAGATCGAACAACTGGTTCGCCGGGCCGGGGGGCGGCTCTGGCTGGTCGGCGGCTGCGTGCGCGATCTGATTCTCGAACGGCAGCCGCGCGATCTGGATCTTGAAGTGTCCGGTATTCCTCCCGGCCAACTGCACGGCATCCTCACCGAACACTTCTCCGTCCAGTTCGTCGGTCGGGCGTTCGGCGTGTTCAAGCTCGACGGCCTGCCGATCGACGTCTCGCTGCCCATGCGGCGTCCTCTGGACGAGGCGTCGATTCCCGGTCTGCTCCATCTGGCCGATCCTGAGATGGAGATCGACGAAGCCCTCTCACGACGCGACTTCACCATCAACGCGATGGCCTGGGATCCCGACACGCTGGATTTTCGCGACCCCTTTCACGGCCGTGAGGATCTCAAGACCGGCACTCTGCGTCATGTCTCCGGACGATTTGCCGAAGACCCGCTGCGCGTGCTGCGCGGGATGCAACTGGCCGCGCGTTACGGCCTGACGGCGGCACCGGAGACACTCGCGCTCTGCCAGTCACTCACGCAGGACCATCTCCCGAGCGAACGGATCTGGGAGGAGTGGAAGAAATTCCTGCTCCAGGGGGTTACCCTCTCAAAGGGGTTGCAGTGGCTCAACGATTGCGGCTGGATCCGGTTCTATCCGGAGCTCGCAGCGCTGCGCGGTTGCCCCCAGGATCCGGTGTGGCACCCGGAGGGCGACGTCTGGGTTCACACGCTCCACTGCCTGGACTGGTTCGCCAGGGAACGCACCGGACAGACGGAGGATGATCTGGCGGTCGGCCTTGGCGTACTCTGTCATGACTTCGGCAAACCCGCCACGACGAAGAAAGAGTTCGGGCGCATCACGTCGCGCGGCCATGAACCGGAGGGGGAAGCCCCGACCAGACAATTCATTGCCCGGCTCACCAATCAAACAGGGCTGGCCGACGAAGTCGTGACCCTCGTGCTGTGCCATCTGCGCCCCCGGGCGCTCTACGATGCGAAGGTGTCCGACAGTGCGGTTCGCCGCCTGGCCAGGCAAGTAGGCCGTATAGATCGCCTCGTGCGCGTGGCGCGCGCCGATCATGCCGGGCGGCCGCCGAAACCGTTCGATGACTTTCCCGCCGGCGAGTGGTTGCTCAAGAAGGCGCGGAAATTGGACGTCGAAACACAAGTCCCTGCTCCTATCGTGATGGGCCGCCACCTCCTCGCGATGGGGGTTCCGCCGGGCCCTGAGATGGGCCAACATCTCGATGACTGCTACGAAGCCCAGTTGGATGGATTGTTCACCACGCTCGACGAAGGCCTGGCCTACGCACGCCGGCTCTTCCCTTCTTCATCTTGATTCAATCCAATTCCTCCCCTTGCCCTTGTACCTGTCACATCACGTGCCCATTCCTCCACTCGTCACCCGTCACTGATCACCCATCACGTCCCCCAGCCCCTTGCTCCCTCACGCATCGGCATCATATGATCGC
>Ga0209253_10002153_pt1 | contig 17425 bp, 18 predicted proteins | sample FrelakmetBRP12BR_FD_187145 | JGI IMG/M metagenome (GOLD analysis project Ga0209253, IMG submission 187145) | Freshwater lake sediment microbial communities from the University of Notre Dame, USA, for methane emissions studies - BRP12 BR (SPAdes)... | ecosystem: Environmental > Aquatic >...
CAATGTGGGTGTATGGTATCCTTGAAAAGCACTGGGCGAAGCTGTTCAGGCAGGCGCAGGTAAAAGGTTTTTCCATTCAGCAGGGGGTCGCCGATATTTATACCGGGTTTGGCATAAACCCCGAAGATGTGCGAGATGTGGAACTTGCACTCAAGATCGAACTGGTACATGCAAAGATGGAGGATCTTATCCCGTTCTGTGCCGAGATTGTCAAGATCTCAAAACCTATGCTTGTCGTAGGGAACAAGGTTGATGAGGCACCCGATGCACTGCGTACATTGCTTGCCAAGCTGCATGTATCGTTTGCGAGCGCCGCATCTGAACTCGCGCTCCGCAATGCTGTAGCTGCACACGTTATCAAATACCTGCCCGGTGATTTGCAGTTTGTGGTAAAGAACGAAGCAGCGCTTTCAGCCGCACAGAAAGCGGGGCTTGCAAAGATTGCCGGGGTGATGAAACAGTGCAATGGCACTGGAGTCCAGCAGGCAATCAACCGTGCGGTTTTTGAGCTGCTGGACAGAATCGTGGTGTATCCCGTCGAGGACGAAAACCATTATTGTGATAAAAAAGGGCAGATGCTCCCCGATGCATTCCTGATGAAAAAAGGATCGACACCGCATGACCTTGCTTTCCAGGTGCATACTGATATTGGCAAGGGATTCCTGTACGCCATTGATGCCCGTACGAAGATGCGTATCAAGGAGAGTCATGCCTTGAACGACGGGGACATCATCCGCATTGTGAGCACGGCCAAATAACCAGGTATTGTAACGCAGTAAGACGCCCGGCGTCTCATTGTCAGACAATTCCGCCGCTTTTCTCTAAAATACCTGTTTTAATTCGGATTTTTTTCACAAAACACTGCATTTCTCCACAAAGTTTTTAAAGGGATGTGGTCAATAGAGAAAATACCCTCACAAGGCAGGAGGTGGAGCAATGGGATCAGAAATATACCAGGCGCAGGTGATCAGAAATTTCTTTGACACTATCACAGGAACCGACAGGAATCTGTCCAGAATTTATATGTGTGTCATGAGTCTCGCCAAACTCCGGATGGAACCGCCGGAAAAAATGGCAAAGCTCGTTGACCAGCTGCGTAAAAGCAAGCAGCACAAGGAGCTGTCAGTCGATATTCTGGATTACATGTGTGATGCGGCGCTCCAGCTGGACCTGCCCGCCATCCAGACAGCGTTCGGTGTCAGGGATGTAAAGGATCTTGCACAGGACTTCAGCGGGATCAGTATCGATTCCCTCTGAAACCCCCCGTTTTTTTTTGAAATTTTTTAATGCCCCGTTTCCTGACTAACCGTTTTGGATGACCGTTCTTTTACTCTTTGCGCATGTGGTACTGGATGATACAGCGTCTGCTGACTGCTTATTATGATAAACCGACACAGATGAAGGGATCCCCCCCTCCTTCTCATACGATTCCGAGCGCCGATTTGTATGATGTAAGAATCTTGATAACAAATTTCTGGTGCTCTTCAAGCGCCTGCTCGTCATCCATCGAGGTGTTCTTGGCCACCGCAAACAGCAGGATCAGCGCATTTTCCAGTTCCAGCGACCCGGGGTCTTCGATTTTATCCTGGGGGAGTTTTATGGCAAGCAGGGCGCGCTCGTGCTCGGTAAACGAGACACTGGTAACAGCTGTTACCTGGGCATTTTCAAGACTCTCTGCATTTGCCTGCACAATCCGAAGGGCTTTTTTCAGCGTATCATTGCTCCCGCCATCAGGAAGAAGCGCAAGTGCGCGCCGGGACTCTTCAACAGTATTCTGGTAGAGCCCAAACTTGAAACTGAAGAACGCGGATGCAATCTCGTGGGCGGTCTTTTTCTGGATATTCCCAAATTCCGGTTTTATTCTCTCGACATAGTCATGCAGAAATCGTTCCATGGGATCAGAGCCTCCTCTGGCATCTCCTGATGAACCAAACTTTCTGTTCAGCCGTACCAGAAGGTAGGTAATACTGGCGGCAAACAGCAGCTGTAATGGAATGGTTGGGGGGATTTCCAGCGGCACCAAGAATAGCAGGATCGCATAAAGCGGAGCGCAGAGCGCGACAATATCTTTCCTTGGTCTCGTGTAGGCGAGGTAGCCAAGGAAGAAGGCACCTGCAACACACCCCCAGACAAAGGTACCGGCGTCGGTAATCACGAGGTAGTGCTGGAGTACGACACCTAGTAGGATCCCCCCGAATGAAACTAAAGGAACTGCATAGGTGAGTGCGCGTTCCTGCCGGGGTGATGGGTTCCACAATGCTGCAGCGTTCATCAGGAATTCCTTGAACTTATTGGCGTCGTAATGCAATGAACGTATCCGTTAATACCCCGTCAGGCTGATAGTTCGTCGTTGGCAAACCCAAGAGATTCTGTATCAATCCTGCGTGTATATGAGTATGCAATACATATGAATTATCAACCGTTATGGGTGCTGTTGTTTTTTCAGATGTGCACGCCGATGCCGGAGCAATCACTGCCCTTCGTTCGTGGATCAGGAAACCGGCGTTTGTTAAGCATTTTGGCACCATTGATGTTGTAATCAATCTCGGCGACATCCTCCACCGGGGCGACCACCCAAAAGAGGCGCTTGAGCATGTCCACGCGCTCGCACATGAATTCCGGCTCATTTCTGTGATGGGAAACCATGACCACGCCTTTCTGAACGGTCTTTTAGTGAGCGGCAGTGATGCTGCGAGCACGTACCGTCATGAGCAGTTACGTGGTTCACCGCTCCTTTCTATCTTTTCAGGCATGCCGATGGAATGGGTGAATGAGGGAATCCTATTTGTTCACGGTGGGCCTATGGAACTTGACAGTTCCACCCTGCACCTCAAATGCTGGCAGAGGCTAGGGCGCGATGCAGGTGATTCGTATACGGGTTATCACTACACACCGGAGATGGCTTTTTCTGCAATTCGCATGCGTGGGCTTACCCATATGTGCTGCGGGCATCAGCACAATAATCTCTGCTGCATAAAGATCCCGGAAGGGATTAAACAATATGAGCTGGTCTTTACACCGATTGCGGAGAAGGGTTCAGAGCTGGGTGCACTCCACGTAGCAGAGGTGCCGCTCGATGTTCCGACCATCCTGCGCGTTGGCGCGTGTCATGGTACGAATCCAGAATTCGCTTACACAGATTTTACTACTTTCTCTTTCATCCGAATCGAATCGCCAGGACTCCCGCAGTGAAGTTGTGCAGAATCAGGGTGTTGTTCTTACCACTGATTTTTTGGCATTCTGACAACAAATATATATAGCATAACCACCCAGTGGTTATCATGCCTCGTGCAGGCGAGGGGAGATCGATCAAGATCGCCCCTGACGTGTATGAGGCGTTGCTTACGCTGAAGCAAGGGAGAATGACCATCAGCGATGTCATTGCACACATGCTGCGTGACTGCTATGGCTGGCCATCAGAATTCCCCGATGATCAACGTGAGCTTGAGGATTTCACGCAACGATAACCGAACATCTGATGGGGATGGTTCTCGCGGGCACGGCGCAGGCCCTCCCCAAATTAGTAACATATCATACGGGATATGGTATTTGAAGAAGAACTCACACTGGATACCCTGAACGAGTTGATTCAGCGTATCGATGAGGAACTTTTCATGTCTGATGAAATCGGACATGAGGAGTGATCGTTTCCCCCTGCAGGCATTACCCTCCCTGTGGAGTGGCGAAAACCTGGGAATATTGAACCTGCACGTCGTTCCCTGATATCTCCTCCACTGTTTTTTCGAGTTTCTCCTTAAGCGAAGGGATGTTCCGATGGATCTCATCGCGCCATTTGATAAGGTCAGTACGGGACTGCTCTTCTCTGGCACACATCACCTCGAGCTGGATTTTTTCCCGTATCAATTCTTCTCTCCGGGCAACAACAGGATGAGAACGGAAAGCAAGTTCCGCGGTATCATATTGTCGTGTTTGATCAGAAAACGCTGTGCAGGTTGATGTGATCTCATTAATGAATCGGTCTGGTTCAGCAAAGAGTTCACGTTCCTCCTTATTCTTAATGTGGATGTCTCCGGTGTCGATCATACGTTTCGCGATAGGAATCACGGCAGTCAAAGCCTGCACAAGATCCAAAGAATTGGGAACGGTATGATCAGAGAGGATTGCCATAGCATGCCGAAGCGTCTGTTCATCCGGATTTTTGTGTGTCTTATGAGCGATTTTTTCAGCCTTGCGCAGGACATGGGATGCGGTCATCGAAAGTGCCGTATACTGACGGGCAGTCCTTTCACGCTCCTCAGCCAGACTCTGAATAGCATAGCGCTGGTTGTTCAGGGTGTGCATGGCTTCGTCGTGTTCCAGAGCGCTGAGTTCCTGTTTGCAGGTCTCAATACGATTCCTGTTATCCTGGATGCGCTGATCAATTCGTCTCTCCTTCTCGCGGGATTTTTCGGTGTCCCCCTCAATATCCACAAGCGCCCCGTGTATCTTTCGTGCTTCTGTAATAAGCGTCATCTCCCTGCGGTACAGAGTGAGCGCTTGGGTCATTGCGTTGATCTCCCTCCCAATCGCATCGATCCCTGTCCTGACTAATCTCATGTCCTCAGGAAATATGGTCTGGAGATACTTTCCCTGACCTCGCGTGCTGTTAAGGCATCCCTTGAGTATCTCTGCAGCGGTTGTATAGAAGGCTTCAACATCTCCCGGCAGGGGTTTAGATAGTGCAGTCTCCATCGCTTTTGCAAACTGGGGTAGCGCATTCTTCGCGATGCTTTTCAATTTCGGGTGTATCTCCTTGTTGAATTGTGCAGCGCGGAGTGTCTGTACAACCTGTTCAAGGTTTCTGACCGCTTCGCGTATTGCCCCCATCGATGAAACAGTAGTTTTTTGGAGAACCTCTGATGCCGCCTGTTCGCGTTCGTCAAGCCATGAGGGGATCTTCCCGAACCTGATGACGAAAGATGCGGGAGAGTCTGTTTTGATGAGTTTTTTTAACAATTTGAACATTTATTACCCCTTGTGACCCTGTTCCCATGGGCTCATTATCTCAAGGTGGTGGTGATCAGTCGCCTTCCGCAATCTCTTTGAGCCGACCGACCCCGCCAATCTCTCTGATAACGCGAAATACTGCTGGTGGCACGAGCGTCTTCCACGGTTCACCTTTGAGCATGCGCCGGCGGATCTCGGTACCGCTATGGGTGTCACGCTCGTACATCGCGGGTGACTGGACAGTGATATTGGCTTCCCTGAACAGCTGCACAACGAGCGGGTTTGAAGAGTAGCAGAGATCGAAGGGAGGTGTCATGGACTGGATATGGGCGACCCAGAGGGCATTGCGCTTGATGTCCTCTATCGGAATCACGTAAAAGGGGCAACCGAGCGATGCGAGTGCCCCGGTGATCATGAGAACACGCTCACCCGCAGTGAACGGGTTATCCAAAGTGTGGGAAAGCTGGGCACTTCCGATCCCTATTATGATCTCATCCACGTCATCCGCGATACACTCAAGTACCGACTGGTGCCCATTGTGGTATGGCTGGAACCTCCCGATGTAGAATCCCCGTTTCATGGATGTGCCCCCAGAGTGGCGATGCGGGCAGCGAATGCGCCGGCAGTGAAACCGGCGTCAATGTTGACCACAGCGATCACCGAGCAGGACTGGAGCATGCTTGCAAGTGCTGCCCGTCCCTCACCCATGTACCCGTATCCGGTGCTCACCGGAACCCCGATAACCGGTTTATCCACCAGCCCGGCAACAACCGCAGGTAATGTCCCCTCCCGCCCCGCGCAGACAATGAAGGCGTGAGCGTCAAGGAGGGGTTGTAATGCCGGGAAGAGCCGGTGGATGCCCGCAGCCCCCACATCATATGCGGTCCGCACTACGCAACCCATTTCCTCTGCAATGGTCTTTGCCTCTTCGGCGACGCGGATATCTGATGTCCCCGCGGTGATAATAGCAACAATCCCCCCCGTGAGGCTCGGCGTCGATCCTCTGGAAAGAACAAGCACGCGTGCCCGTTCCCTGTATTCAGCAGCTATACCTTTGCGGGTGGCATGCTCCTGAACCTGAGCCACCTGTTCGGGGCTCACGCGCGTAACAACGCAGCGCCCTGTCGCTTCTGCATGCCGGACTGCAATCTCTGCAAGTTGTGCGGGTTCCTTACCTTCACCGAGCACTACTTCAGGCAACCCACAGCGCACTGCCCGGCCAAGGTCAATGCAGGCAAATTCCCCGAGACGTTCGAAACGCAGACCATCAATTGCCTCAGCGGTGTCTTTTAGGGACAGTTCACCGCTTTTATAGCGTGCAAGCAGGTCATTGAGCATCGGGTTTTGTGACATGGATGTAATAATACAGATATGGATCAGTGTATAATAATACGTTCATTCTCATGACGTATCTTGTTTATATTGCCGTTTTTGGTACAGCAGCTGTCATATCCCTCTGGCTGCGCGATGTGAGGATCTATACTCGCACCGGATTTTCTGGCTACCGGCAGGCGTCATATTGGGGAGTGGCATACGGCGCCCTTGCGACATTCGGGGTTGCTTGTGCGATGTTCATGCTGGAACTCCTCGGCTTAGGACTGGTCCTTGCCGCGCTCTTTCTCCAGGGAAAGATCAATCGTGAGATGGTCTGGGGAACCGAGGGTCCTCTTGAACGTCTGTTCGGGAGTGTCCCAAGGCAAAAGGCGAATAAGAAATAATGGAGAGATGATTACTACTGAGGGGGTTTTATTCATGCTCCATAAACCGAGAGGGACAAGGGATTTTCTACCCGATGAGATGGAGGCGCGCCGCAGTATCGAGTGGTCTTTTCGTGATGTAGCGCGTCGCTGGGGGTACCGGGAAGTCTGCACTCCGGAGTTCGAGGACCTCGACCTCTTTACCATGCGCTCAGGTGAGGGGATCATCGAAGAGATGTATGTCTTTCTCGACAAGGGAGGACGAAAGCTTGCCCTGCGTCCGGAGATCACCGCATCTGTGATCAGGATGTATGTCAATGAAGCGAAGGTAGCAAAAAAACCCCTCCGCTGGTACTATTTTGCTGACTGCTTCCGGTACGAACGCCCCCAGAAAGGAAGGTACCGCCAGTTCTGGCAGTTCGGTGTGGAGCTGATCGGCGCGGACACCCCGCTTGCCGATGCTGAAATGGTCATTCTCGCCGCTGACATGCTGAATGCAACAGGAGTCATATATGAACTGAGGGTGGGGCATCTTTCATTCATGAAACAGATCTTGCAGGATCTCGAACTAAATATACAGCGCAGGGTCATGTCATACCTCGACAAAAAGGATTTTGAGGGACTCGCGGTCACACTCGAAGCCGTGAAAAAACCCGATTTATATCAATCCCTCACTGCACTGATCGAATGTCGGGAACTTGCCGAAGCATTCGATATTTCCGGGCTGGTTCCAGAAAAGGGGCGTATTGAACAGACAATAGGGATTCTGGATGCAGCAGACGTGAAGTATACGCTCAACTTTGGTATTGCGAGGGGGCTGGACTATTATACCGGTATGGTCTTTGAAGGATTTGCACCTAATCTCGGGGCAGAGAACCAGATCCTCGGTGGAGGTGCATACCGGCTCGCCCATCTTTTTGGCGGCGATGACGTGGCGTCGTGCGGTTTTGCGATTGGGTTTGACCGGGTAATGGTCTCGCTTGGTAATGTTAAGCAGAGGAGGGATACAGTCGTGGCGATTGTCTGTACGAATGAAGGGCAGAAGCGCGCGCTCGCAATCGCCCGTGCATTCCGGGATGCGGGTATCCGTGCAGAGATGAATCTCATGGATCGTGGACTTGGCGCCCAGCTTGCCCATGCCTCAAAGTCCGCGGATTTTGCGGTTGTGATCGGGCAGCGTGAAGCGGAGTCGGGGAACGTGACCATTAAAAACCTTCAGACCGGTGAGCAGAAGACTGTGGAGCTTGCAGAAGCTATTGCCGAGGTAGGAGCGCATGGTGCTCGCTGACGAGCTTGCAAAACAGCAACGTAGCATCAGCGTCGCAGAATTCTTCGAAAAGAACAAACATCTGCTTGGATTCGACTCTCCCACCCGCGGTGTTATAACCACGATAAAAGAGGCTGTGGACAATGCACTGGACGCCTGCGAGGAAGCGCAGGTACTTCCTGACATTTTTATCAGCATAAAAAAAACCGGCAATGATATTTTCCGGATAATCGTTGAAGACAACGGCCCCGGCATCGTACCCGCTCAGGTTCCGTTTGTGTTCGGCAAACTCCTCTATGGGTCCCGGTTCCATCAGATCCGGCAGACACGCGGGCAGCAGGGGATCGGGATCTCGGCAGCAGTGCTCTATGCCCAGCTTACAACCGGCATGCCGACTATCGTTATCTCACGCACGGGTCCGAAGGAAACCGCCCACAGGTTTGAAATCCAGATAAAGATTGAGACAAACGAACCAGATATCATCCTGCAGCAACCGTTTGAATGGGACCGGATCCATGGCACCCGGGTTCAGATTGAGTTCAAGAGCACAATGTCGGCAAAGAAAAAGCTGCTCGAGTACCTCAAATACACCTCGGTGGTTAATCCCCACGCACGGATCCGGGTCGAGCTCGATGACGAAGCCTTCACGTTTGAGCGGGTGAGCCAGGATGTGATTGCCTGCCCTGCCGCGATTCAGCCGCACCCCCATGGCATTGAATTCGGTCAGCTGAAGCGGATGGCTGCAACAAGTGAGCAGAAACTTTCGGATTTCCTCGTAGAAACATTCAGCCGTGTCGGGAAGAAGACCGCGCAAGAGATGTGCGGGAAGGCTGGTCTTAAGGGTACTGCGAAGGTAAAGGGACTTTCCAGTGATGAACTCAAGACGCTCCTTGCCGCGATGCAGGCGGTTGCTGTGCCGGCCCCGCCAACCACACAGTGCCTTTCTCCCATTGGCGAGGAGCTGATCCGGCGCGGGCTTGACAAGGAGTTCAAGATGGATTTTGTTGCAGCCCGCACCCGCCCGAGCTCTGTCTATTCCGGACACCCGTTCATGGTTGAGGCGGCAATCGGCTATGGTGGCAGATTGCCTCCTGAAGGAAATGCCACAATACTCAGGTTTGCAAACCGTGTTCCGCTCATGTACCAGCAGGGCGCCTGCGTGATCACAGCTGCCGTAAGTGGCGTGAACTGGAAGTTATATAATATTTCGCAGCAGGGTCTCCCGATAGGGCCGATCATGATCCTCGTCCATATCGCATCCACGAACGTGCCGTTTACAAGCGAGAGCAAGGATGCAATCGCAGGCATCGCGGAAATCGAAAAGGAGATCATGCTCGCCCTTCAGGATCTCGGGCGCGAGCTGAAGATATTCCTCTCCCGCAGGGATAAGAACAAGGTAGCCGAAGATCGGGCGCGGGCAGTATGCGCGATCATACCGGAGCTTTCGGCAAAAGTCAGTGAGATCGTCGAAAAGCCGCTCATCGATACCTCGCCGATTGAAGGAAAACTCATGCACAAGGTAATTGCCAAAAAATGGACACGGGATGGTAAAGTGACCATTGAAGTGAGTAACTATACTGTGCATGAAGGGGAACTCTCGGTGTACGATATATCACCTGATAAAGCAGCCGATGCCGCCCCGAAACCGGATTTCATCAGTGAGGTAGAGGGGCAGTTTACGAAGGTATGGAAGGCCACAATCCCCCCACAAACTGTATGGCATGTCGCGTTTACCGGCAAAGGTGGCGGTATGCTCGATATCCGGGGAATAGAGGACACAAAGAAGATGGTGGTGGATCTCGATGTCTAAAGAGGAGCTAGACAAGCGGTCGATGAAGGCGCTGCTCTCTATCGCATCCGCCTGGTACGACCAGATGAAGGCAGGGGAGATTCCCTCCATCTCACTGCCGACACGCACGAAATACAATATCGAGTATGATGACACAAGCGAGGTCTGGAAATACGGCGACAAGGAAAGCATGCGCACCGCTGCGACGGCAAAGAGTGCGACCCACCTGCTTAAGATGGCATACGTAATCGGTTTTGTCAAACAACAGCTGATCGAGAACCGTTCCTCAACGTTACGAGAAATGTATTACATCTCCGAGGGCTGGAAACGGGCAAAGTTCGGTGCACAGGAGGAAAGTAATTTTCTCATCGAAGACCTCGAGATTATCTCCGAAGTCCCGCGTGAGGGGTTCCATCTCCACCCTGAAGAGAATGGTGCATCCATTTACGGCCCGATGCGGATCCGGGAAGAAACGCGCAGGGGGATGCGGGCTATTCACTGCCAGGATGATGTGGGCCAAGCGGGGTATACAATCCCCAACAATGTTGAAAACATCGAGTTTGTGGACCATGATGCAAAGTTTGTGATCGCGCTGGAGACGGGTGGTATGTACGACCGGCTGATCGAGAACGGGTTTGATGAAGAGTACAATGCAATCCTCGTCCACCTGAAAGGACAGCCGGCGCGATCCACCCGACGCATGTTAAATAAAATCAGCACCACATGGAACCTCCCTGTCATGGTTTTTACTGATGGTGACCCCTGGTCGTACCGCATCTTCGCATCGGTTGCCTACGGTGCGATCAAGAGTGCCCATATGTCAGAGCTGCTCGCTACACCAAAGGCTCAGTTCCTTGGCCTGCAACCCAGCGATATCAGGGACTACAACCTCCCCTCGGATAAATTGTCTGAGAAGGATATGGAGGCGCTGAATTCTGAACTCACCGATCCCCGGTTCGCCACAGTTTACTGGAAGAAACAGATCAATTTACAGCTTGAAATGGGACTGAAGTCAGAACAGCAGGCATTTGCCGCACGCGGGCTGGACTTTGTCACGAAGAAATACCTGCCTGCACGGTTGAGTGAGATGGGAGTGATTTGATTTTTGTGGAATATTTTCTATTAGCCACGCACCTTTGGAAATTGGATGAATTGATGTAAAAGGTCGGATTGAACATGAATAACGAAACATTCAAGGATAAAACTCTACTGGTAATCGCGTCCCAATTTCCGGATAGTGAAAACCGTTTTATTGGAGGGATTTTTGTGAAACGGCAGATTGAACCTTTGAAACCGCTATTTAAACGAATAATTGTGATAGCTCCGGTAAACCAAGTTTTTTTTTCCAGAGAATACAAATACTGCCAGAATTACTCCTACGACAATGTTGAGGTCTATTTTCCTAGGTGTTTCTATATCCCACGGCCAGTTCATCGTATCATTTCAAAGTATACAGACCAAATCTTTGATAACCGGGCAGATATTGTCGAAAACCTTCTGGAACAGAAAAACATTCAGTTTGATCTGATCCACGCCCATTTTACCTGGCCATCTGGATATATTGCCTTACGGCTGAAGGAAAAGTATCATGTTCCTTTTGCTCTGTCAATACATGAAGACCCGTTGTGGTTCAACGAAGATATTCAAAGAGCTCATCCTGTGTGGAAATCCATCTGGTCCCAAGCTGATGCCCTCATCCGTATCAGCAGAGAAGATCTGATACGCCTTCAGGATTATAATCAATCGACGTATTCGGTAAAATATGGATTTTCCGATCAGTTTATCCCCTTGGACACAGTGGAATCACGAAAAAAACTTCATATGCCTCAAGATAAAAAAATTCTCTTCAGTCTTGGTCTCTTGTCTGAAAGGAAAGGATTTAATTTCCTCATCGAAGCCATGGCCAGAATAAAGAAGCAGCGTGATAACGTGGTCTGTTTTATCGGAGGGGCTGATCCCAGCGGAATTGGCCTGACCGAACGGCAACTGAAAAAACAAATACGACAGAATGGCCTGGAAAAATATGTTCATCTGCTTGGTTCCATTCCTGAAAACCGGATTGTTGCCATGATGAATTCCTGCGATCTCTTTGTTCTACCCAGTTTGAGCGAAGCATTTGGCATTGTGAATCTTGAAGCGATGGCCTGTGGGAAACCGGTAATTTCTACGTACAATGGTGGCAGCGATGAAATTGTTACCTCTGAGGAATTCGGATTCCTGGTCAAACCTGCAGATTCTGATATTCTTGCAGAAAAAATTCTTGTAGCACTTGACAGGAAGTGGGATCCGTTTGCTATCCGCCGACATGCCGAAGAATATTCTTGGGACGCAATTGGCAACCAGCTTCTGGAAATATACCGGACAATCGTAAAAATATAAGGTGTGGCTGGAATTGTGTCCCTGCCTGCAACAGAGAAAAAGTGCAATTTTTTGATGAGAGGGTTATAGAAATTCACACCACTCAGCGATTTTTGTGGATGATGAAATGGGGGGCTTCCGTGAGCTGTGGCGAGCCTCGGGAGCAGATCTCAAACAATTTTCATGGATGTGCGCGTGAACTCCTGGCGGACAGGCGACCGGGCTTTTATAGTCGTTGCCTAACAATGCACTATCCGGGGTGGTTTCTCTTTTTTATCCGGTTCTACTATCAAATCTGATGGAGTTGGGGCAAGGAAAGGTTAAAAAATCTCATGATTTTAATAAGAATGCATTCTTTCATTCAAGATTTAAAATATTCATGAATTTTTTCCGGGCAGCCTGCAAATCAAAATCTTTTTTTGCGCGAACATAGGCATTTTCTGTGATTGCCTTCTGAAATTCTTTATCTTCAAGCAGACGAACAACAGCCGTTGCTAGTACTTGGGGGTCATCGTCATCGATAACAAGCGCGCACTGGTATTTCCTGAAATATCATGCAACAAATGAATTCTTTGGTGCATGGACCAGGATTGGCCTTTTTGATGCAAGATACTCCCCGATTTTGCCGGGAGCGGACGTCTTTACCATATCCGGATACGGGGATCTGATGGATAAGGGGAGAAAGAGAATATCGGCCTTCTGCTGGATTGCAGGTATCGCAGTTATTGGTTGCGCTTTATGAAGCACTACAGGCCCGGTTATACCGTTTTCAAGAAGACGGGTCTCCGACTGGGGCGTGTAAAGATGAATCATGAGGTCTGGCATTTCGAGGGTTTGTATGGCCGTAATTAAATTCCGGAATGCATCGTAATGGGCATGGTAAACTGCCCCGGTATACACGATGGTTTTCCTCTTTGGTGGAAGTCACCTTTTTTTCGCTTCCCGCTTGAACTTGTTTTTCATATTCGTCCAGTTCAAACGGATTATGAATAACCGTTGAAGTGACACAGAACTGTATCCGATATGCTTCATGCAGGCATTCGTTTGGGACGATTACATGTGCCGCACCCCGTACAAGATCCGGTTCGTACCATGCTCTTTTTGGAGTACTTTTTTGATTTGATGTGTGCGTGAGCAGAAGATTAAGCAAGGCAGTTGAGTGAATCATTGAAGCTACATAGGTAAACATCCTAACGATCTGATAATCCGGTTGTAAAAAAGGGTAATGTGCTGTGAGATCGATTTTTGTAAAATATAGACTGAAATTATCATCTTTTCCCACGCCGTCAGCCCAAATTCATAAAAATAGAGCATCCGGATAGTATTGAAAAACAAAAAAATATACCCGAAATAGACATTCAGGCGGTTTAAACCGAGCGACTGGGCCGTGTTCTTTGCAGAGGTGCCTGCGAATCCGGGACCGGTGATGAAGAGAGCCGGGGTGGTTTTTGCAATCTCCCCTTGCAATGCGAGGTAGATGATGAAGATATGGTCCTCCCCAAACGAGTTGGTGAACTGGTAACCGCGGGCAATCCGGGTTTTGATCAGGCCGTAGAACTCGATATTCCTGTACTGGTTGAGTAAGACCTTTTTTATACCGGGCAGCCGCTGCATGCCGGTGGTGGTGATATCGGATGAGAAGAGCTCGGTTGTCCCGTCGGAATTCTTTTTGAGGGCTTCGCTGTAACATAGGGAAAGGGAGCTGTTTTTGAAAAATTCCCCAAGGCATTTTTCAATGCAGGTTACCTCCCACTCGTCATCATCGGCAGCCCACATGAAATACTCGCCATTGGCCTGCGCGAGGACAAACTGGAAATTGAACGTCGGCCCCGTGTTCTTCTCCTGCCTGTAGTAGCGTATCCGCGGATCGTTTCTTATGAACTCCTCTGCAACCTTACGGGTCTGCTCTCCCTGCGAGCAGTTATCCGAGATGATAATTTCGAGATTGCGGTACGTCTGGCCGGTGATGCATTCAAGGGTCCTGTGTAACCCATCAGGCCGGTTATAAGTGGGAATTCCTACGCTGACAAGCGGACCGGGACGAGTAGAATTTTCTGACTGGAGTTGGTTGCTGGTCAATCCCGAACACCTATACAAAACGTACAATCTCTTAAGAGATTTTTCTTCATGACTATTCAATTATGTGGCTGAAAGGCGAAAAGGTTACGGCAGGTACCCAGTACCATGGCAGAGTCACGAGGAAGCCGGAATAAAAACGTTATTTTTTCCTCAAATACGCATTAGGCCAGTGGGTAATATTGAATGACAGCGGGCTTTCATTGAATAGCCACACCGGTTGTCCGAGTGTGAACTCCTTGTGATGCAGGGCGAATTCGATTGCTGCATCGGAGGGGTTGTCATGCGTCCACTCTTCCCTGCCATGGGGTAGATCAGCGAGCTCTTTCATGATCCCGTCAGTAGCGATGATGTATGACCCCGATGAGACGAGCGGGGAATATAACCGCAGCTCTTCGGCCACGTGTGCGTTCGTATGGCACGAGTCGAGGATGACAAAAACCGTCTCTCCCGTCTGTATCATGCTCTGTACCGAGCTGACAATAACGGGATCGGTCGAACTTCCTTCGATCAGAGTGATATACGAGCTTAGCGGGTGAGACTCGATCGCCTGACGGTTGTTTGGCCGGATCTCAATATCGATCCCGATGACCCGGCCTTTGTTTAAGATTTTGCAGAGGCTGGCGTAATAGATTAGGGAACCGCCGTGGGCTACGCCGGTCTCAATGATGACATCCGGCCTTACCTGAAAAATGACCTCCTGGATCCGTACCATATCTTCTGGCAACTGGATTATCGGCCTGCCAAGCCAGGTGAACGTATAGGGATATTTCAAATTCCAGCCAATCCTGATCCACTCCCGCGAGAGTATCTCGAAGGCTTCTTTTGAATAGAGATTAAACTCTTTTTTTTTACCTTTCTCTCCCACTATCAGTTTTTTATCCATTGAGTCTATGGTAATCTTCATCTTTGTAGACCTCACTTCAGCTCTCTGAGTTTCACCTCAATGCCCTCTTCCTGCAGAAGTTGTTTTGTCTCGTCATAATAAATAGGGTTCATCAGGATTATGTTTTTTAGATCGAATTGGGGTATCTGGTGATAATCGATGATAGGGTGCCCCGTGCCCGGGATATAATGACCCTGTTTTTTCGGGTTTATGTCGATTATGCAGGAGATACTCTCGCATTCCGGGTCGATGATGTTTGCCATCGTCACCCCTTTTGCTCCGGCACCCCACAGGGCAAGGTTACCCTCGGAGCGCAGACTGCCTATCCAGACGGCATATTTTTGCCGGATTGTGGCATAATTTCTCCCAAATTCAGCGGATAACCTCAAACTGATATCGTTTTTCCTGACCGTTATGGACTTTTCAGGGGCAAGCGTCCCTTCAAGCCACAAGTACTGGCCCCCGAATGTATGTTCGATGGAGTCGACGGAAAATCCGCTCAGCTCAAATGTCGTCCTGAGTGATTCGGGTGAAAAATACGAGCAGTGCTCGTAAAAAAAGTCCCAGATAACGTTGTTTTGTAAAATCCACTCAACACACGGGGTCTCGAAAAAGACTTTCGCCTGCGATGAGCCGGCAAGGGCGCCTCGGATTGCGTCGAGAAGGACGAGCGGTTCCGGGACGTGTTCGATGACGTGCCGGCAGACGACAGCATCAGCCTGTATAGAGCGATATTCCGGCCCGTAATGTTTTTTTACAAAGGTCAGGCGACCGTCAAGATCTGTCTCCGGGCCGGTATAACTCGGGTCAAACCCAAACCCCGTATTACGAAAACCGCTCTCTCTGATGATCTCCCGGATAAAATGCCCTTTCCCGCACCCCACTTCCACAACTCTCTGGTTGTCGATGTGTTTTTTATGGACAAGGTCTTTTACCAGTCGGGTATGGTATTCGTTGAATTCCGGGGAGCAGATCTGGGTGTTATCATAACAGGCACCGTACTGGATCTTTTCTGGCTCAAAGGTAGTATTGAAGATAAACCCGCAATTCTCGCAGCACGCAAGCGTCAGGATATCCCGGGTAATCTCCCGTGCTGACTGCTGCGTCATCATCACAAAATTCTGGTGGACTGGCTCGTTCTCCCGTACAAGGAACGTGTGCAGCTGGTTGCCGGAACAGACAGGGCAGTGGCTCTTTGCGCTCATTTTTCGTCCCCGGCATGTTTTTTTGTCCACCAGTCGATTGTTTTCTCAATCCCTCTCTCCAGATAGTAGTTTTGCTGCCACCCGACTTCCTGCACCAGCCGCCGGTTATCTGCTACGACGAAGGGTGCATCCGTTGACAAACCGGGGAGTGCGCCGTATTGTATCAGGTCAGCCCTGCCAGTTTTCTCTCCGATCATCTCGATGATATCATGGATGGCGACAGGTATCCCCGAGGCAATGTTCACCGGCCCGGACACATCCGAGTCGAGCAGTTGTACGAAGGCCTCGGCAGCATCCTCGATAAACAGGTAATCGCGGATCTGGGTGCCGGTAGAGCAGGGGGCGGGTTCGTTTTGGAGCAATGGGCGGATAATGGATGAAACGAGTTTTGACGGGTGTTCGTTTGGCCCGTACAGGAAGAAGATCCTGCCCCACGCAGAGATTGTGTCCGAACCTTTCAGAATCTCCTGCAGCAACTGGTGGAGCGTGTTTTTTGAAACGCCATAGAGCGTGGAAGGCTTGACCGGCGTCAGGAACTCTGAACAGTACCCGTAAGTCCAGTCGTACTCCGCACAGGTTCCGGCCGTCACGACCCGTTGCCCTCCGGCATGGACGAACTCTGATATGAGCTGAACGCTGGCCTGCACCCAGGGGATATTTTCCCGTGCCGTCCAGTATTTGTCGGGGACCGTGTACCAGGCAAAGTGCATCAGGTGCGATGGGTGGACCAGCTCTATCAGGTCATGGACCTGGACCGGGTCCAGCAGGTTAAAAGTATGCCAGTGTATGCCTGGCGTCTCGGGTATTTTTTTTTGAGACGTTATTGCGTGAATTTCATATCCCCTGGCAAGGAGCGGGGGAATAGACGCGTGTCCAATAAAACCGGAAGCCCCGGTGAGCACAATTGTTTTCATGTGCAGAAATCTGAAAGATTCTTGTCTTTTTCCGAAATAATGGTTTCATCAAGGACCCATTGAATCCCAAATACCGGGTCGTTCCACCGTACGCCACTGGCGGATTCGGGGTGGAAGACTTCTGTCATCTGGTAATAGACGACGGTATTGTCAACGAGCGTCTGGAAGCCATGGGCACAGCCCTTCGGGATAAAAACCCTCCGGTAATTATCTGCGCTGAGCTCCACCGCAACCCACTGGCAGTAGGTTGCTGAATCCCTGCGGAGGTCGAGGACAACATCATAAA